>JAEIGA010019499.1_pt1 | contig 10343 bp, 8 predicted proteins | sample 9270691 | NCBI WGS metagenome assembly JAEIGA01 (sample SAMN17057246, study PRJNA624740) | gut metagenome | biome: biome; isolation source: fecal sample | host: Bos grunniens | place: China: Xizang | collected 2019
CGCGAAGCCACAGAACGCAAAGCCTGCTGGCGAGTGGAACAAGGTTAAGATTCTTTGCTACAAGGGTACTGTTGTTCACTACCAGAACGATGTTCCTGTTGTCGAGTATCACTTGTGGACTCCACAGTGGACAGAGATGTTGCAGAAGTCAAAGTTCTCTGAGGAGAAGTGGCCAGATGCATTTGCTCTGTTGAACAACTGCGGTGGCGAGAACCACGAGGGTTACATCGGTTTCCAGGATCACGGTGATGATGTTTGGTTCCGTAACATCAAGGTTAAGGTTCTTGAGTAAGGAACTCTTTAGACCATATTTTGCAGGCTACCCCTCGGGGTGGCCTGTTTTTTTTGTGGGGTGGGGCGTGATGGGTTTGTGGATGTGGTTTGCGGATGGCGCGAGGTAATCGTGTGGGCGCGTTAATGTTATAATAGTGTTAATTATTCGCGCGCGGTTTGCCAATCGTACATTTATTTGTACCTTTGTCGCTGTAAAACAAGAAAACAGAGCATAATAATATGGAGTCAGTAGGTTTTATTCAGTGGTGTCTTGATAATCTTAACTATTGGACAATCACTTTGTTGATGACTATCGAGAGTTCGTTTATTCCCTTCCCCTCGGAGGTTGTAGTGCCTCCAGCAGCCTATAAGGCGGCAGCAACGGGAGAGTTGAATGTGTGGTTGGTTATTGCCTTCTCAACCCTCGGAGCAGTGTTTGGTGCGCTCATAAACTACTTTCTTGCATTGTGGTTGGGTAAGCCTATCGTATATAAATTTGCCAACAGCCGCATAGGTCATATGTGTCTTATAGACCAGCAGAAGGTGGAGACTGCCGAGGCATTCTTCTTAAAGTATGGCGTTGCTGCTACGCTTATTGGTCGCTTGGTGACCGTTGTGCGTCAGTTGATATCTATCCCTGCGGGTTTGGCAAAGATGAATCTTGCGAAGTTTGTACTCTATACGGCATTGGGTGCTGGTGTCTGGAATGCGATACTTGCCGCTATTGGTTACTATCTTGAGTCTGTCGTGCCAGAGGAGATGTTGATGGCGACAGTTAATGAGTACAGCCACGAGATTGGTATGGTGATTATCGCGCTTGTGGTTGCGGGGCTGGCGTTCCTTATCTATAAAGGCTACAAGAAGTAATCAAAGAGATAAACTTAAAAATAAAATAGGCTGTCACTCAGTGACAACCTATTTTTGTTTTAGGGGAAGATGTGCTATTTCATCGCCTCTGCTAAAGCCTCCAATGTGGGGAGGTCGCTGGGGTTCATTCTTGAGCGGATGGTAACCAAAGGCTCCACAATCTCAACCTCCTTCATCTGCTCCAGCATCGCGCGCATCACGCGACCTGCGCTGGGTGCCCACGAGCCATTCTCGATGATACCCACCTTGCGCTTCTGGTAACTCTTAATCTTGAGGTGGTGCAGGAAGTCGTGCATCACTGGGAATACATCGCCATCGTACGATGCCGCGGCAACCACCAGTCGGTCATACTTGAAAGCATCCTCTACAGCCTCTGCCATATCGTCACGGCTCAAGTCGGCGATGCTCACCTTCACACCCTTCGCGCGGAGCATATCGGCAAATGTGTGCGCCACCTGCGCTGTGCCGCCGTGGATGGATGCGTAGGCAATAAACACGCCCTCCGCCTCGGGTCGGTAACTGCTCCAGGTGTCGTAAAGACCGATATAATAACCGAGATTTTCGCTCAACACTGGTCCGTGCAGAGGACAAATCTGCGCGATGTCGAGCGTCGCAGCCTTCTTAAGCAGCGCCTGCACCTGTGCGCCATACTTACCGCAGATGTTGAAGTAGTAACGGCGTGCCTCGCAAGCCCACTCCTCATCGTGGCTCAACGCGCCGAACTTGCCAAAGCCGTCGGCCGAGAAGAGGATTTTCTCTGACTGCTCATAGGTCACCATCACCTCGGGCCAGTGCACCATAGGCGCCATAAAGAACTGCAAGGTGTGTGCGCCGAGCGAGAGGGTGTCGCCCTCCTTTACGGCAATGGTGTGTGCTGAAAAGTCAGCCGCGTGGAAGAACTGCGGTAACATCTGGATGGCGCGAGCGGATGCCACAATCTGCATCGAGGGGTAACGCTCGGCAAGGTGTGAGATGCTACCCGCGTGGTCGGGCTCCATATGCTGCACCACAAGATAGTCGGGTGTTCTGCCGTTGAGCGCTGACTCAACCATCGGTAGCCACTCATCGCTCTTGCGGCTATCTACGGTGTCGATGATGGCAATCTTCTCATCTTCAATAAGGTATGAGTTGTAGGAAATGCCGTTGGGGATGATGTACTGGCTCTCGAAGAGGTCGAGGTCGGTGTCATCCACGCCAATGTATTTTATTCTGTCGGTAATCGCTGTTTTCATCTTTGTTTAGAGTAAAAAGGCGGTGCATAGAGCCCGCCTTGATTAATTTTTACTTTATCTCCTCACCAAAGAGGGTTGCTGACGAGCAGCCAGTGATGCGGCAACGAACATAGTCGCCAATCTGGTGGTCGCCACGGTCAAACACCACAACCTTGTTCTGCGATGTGCGGCCGAAGAGTTGCTCCTCGCTGCGCTTCGAGCGTCCCTCAACCAACACCTCAAACTCCTTGCCGATGTCGCGCTTGTTGCTCTCCTCCGAAAGTCGGTTCTGGAGGTTGATAATCTCCGTCAGGCGGGCGGTCTTAACATCCTCGGGGATGTCATCACCCAGGTTGCGCTGGGCGAATGTGCCAGGGCGCTCCGAGTACTTGAACATAAAGGCGAACTCGTAGCCTACCTCCTCCATCAGCGAGAGTGTCTGCTTGTGGTCCTCCTCGGTCTCGCCCGTAAAGCCGGCGATAAGGTCGGTGGTGATGGCGCAGTCGGGCATATAACGACGGATGGCAGCCACGCGGTCGAGATACCACTCGCGGGTATATTTTCTGTTCATACGCTCCAGCATTACGGTTGAGCCCGACTGTGCTGGCAGGTGGATGGCGCGGCAGATGTTTGGCATCGAAGCCATAACCTCCAGCAACTCATCGCTCATATCCTTTGGGTGCGATGTGGCGAAGCGCACACGCAGCAGAGGCGAAATCTCGGCTACGGCCTTCAGCAGGGCGGGGAAATTGACATCGCCTGTGCGGTAGGAGTTCACATTCTGACCCAGTAGCGTAACCTCGCGGTAGCCGTTCTCAAACAGAGAGCGAGCCTCGGCGATGATGGTCGATGCCTCGCGGCTACGCTCGCGACCGCGTGTGTAGGGCACAACGCAGTAAGAGCAGAAGTTGTTGCAGCCACGCATAATGGCGATGTAGGCGCTCACGCCGTTTTTGTCAAGACGCACAGGGGCAATCTCGGCGTAGGTCTCCTCCTGCGAGAGGATGGTATTGACGCCCTTGCCGCCGCTCTCCGCCTCGCGAACGAGGTTTGGAAGGTCGCGGTAGGTGTCGGGGCCCGCCACGATATCAACGGCAAGTTCACCCACAGTGAGTTGCTCCTTCAGTCGCTCCGCCATACAGCCGATGATGCCGACAAGCAACGAAGGCTTCTTCTTTCGCAGGCGACGCATCTCTGTGAGGCGTCCCCAGATGCGCTGCTCGGCGTTGTCGCGGATTGAGCAGGTGTTAATCAGTATGACATCCGCCTCGTTGATGTCGTCGGTGTAGATGTAGCCCTCCTTCTGCATGATGGATACTACAATCTCGGTGTCGCCGACATTCATCTGGCAACCGTAGGTCTCGACGAAGAGGCGTCTGCCCTCGCCCTTGAGCGGGCGCAGTGTGTTTACATTTATCATATATAAGTCAATATTATTCATTCAGCACGCTATCGCCCTCGGGGAATGCTTTGAAACCCTCGCCGTAGGTGTCGTAGGCGTCTGTTACGACGAAGAATGCTCGTGGGTCGATAGACTTTAACTTGCGCTGTACCAAAGCAACCTCGCGACGGCTTACAACGAGGAAAATCATCTCTTTCTCCTCTTTGGTGTACATACCAGCCGCCTTGAGGAATGTAGCGCCACGCTCCAGATCGTTGATGATGAAGTCGCGCATCTTGTCGTTCTCCTTTGTGATGATGAAGAGCAACTTATCGTACGACGCACCGTCGATGACATAGTCAATCACGCGTGAAGATACGAAGATACAGATGAGCGAGTAGAGCGAGAGCAACCAGCCGCCAGTCTCACCATCCTCCAGACCGATACCAAAACCGATGACCAGCAGACCCGCCAGTACAACGCCCGCATCGGCGAGCAACACGCCACGCGAGAATGGGAGGTGGAAATATTTGTTGAGTATCATCGCCACGATATCAGTACCGCCCGTAGTGGCATTGCTACGCACTACCAAGCCAAGACCCGCGCCGAGGATTGTACCGCCGAGGATGCAACTGAGCATCAGGTGGTCGGAGAGGTTAATCGCTCCACCCATCAACTGCGCTGGGTCGAGCGCGTGCAGAGCCTCCTCCGAAGGGTAGGCGAGCGCCGAGATGATATTCATCAAACCAGGGGTGATACACGCCGCAAAGAGTGTTCTGCCACCGAACTGCTTACCGAAGATTATAAGGGCAGTGATAAGCAGCGGGATGTCGAACATATAACCGAATGTACCCACCTGCACCTTGGGGAAGATGTTGTGCAAGACGATACCCGCACCATAGACGCCACCAGGCACGATGTTGTAGGGGTTGATGAAGAATACAAAGCCCACAGCCACCATAGTACAACCGAAGATGATGGTAATCATATCACGCCACCAGGCAAAATTGGCGAGAGTCTCTTTTGCAGTTTTTTTGATATCCATAGTTGTTTTTCTTTTATTTTGCCGTAAAGATAGCAAATTTTGTGAAATAATCAATGAACCAAGCGCTGAATGAGTTGATTTGAAGTGAAGGGTATTTTAAATAAAAAGTGCCACACCCAGAGATGCGGCACTTCTTGAATTATAAAATGGATTTCCTAATAAGCGATTGTGATGCTATACGCTTGAGCCATATAAGAGTAGGGCTCATAGTTATAATATGGCGCGTTGTAGCCTTCATAAGGAAGAACCACCTCTCGCAACAGGTTGTCGTTTTCATCTTCTATTCGAACAACGGCGGGGTCTGGAGTATAGTCCTCACTCACAACATCCCAATATGCATAAATAAAGGCGTTGCCGTCAGCGTCAGTTTTAATGGTGTATATGTCATCTAACCAATTTAAAGTGTAAGCGTTGTCAAAGTACATCAAATTATCGCCAGACACCTTGATTGTAGTGTTGGGTTTGTAATTGATTCTGATTCGGTTCGTTCTGTCGGAAATGTAACTCGAATAATATCCGTACTTGGTAATATTATCAATGTCATCTTCGCTAAACTTGACCCAGTTGAAGGTAATAGTGTGATCACTTGATACTACCGCATTGTATGCTTTGATATATTCAGATGTTGTATAGATGCTATTGTCGCTATTTGCGTTTTTAGGGACGAACCAATATTCGTCCCACTCCTCATTATATTCGTAACGAAATCCTGGGTGGTATTCAATGTATAAATCACACCATACATTGCCTTTCCCTATATTAGGCATTGCGATAGGAGTATCAATGCTCCATTTTGAACCGTCGAATGTCATAATGTGTCTTGTATTAGTGAGGGTTTCCCAGTAACCTTCGTCGTTTGGGCAATATTCCCAATATTCGAGCAAGAGTTCATCTCCCGCTACCCAAGCTGTTTTTCCATATTTGTCACCTGCTCGTGTGCTATCGTATGATGAAGGGAAATCGGCAACCGAAATATTCATATATGTTGTTTCGGGTTGTGGCGTCTGCTCGATGTACTCATTAGTACAAGCTGCTGATACCAACGCTAAAATTGCAAAAATATACTTTTTCATTTCCTATAAATCTTTGTGATGTTAAACTTTTTATAAAGGGAACTCCTGCCCAAAACCAGGGTAATCCAAAGAAGCAGCAAAACCTTGCTCAACGGCAACTTCGATAATCTCAACTGCCGGTGTGATGTAAATTTTTTTCTCCATAATCTATTTTAAGTGTTGAATTAATTTTATTTCCTAATTTTCGGTGCAAAGGTAAATTAATTTTTGAGAAAATAGCAAGGTCTTTAATGATTTTGTAAAGTTTATTTCGTTGAAAATTATGTAATTGTGGAGCGATGGAGTTTGTGACTGGATTTTATGTCGCGCAAGAATGAAAAATGGCAAATTAATAGTCGCAGAAAAGAAAATTTCGCCAAAGTCAAGGGTAATTTCGCCACAGAATAGTCTATTTGGTCAATGATTTTCGCCCCTTACGGCAGGGAGTGCCCCTTTACCACATATATTTTGAATATTGACGAATTTAAGTGATTTTTGTGGCGGAAATTTGAACATAACGCATTTGTTAGGTGCGTTTTTTTAGCGAGAAATTGGTAAGTTTAAGGAAAAAAGTATATCTTTGTATGGATTATACATTTTTATTAACACGCGAATAGCCAATATTCGCAGTAAAACTTAAACTTATGGCAGGTTGGGGATTTATAACATACTATTGCGTTTTATCAATGCTTATTTTCGCTTATTTGCTGGGCTCGATACCGAGCGCGGTGTGGATTGGCAAGCGTTATTATGGTGTCGATATTCGCGAGCACGGCAGCAAGAATGCGGGTACAACCAATATGTTGCGAGTGCTTGGCCGCAGAGCCGCAATCCCTGTTTTTGTACTCGATTTCTTCAAGGGTTTCTTGGCGGTGACGCTGGTGGGTATGTTGCGCTACGATGCTGATATCAGTTCGGCGTGGCTCATCAACCTCAAGATTTTGGGTGTGTTCGCGGCGGTGCTGGGTCACATCTTCCCAATTTTTGCGAACTTTAGAGGTGGCAAGGGTGTAGCAACTCTTGTGGGTGCCGTGACAGGTATCTATCCATCTATTATATTTATATGTTTCGGCGTTTGGTTGCTGGTCTTCCTGTTCACGAATTATGTGTCGCTCGCATCAATGACGGCAGGTTGCAGTTTCCCAATTCTGGTGTTGTTCCACTCCACAACAGAGTGGTCGCGCTACAACGATATCTCGGTGACTTTCATCGTCTTCTCGTTTGCGGTTGCCGTGCTGTTGCTCTGGTCACACCGCAAGAATATCGAACGCCTGAAAAATGGTACGGAGTCGAAGATATACATCTGGAAACGATCCGACGATAATAAAGAGAAAAAAGAATAACTAAAAATAATATGTTACAGGATAATTTAATCAAAATGTTCGAGGTAAGTTTCCGTGAGAATCACAACTTACCTGCGTTGTCTGACTATTTCGGAAAGGATTCGCTCTCCTATTTCGAGATGTCGGAGAAGATTGCCCGTCTGCACCTTTTGTTCGAGAAGTATGGTGTGCAGCAGGGTGACAAGATTGCTCTTATCGGTCGCAACAATGTGAACTGGTGTGTTACCTACATTGCAACAGTGACCTATGGTGCAGTAATCGTGCCAATCCTTCAGGATTTCAACCCTGCCGATGTTGAGAATATCATCACTCACTCGGAGAGCCGTCTGCTCTTCGTGGGTGACATCTACTGGCAGACTCTCGATAGCGACCGTATGCCAGAGTTGGAGGCTGCGGTGCTTGTGAACAACTTTGAGTTGGCCTATGAGAAGGAGGGCGACACGCTCGCTACTCTGCTCAAGAGTTGGGACGAGGATTTCAAGGCAAAGTATCCAGCAGGCTTCTCTGTGGAGGATATCAAGTATAAGGATGTGCCAAACGAGCAGATGATTCTGCTGAACTATACTTCGGGCACAACTGGCTCGTCGAAGGGCGTAATGTTGTCGGTGAACAACCTCACTGGTAATATGGTCTTTGCCCGCGATATGATTAACCCTAACACAGGCAAAAAGTACTTCTATGCGGGTGGTCGCTCGTTGTCGTTCCTGCCGTTGGCTCACGCCTATGGTTGCGCGTTTGACTTCCTGGCGCAGTTGGTGTGCGGTGGTCATATCACATTGCTCGGTAGAATGCCATCGCCAAAGATTTTGGTGGATGCAATGCAGAATGTAAAGCCTACGGTAATCTGCTCTGTACCATTGATTTTGGAGAAGGTATATCGCAAGATGATTATGCCTATGTTGGAGCAGGGTCCTATGAGCATCGCGATGAAGATTCCTTTCGTAAATACGGCTCTCTACTCAATCATCCGCTCGAAGTTGATGGCTTCGTTTGGTGGTGAGGCTCAAATCTTTATCGTTGGTGGCGCACCAATGAATCAGGAGACAGAGGCGTTCCTTCGCAAGATTAACTTCCCGCTCACAATCGGCTATGGTATGACCGAGTGCGGTCCGCTGATTAGTTATGAGCATCCAGACTACTTCAAGAGTGGTTCTTGCGGTCGATACCTGCCAGGTCTTATGGAGGCGAAGATTTTGTCGAAGGACCCACAGAACATCCCTGGCGAGATTGTCGTTCACGGCGAGAATGTGATGATGGGTTACTACAAGAACGAGGAGGCTACAAATGCAGTTCTTGAGGCTGACGGCTGGTTGCACACTGGCGATATGGGTGTTATGGATCCCGACGGCACAATCTACATCAAGGGTCGTTGCAAGACTATGATTTTGACTGGTGCTGGTCAGAACATCTACCCAGAGGAGATTGAGGACAAACTCAACAATCTGCCTTTGGTTATGGAGTCGTTGGTGGTTGAGCGCAAGGGTGTTTTGACTGCGCTTATCTTCCCTGACTACGACCAGGCAAAGCAGGAGAACATCGGTGCCGAGCAACTTAAGCAGATGATGGAGGAGAATATCGCCACCCTGAACAAGATGGTTGCATCGTACGAGCGCGTGGGTCGCTACGAGTTGATGGATAGCGAGTTTGAGAAGACTCCAAAGCGCTCTATCAAGCGTTATCTCTATCAGGATAAGTAGTCCATTCTGTGGGCGCGGGGCGTGAAAGACGCTCGTGCGTGAGAAATATAATTTTAGGAAAAGAGGTTGCCGAACTTGCTGGTTTGGCAACCTCTTACTTCGTAAGGGGTGCGGTTTTCTTCGGTATTTTGGCAAAAGTGGGACTTTTATAGTGCTATTCGTGGTAAAAATTGAACTATTCGTTGAAAAAGTTTTTGAATGCAGTTGGAAAGTTCTATTTTTGCGACTTACGATGGGAGAAAATTGAATTTTCAGATGAATTTGATTTATAGATATGTGGTCGTGGCGCTCGCCATAGTGATGGGGTGCGCGTGTTCCACTGATGATATATACGATGGTTGGGATAATGGGCAATCTGTCATTGACCCCGTAGAGGAGGGAACGACAGAGTTGCGTTTTGGTGTCTCATCCACTCGTGCCACGCTTGACGAGAACCTCGACTTGCGCTGGCAGCGAGGCGACCGCATCACGCTTATGGCGTGGGACGGCGCGGAGCAGATATTCTCAAAGGAGGCGAGTTTCTGGGCAAATCTTACAGATAAGACATCTGTCGGCTCGCAGGGATATTTCAAGGCGAAGTTTGATACAACAGAGGAGGCTGACGCCCTGACCGCTATCGAGCAGATGGTGGATGGCAAGTGCTATGCCGTGAGTCCAGCGCGTGGCGTGACTATCGAGGGCACAACCGCCAAGATGACCATCCCCTCGGTGCAGAGTGGCGAGTATGGTGGCGCTCCCGACTTTATGACTGCGCGCAGCAGCTCTATCTCTGGTCTGAAACTCTGCGTGGGCGGCACAACGGGCGCGGAGTATGACCCCAACGACAGCAAGTATATCAACGATATAGACCTTGTATTCAAGCACCACACACACGCCTTCCGCGTGACAATCCCCCACAATAATCTCGGCACAGAGGTTGTAAGAGCCTATGTGAAGTTCCCATTTGCAGTGGTGGGTGAGGTGTCTGTGGACTATACTACGGGCGAGGTTGTGTCGGTGAACAACACATCCGACCTTATCGTGGTGGAGTTTGCAGAGCCAAAGTCGTCGGGCGACGAGTTCTGGGTATTTATCAACGGCGTGGAGAACAAGGGCGGCGTTGATATCCGCTTCCAGACCGCCGACGGCACATACACCGAGCGCCGCGTGGCTGCATTCACGCAGAAGAACTGGACGGCTGGCGCAATATCGAAGGTGAAACTCTCGGTGCCAGTGGCTACCACAATCACCGAAATCGCCTGCAATGTGGCTGACCACTCACGCCTGGGCGAACCCGTTACAGACCTTCACTTTGCATTGGCGCAGGGTTACTATTTTGCCGATTACACCACCTCTTGCAGTATGGCGGTGAATGCCGACGAGGGCTATGCGACGGCTACAACATTCAAAATCTTCAGCGACCTGATTGATAGCGGCTTCCGCTCGGCAGAGCATGCGCTCACCTTTGAGTCAGAGAGCGCCATCGTGGCTAACC
>JAEIGA010019500.1_pt1 | contig 10343 bp, 8 predicted proteins | sample 9270691 | NCBI WGS metagenome assembly JAEIGA01 (sample SAMN17057246, study PRJNA624740) | gut metagenome | biome: biome; isolation source: fecal sample | host: Bos grunniens | place: China: Xizang | collected 2019
CGCAGTTCGTAGAAGTCGAGTAGGGTGGTGAGTTTCTCCTCGTCGGGTGTCTCGCGTTGCAGAGCCTGAAGGTCAAGCTCTATGGGTACGTCTATTTTTATCGTCGCAAGGAATTTGCTGAAGAGTATCTTTTCCTTGTTCTCCTCTATTTTTATTTTCAGTGCTCCTTTAAGCTTGTCGGTGTTTGCAAGCAGGTTGTCTATGTTGTCAAATTCGGCGATAAGTTTCTGCGCGGTCTTTTCTCCCACTCCGGGGCAACCGGGAATATTGTCGCTCGAGTCGCCCATCAGTCCCAGCAGGTCTATTATCTGTTCGGTTCTTTGAAGGCCGAACTTTTCCACCACCTTCTGCGGAGTCATTATTTCAAATTCCTTGTCGCCATATTTCGGTCGGTAGATGAAAGTACTGTCGCTTACCAGCTGGCCGTAATCTTTGTCGGGAGTCATCATATATGTGGTGACACCCTTTCCTTCGGCCTGCTTGGCGAGTGTGCCTACAACATCATCGGCTTCGTAGCCGGGAACTTCGAGTATGGGTATTCTGTATGCGGCAAGAATTTCCTTTATCACAGGCACCGATTCGCGTATAACCTCGGGTGTCTCTTCGCGTTGTGCCTTGTACTCTTCGTATGCTTCGTGGCGGAAGGTTTTTCCTTTTGGGTCGAAGGCAACGCCTATATAGTCGGGGTTCTCTTTTTTCAGCACATCTTCCAATGTGTTTACGAAGCCTAATATTGCCGATGTGTTGAATCCCTTGGAGTTTATTCTTGGATTCTTAATAAATGCGTAGTATGCGCGGTAGATTAGCGCGTATGCATCAAGCAGAAAAAGTTTCTTCATATTTGTTTCTATATATATGCGAATGTAAAAATACTCAAATTTTGCTATTTTGCCTATTCTTTTTATTACTTTTGCAAAAATATGTCTACGTATAGTATATGAGTCTTACCACAATACTGCAACCAATCGAGGTTGAATTTACCGCTTTTAAGGAGTATTATGCTACGCTTTTCCGCAGCAATGTTCCTCTTCTCGACCGTGCTCTTTCGCACGTTAGCCGCACCTCGGGTAAAATGATGCGTCCGATGCTTGTGCTGCTGACGGCCAAAAGCGTTGCCGGCACTGTAAGCGAGTGTACAAATTATGCTGCAGCGGCGCTCGAATTGTTGCATACGGCGAGTCTGCTCCACGATGATGTTGTCGACGAGAGTCCCATGCGTCGTGGCTTGCCATCGTTGCACACTCTTTTCTCTAATCGCATAGCTATCCTTGCCGGCGACTATGTGTTTTCTTCGTCGTTGCAGAATGCTGCATTGACAAAAAACGTCGAAATAATCGAGAATTTATCTATTCTTGGACAAAGTTTAAGCAAGGGTGAACTTTTGCAGTTGCAGTTGCAGCATAAAGGTGGTTTTTCCGAGGAGAATTATATTGAGGTTATACGCAACAAGACTGCATCGCTTTTTGCAACCTGTTGCCGTTTCGGTGCATTGTCTGTTGGTGCCGATGCTGCCACTGTCGAGGCTTTTTCCCGTTTCGGTGACCTTTTGGGCATATGCTTCCAAATAAAGGATGATATATTCGATTATTACGATTCCGAGGAGGTTGGTAAGCCCACTGGTAGTGATATGCGTGAGGGTAAGGTTACTCTTCCCGCTCTGTATGTGCTTAATAATTCCACCGACCCTTTTGTGCGCGGATTGCTATCGAAATTGAACGAGGGTTACACAATGGGCGACGAAGAGATTGAGACTCTAATAAGGTTGTCGAAAGAGCAAGGTGGAATTGAGTATGCACTTAAACGCATAGAGGAATTTCGTACCGAGGCATTGTCTGTAATTCCTTCGTCTGTACCCCAGGAGTTACGCAATGCATTGACGCTATATCTCGATTTTGCAATTTCAAGAAATAAGTAACATCATATTTATTAAACACAAAAAACACCGTTAAAAACGGTGTTTTTTGTGTTTAATGTATTCTTATTTATTGAATCCCTTTGCCGTGAGGAATTCCCAAATTCTATCAATATGTGTGTAGCTGCCTGTTCCGGGTGATGATACATTCTGGAAACAGTGGCTGCGTTTAGCAAGAGTGTGTAGCTCCGATTGTATGCCCATCTGCAATAGTTTCTCCCATGTTTTTACCGAATTCATCGCAGCCCAGCCGTCGGCGTCGCCGTGTATAAAGAGCATGGGAGCGGTCTTTAGGTCAAATGAGAATTCTGGTGCAAGGGTTGCACTATCTTCGTTGCCACCCTCTTTATTGGGGCTTTCAAGGCCATCGGTGAGTGCGTAGGCAGGGTAGATGCCTATTCCCCATTGTACGTTGCAGGGTAGCTTGTCTGTGTCGTCTATGGGCCAGTATGAGTTGTGCAGCGACGATGTTACTCCCATCAGTGTAAGGTGTCCGCCGGCCGAGCTTCCCATTATTCCTATGCGGTTGGGGTCGAGTCCGCGCGATGCTGCCTCTTTTCTGACGATGCGTATGGTGCGTTGCAGGTCCTGCCATGCTGTTGTGTGCTTTGCAAGGCCGTTTGCAGGGCGGGGTGTGCGGTATTTAAGTGTTACTACTGCCATACCTTTTTCGTTAAGGTATCGGCGGTAGGGCGTAACCTCAAAGCCGTCTGGGTCGTTGTGTTCGTAACTTCCTCCCGAATAGATTATCTGTATTGCTTTTGTCTTAAGCTGCTTGGGCATATGCCACTCTATATAAGGCGTGCATTGTTTTTCTTGAGCGTCGGGCATTTTGCCTTCGGGCCATATGTTTGCTTTTGAGTGTGAGGCGCGATGCTCGTCGCTGGGGTATCTGTCCATTATTTTTTCACCTTTTGCAAGGGGGGTAATGTAGCCCATCTGACGCATGAATTCTATTCCTCGTTCGAGTCCAAAGGCTCCGTGTCCTTTGTCGGCGTAAAGGTGCAATTCTGCGGGTATTTTCATGCGGCGCAATTGACGGTAGACGAGGGTAGAGGTCTGCGGTGCGTAGATGTCTTTTCCTCCATGATGAAGGCTCATAGGGCAGGTGCGCTCGTCGAACTTGAATACTTTGCTCAGTTTAACGTCGCTGCCGTATCCCTGACGGGTGGCGGGTGTTCCGCTCTCGGCGTCTGTTGTTCCGTATGCGGGTGCGTTTACTATTGCCCAGTTTATGTGGCACGAGAGTGAGTCGAGTTTGTCTATGGGTTGGTAAGCGCGCGTCTGCGAACTTGTGGCGAGTAACAGTGCCAGATGCGAGCCGGCCGACATTGATACTACTCCTATTTTTTCGGGGTCGAAGCCTCTTTTTTCAGCTTCGCTTCTTACCATGCGCACTGCTCGCTGTCCGTCCTCCCATGCTGTCTGATAGATGGGCAGACCTACGGGACGAGGGGTGCGGTATACGAAGTTTACGCACTGGAATCCGAGTTTTGTGAACTCTTCGTTCCATCTTTTTATGAGGCCTACATCGCAGCAACATTCGTAACTGCCGCCCGAGATTAGTATCATGCAGCCTCCGTTCTTTGTCTCTTCCGAGGGTGCGTCGAACCAATCAAGATAGGCTATTCTGTTTTTCTCGGGCTTAAAGCCTTTGACATTTGTTTCGTTTGTCATTGCTGCTATCTGATGCTCCTGTCTGTTGGGCATTTTCTTTTTTGGCCATATTGTCTCACGCTCCTGCGCTGTCAGGGTTACAGCGATGAAAAGGGCAAAAAGTTGCAATAGAATCTTTTTCATAGTATTAGTTTTTAGTGTTTTTATCGTATTATTCGCCTGTAATTTCGCTCAGCAGTGTGTTTGCCAGGCGGCTGGTGCCTATTCTGAAAAGTTTGCTGTTGAGCCACTCTTTGCCGAGTGTATCTTCCACAATATTGTAGTAGAGTAGTGCATCCTCTATGCTGTTTATTCCTCCGGCAGCCTTGAATCCTACTTTTCTTCCGTTTTTTTCGTAATACTCTTTTATGGCTTTGCATATTATGTATGCTGCTTCGGGTGTTGCTCCGGGTGTCTCTTTGCCGGTAGATGTTTTTATAAAGTCGGCGCCTGAATACATTGATAAAATGGCAGCTTTTTTAATATTCTCTGTGCTGTTCAGCGCGCCTGTCTCCAATATTACTTTAAGGCTCTTTTCACCGCAAATATCTTTAAGTTCCTCAATTTCGTCGCATACACTTTCGTAGTCGCCGCTTAGGAATTTTCCCACTCCGAACACTATGTCAATTTCCGTAGCTCCCTCCTTAATAGCAAGGGCAGTCTCGGCAATTTTTACTTCGGGGAATGTTTGCGACGAGGGGAATCCGCCCGACACACAAGCTACTTGTACACTCTCTACTTCCAGTGATTGACTGACTATGCTTGCAAAGTTGGGGTACACGCATATTGCCGCTACATTTTTCAGGTCGGGGTATTTTTCGTCAAGCGCGTTTACCTTTTCTGTCAGTGCAAGCACACTTTCGGCATTGTCTGTACATTTTAGGGTAGTAAGGTCCAGGCATGAGAAAATCTCTTTCAGCACATCTTTATTCTTGTTTTTTTCAACCTTTTCACCGACTCTTTTTACAGCTTTTGCAATCTCCACTTCTGTGGGAGTATCGGCATATTCGTTCAGTACAAACTCATATTTACTCTGCTCTTCGCAGCTGTGGTCATGATAATGCTCTTCATCATGACAGTGACAATGTCCGCTCATATTCTTATTTTAATTTTGGATTATTATTATGTCTGTTGCAGTCTCTTTTTGTCTTTTTTTCGAGGTTTTTTTGCAGTGCCTCCGTAAGGTCTATACCTGTTTGGTTAGCTATACAAATGAGCACCCATAGTACGTCGGCAATTTCGTCGCCGAGGTTGCTTTTTTCGCCCTCTTTGAATGATTGTTCGCCGTAGCGTCGCGCCATTATTCTGGCAACCTCTCCTACCTCTTCGGTGAGTATAGCCATGTTTGTAAGCTCGTCAAAGTAGCGTACTCCGTACTCTTTTATCCAAGCATCGACTCTCTCTTGTGCCTCTTTTATTGTCATTTTATTCTCTGTTTTTGGAGTCTATGAGTATTGTTACCGGGCCGTCATTTATAAGCTCAACCTGCATGTCTGCCCCAAAAACGCCGGTCATTATAGGTTTGTTCAGTGCCTGCTCCATTCGTTGACAGAATGCTTCGTACAGTGGAACGGATATTTCGGGCTTTGCGGCTTTTATGTACGATGGGCGGTTGCCCTTTTTTGTCGATGCCATCAGAGTAAATTGACTCACTGCAAGCACGTCGCCACCGCTGTCGAGTATGGACTTGTTCATTATTCCTTGTTCGTCGTCGAAAATGCGCAGGTTTACGCATTTTTTCACCAGCCACTCAATATCTTCGTCGCCATCACTCTCTTCTATGCCTATAAGTATCAATAATCCGCTGTTAATCATTGACTTAATCTTTTCGTCGATGGTTACGGAGGCTCTTTTTACTCGTTGTATAAGTATTCTCATTTCTTTATAATTTTTATTTGCAAAGATAGTAATTACTGCTTTTTATTTCCATGCGTCGAGCAGTATTTTTGCCTTTGCTTCGCCCACTGTTTGTATAAGTTCCTCGGCTGTTGCCTCTTTTATTCTTTTTACGCTTTTAAAGTGTGTCAGTAGCGCTTGCTTGGTTTTTTCTCCTATTCCTTTTATGCTGTCAAGCTCTGATGCTATTTGTCGTTTGCTGCGTTTGTCGCGGTGGAATGTTATTGCGAAACGGTGCACTTCGTCCTGTATATGTGTCATCAGTCTGAACAGTGCGCTATTCTGTTTCAGCCCTATGCTCTCTCCGCCTTTGCCCACAATAAGCTCCGATGTTCTGTGGCGGCCGTCTTTTACAAGGCCTGCAATGGCAATGTCGAGGCCAAGCTCATCCTCGACAACTTCGCGTATTACCTCCATTTGTCCCTTTCCACCGTCGGCGAGTATCAGTTGGGGTAGGGGAGTCTCCTCTTCTATGGCGCGTTTGTAGCGACGTCGAACTACCTCTTTCATCGATGCGTAATCGTCGGGACCGATGACTGTTTTTATGTTGTATTTTCGGTAGTCTTTTTTCGATGGCTTCAGCTTTTTGAATACTACGCAAGCGGCAACTGCGTCGCTTCCCTGTATGTTTGAGTTATCGAAACATTCTATTATAAGGGGTAGTTTTTCCATTTTTATCTCTTGCTGAATCTCTTTCATCAGTCTTGTGGCCTTTTGCTCGGGGTTCAGCTTTTCTTCCATCTTCATGCGGTCGGCTTTGTACTGTTTCACGTTAAGTTGGGACAGTGCAAGCAAGCGTTTCTTCTCGCCTTTTTGTGGGACGGTAATTGTGATTCCTTCCAGCGGAAGTTCGATGTTTACGGGCAAAATTATTTCGCGTGCGTGGCTCTTGAACCTTTCGCGCATCTCTACTATGCCCATTATCAACAGTTCTTCGTTGCTCTCGTCGAGGCGTTTCTTATATTCTATTGTGAATGCTTGGTTGATGCAACCGTTGGTGATGTGTAGGAAATTTATAAAAGCGCTCTTTTCATCGCTCTCTATGGCAAATACATCTACGTTGGATATTATGGGACTTACAACCTCGCTGCGTGTCCTGAACTTTTCGATTAATTCGTATCTTTCTTTCAGTGTCTGTGCCTTTTCGAAATTTAGGTTCGCAGCCTCTTTTTTCATCTCCTCGACGATGCTCGAGGATAGTTTCTTTATGTCTCCACGAAGAATGTCTCTTACCTCCTCTATGTATTTACTATATTCATCGTGCGTGGTTGCTCCTATGCAGGGGGCGCAGCAGTTCTTTATTTGATACTCCAGGCAAGGTGCAAATTTGCTGCTTCTTACACTCTCGGGTGTCAGGTTCAGACGGCAGGTGCGCAGCGGGTACATCTCTTTTATCAGTTGTAAAAGCGCGTTTAGTGCCCCTGTGTTACTGTAGGGACCGTAGTATCTTCCTATGTCCGTAACTATTTTTCTTGTCTTGAAAATGCGCGGGAAATACTCTCCTGTTATACAGATTGACGGGTAGGTCTTGTCGTCCTTAAGGAGCACATTGTAGCGTGGCTTGTGCTTTTTTATTAGATTATTTTCGAGCAGCAATGCGTCTGTTTCGCTATTTACGACGATATATTTTATATCTGCAATTTTCGAGACCAACAGGCGGGTCTTCATCGTCTGCTGCTCTTTGTTGAAGTATGATGATACACGTCGCTTAAGGTTTTTTGCCTTGCCTACATATATTATTGTACCTTCGTCGTTGAGGTATTGATAGCAACCGGGAGCATCAGGCAAATTGTTTACGATGCTCCTTAGATGATCTTTATTTGCTGTATGCTCCCGGTGTTCCATATGTATTTTCTTTTATTTATTCTCCTTCTAAAAAGAGTAGTGAATCTATCTGTGCATCCTCGGGGAAAATGTCTCGCCCCTTAAGGTCCTCAAGTTCTATTATGAAATTTATCATCACTTTTTTGGGGTTCATCTTTTTTACAAGATTGTATGCTGCCAGCATTGTTCCGCCTGTAGCCAAAAGGTCGTCGTGTAGCAATACAATGTCTCCCTCTTCAATGGCATCCTTGTGGATTTCTATTGTGTCGGTGCCATACTCTTTGCTGTAACTTTCGCTTATTGTTTCGGCAGGCAACTTTCCTGGCTTTCGCACGGGTACGAATCCTGCTCCTAATCTTACGGCAAGGGCAGCGCCCATCACAAAGCCTCGCGACTCTATTCCTACTACCTTTGTTATTCCACAATCCTTGTACATTTCGTATAGAGTGTCGTCAAGCTCTTTCATGCACTCGGCACTTTTAAAGAGTGACGTTACATCGCGGAAGAGAATTCCGGGGATTGGAAAGTCCGGAATTGAGCGCAGGTTTTTTAATAGCAGTTCTTTGTTCATGGCATTTTGTTTTTTTAGGGGTCTTCTAACTGTGTGGTTTTATTTAAAGTAGGCATGTTCCACGTGGAACAATTACCTCTGTGCAAGTATCATTAGTGCGTTTATGTCGCTGGGCGAGACTCCTGGTATGCGGCTTGCCTGTGCCAATGTCTCGGGGTCGATGGCTGTAAGCTTTTGTCGGGCCTCGGTTGACAGCGATTGCAGTTCTGCGTAGTTGAACTTTCCTTTTATGCGTATATTTTCCATGCGGTTCATCTTTTCGGCAAGTTCTCTTTCGCGCTCAATGTATCCTTTGTATTTTAATTGTATTTCTACTGCCTCTGCAATTTCGTCGCGGTCGTCGCCAAGTGCTTCCAACTTTTCGTTCAGTGCCTTTATGTATTTTGCGATGCTAATAATTCCAATTTGTGGCCTTTCTATCAGCGAGACAAGTTTGCATCCGCGCAATAGGGGGGTGGTGCCAAGTTCTTCAAGTGCGGGGTTTATAAGGTTGGGTTTAATTGAAAATTCCTCGATGAAATTTCTCAAATTTTGCATAAGCTCCTCTTTGTGGCACACTCTCTCGTAACGCTCTTTGTCGGCAAGGCCTATGGCATACGATTTTTTTGTTAGGCGCATGTCTGCATCATCCTCGCGCAAAAGTATTCTATATTCTGCGCGTGAGGTAAACATTCTGTAAGGCTCGTCTACTCCTTTTGTTACAAGGTCGTCGATTAATACGCCTATATATGCTTCGTCGCGTTTCAGTGTGAATGGCTTTTCGCCTTTTATTTTTAGCGCAGCGTTGATGCCTGCAATCAATCCCTGTCCTGCTGCCTCTTCGTAGCCTGTAGTGCCGTTTACTTGTCCGGCGAAGAACAGATTTTCAAGAATTTTCGATTCCAACGTATGTTTCAATTGTGTTGGGTCGAAAAAGTCATACTCTATCGCATAGCCGGGGCGGTAGGCTACTGCATCCTTTAGCGCAGGTATTTTGCGCAATGCCGTAAGCTGTGTTTCCATCGGTAAAGACGATGAAAATCCATTTACATAAATTTCTTGCGTATCCTCGCCCTCGGGTTCCAAGAATAAAAGATGTCTGTCGCGCTCGGCAAAAGTGACGATTTTTGTTTCTATGCTGGGGCAGTATCGTGGGCCTATACTCTGAATCTGTCCGTTGAAAAGGGGAGATTCTTCAAGGCTGCTGCGTAGAATTTCGTGTACCTCGGGGTTTGTGTAACACATCCAGCAGGGGCGTTGTTTTAGTTTACGTTCGATTTTTTTATACGAGAAACGGTGGAAGTCATTTTCTCCATCCTGCTTTTCGGTCAATTCAAGGTTTATTGAGCGTTTGTCCAGTCTGACGGGTGTGCCGGTCTTCATTCTGTCGCTGCGTATGCCATGCTTGCATATAGACTCGGTCAATCCTTTCGCTGCGGGCTCGGCTGTGCGTCCGCCCTCTATCATCACCTTGCCGACGTGCATCAATCCGTTGAGGAATGTACCGGCTGTGACGATGATGCACTTTGCGCGAAACTCTGCGCCAAGCTGGGTTGTTACTCCTACGGCTTTTCCATCCTCGACGATAAGTTCCGTGGCAATGTCCTGCCACATGTGCAGGTTGGGTATATTTTCAAGCGTCTCGCGCCACAGCAGACTGAACTTCATCCTGTCGCACTGTGCACGCGGGCTCCACATTGCAGGGCCTTTCGAGCGGTTGAGCATGCGGAATTGTATTGCGGACTTATCGGTGATAATTCCCATATAGCCGCCAAGCGCGTCAATCTCGCGCACAATCTGACCTTTTGCAATGCCGCCGATGGCAGGGTTGCAACTCATCTGTGCAATCTTGTTCATGTCTATTGTCATCAAACAAGTTTTTACTCCCAAGTTAGCAGCTGCTGCCGCAGCCTCGCAACCGGCGTGTCCTGCGCCAATGACTAAAATGTCGTATTCAAATTTCACGATACTATTTTTGTTTTTAGAACTTACCTTTTTTCTTCTGCGAAGATAGTACTATTTTTTGGAACGTAAAAGTATCGGCCTGTGCTTGTCGCTGCAAATAGTTGCTCTCATTTCATTTTCTTCTTTTTTGTGTAGAAATTTCGTTTCGATTTTTTGTTTACTATCAGTGACGAGGCTGGCCTATGAATATTGGGTGTTTTTTCTTTTTGAAAATATTTTGATAAATAAACCCATTTATAGGTGGCTGTTTCATAAAAAAACTTTATTTTTGCTAAATGTAAAAGGTATATTAGGTTGAATTTTTAATAACTTTTTAATTAAATAATTTAATATCAATTTATTATGTGGTTACTTAATTCTTCTGTGGGAAAAAAGGTAATTATGAGCGTTTCGGGTATTGCCCTCGTTCTCTTCCTCCTTTTCCACATGTCAATGAACTTGGTCGCTATTTTCAGCGGCGAGGCTTACAATGCGATTTGTGAGTTTTTGGGTGCTAACTGGTATGCACTTGTTGCAACAGCGGGTCTTGCCGCTCTTGTA
>JAEIGA010019501.1_pt1 | contig 10342 bp, 8 predicted proteins | sample 9270691 | NCBI WGS metagenome assembly JAEIGA01 (sample SAMN17057246, study PRJNA624740) | gut metagenome | biome: biome; isolation source: fecal sample | host: Bos grunniens | place: China: Xizang | collected 2019
CAATCTGCCGCGAGACTCCCGGTCCCGTTGCTTCTATCTGCTATCAGGGTCTTCTCCGTATCAACGACGGTCTCGATGTAGTTGAGCGTTCAGTTGTATCTTACGGTAGTGTTAAGGCTGGTGAGCTTGAGAAGGGTTGCTCTTGGATTACACTGTTCATCGCGATGGCTCCTTCACTCGGATTCTTGGGTACTGTGATTGGTATGGTTATGGCATTCGACGAGATTGAGAGAGCTGGTGATATTTCTCCGACAGTCGTTGCCGGTGGTATGAAGGTGGCTCTTATCACAACTATCTACGGTATCGTCGTAGCTCTTGTACTTCAGGTATTCTACAACTTTATTCTTACCAAGATTGAGGATATCACAGCCGATATGGAGGATTCTTCAATCATTCTTCTTGATATGCTTACAAAGTACAATCTTAAGAAGTAATTTCTAACAGCTTAAATTTGATTTATATTATGAAAGCTGGAGTTGAAAATAAAATTTCTAGAATAGTATTTATATTGCTGATGGTTATAACAGTCGCTGTACTTGTACTGTTTGCATTCGTTGGCTTTGATAATACTATTATGTTGAAGAGCGGTGTTAAAACCGATCCCGAGAATCTTGATGCCTTAATGTATTGGATGTATTCTCTATTAGGTTTGGGTATTGTAAGCGTATGCGTTATGGGTATAATGCAGTTGCTCTCTGACCTTAAGGGTGCATTAAAGGGTATCTTGTATTTGGCTGTTTTTGCTGCAATATTTGTTGTTGCATATTCTCTTGCAGATACAGCTCCTGTAATGAAGAGTGGTAAGGCTTACACTGTAGAGGCTGACCTGATTCTTGCAGATGTTTGTATTTATGTTCAGTACGTTCTGTTGGTAGCTACTACTGTATTTACAGTTATTGCTCTTTCAGGTGTAACTAAGGTATTCAATAAGGTTAAAGAGTAATATTTTATAAGATGGCAAAAGGAAAAAAGAAAGTACCGGGAATTAACGCCAGTTCAACGGCCGATATCTCGTTCATCCTTCTCATCTTCTTCCTTGTGACGACATCAATGAACAGCGATGCCGGTTTGCACGTACGCCTCCCGAACCCTCCCGATGAAAACATCGAGCAGGATCCTCCCAAGGTTAAGCAGCGTAACACAATGGTTGTTACAGTGAATATGCATAACCAGATTCTTGCTAAGGTGGGTAACAGCGAGTCGAAAGAGGTGCAGGTGGGTGAGCTGCGTCAGTTGGCCAAGGATTTTATCGAGAACCGCGATAACGACGCTAAATTGCCCGAGTTACATGCCGTAGAGTTGCCCGCACCTTTCGGTGTACAGAATATTACAAAGAACCACGTAATATCTTTTGTTACCGACCGTGCTACAGGCTACGACTTGTATTTCCAGATTGAGAATGAGTTGTACGGTGCGTATAACGAGTTGCGCGATGAGCTTGCACGCAAGACATTCGGTTTCGGATACAAACAGTGCAGCGAGGATCAGCAGCTTGCTATCCGTCAGTATTACAAGTGTATGATTTCTGAGGCTGAGCCTAAGAACTACGGAAACAATTAAACTAAGTACTATGAGTAAGTTTCAGAATAAAGGAAAGGCAGAAATGCCCGAATTGAATACCTCGTCTCTCCCTGACTTGATATTCTCTATCCTCTTCTTCTTTATGATTGTAACATCAATGCGTGAGGAGACTTTGAAGGTAGAGTTCAAGGCACCCCAGGGTACCGAGATTGAGAAACTTGAGCGTAAATCGCTTGCTTCTAATATCTATATTGGTAAAGCACAGCGTGAGTATCGCTCCAAGTTTGGTACTGGAAGCTGTATTCAGGTAAACGATAAGTTTATTGATGTTTCAGGAATCGCTTCATTCGTATATGATGAGCGCGGAAATCTTTCAGAGCGTGATAAACCCTATATGAAGATTGTCCTCAAGAGTGACGTAAATACCAAAATGGGTATCATCACCGACGTGAAGATGGAGCTTCGTAAAGCATACGCCCTCTCACTTGTATACCAGGCTACACAACGCTAATAGAATTATTAGAGTTATATATAAAAAAATGAGACACTTTTCGGTGTCTCATTTTTTTGTTCTTCTTGTATTTAGATAAGGAGGAATTCTCTCTTATATGTCACCCGACTTTGCAGGTGAATTGACTGAACTATTATTGTTTCCTTATATATGTTGCAAAGGTGTAGTTATGCGCGTGCTTCTCGTCCTTGTTGTGGCTCTCGCTGCTTGTCTGCTGCCACTCGTTGCCAATAGCAGGGAAGAAGGCGTCGGCCTCAGAAGGGGTATCATCTACCTCGGTAAGATGTAGAATGTTGGCTATTGGTAGCGCATATCTGTAAAGAATTTCACCGCCAATGATGTATACGGTCTCTTCTCCTTTGCAGCTCTGCAGTGCCTCGTCTAACGATGTGAACTGCTCGGCACCGGGAAATTCGCCACCCTTGCGCGAAAGGACAACGTTGCGGCGGTTGGGCAGTGCACCTTTGGGGAGCGAGCGGAATGTGTTGCTGCCCATAATAATGGTGTGTCCGGTTGTCAGTTCCTTGAATCTCTTAAGGTCGTTGGGCAACCAATATATCAGTTTGTTCCCATTGCCTATTGCACCGTTTTTCGCAACGGCGGCTATAATTGCGATATTCATACTTGTCTGTTTTTTATACTGCTACTACGCCCTTGATGTGAGGATGCGCTGTGTAGTTCTCGAGACTGAAATCCTCGAATTTGAATGAGAATATATCCTTTACATCGGGGTTAATCTTCATCTGTGGCAGTGCGTATGGCTCGCGAGTGAGCTGTAGCTTGGCTTGCTCTATGTGGTTGATGTATAGATGCGCGTCGCCAAGAGTGTGTATGAACTCGCCGGCCTTAAGGCCTGTTACCTGCGCAACCATCTGTAGCAGAAGTGCATACGATGCAATGTTGAACGGTACTCCCAAGAAACAGTCAGCGCTGCGTTGGTAGAGCTGCAGGCTCAGTTTGCCATCGGCAACGTAGAACTGGAACATTGCGTGGCAGGGAGGCAGGTTCATATTTTTTATGTCGGCAACATTCCATGCATTTACGATGATACGTCTGCTGTCGGGGTTGTGCTTAATTGTCTCAATAACCTCGCTAATCTGGTCGATGTGTCCGCCGTCATAGTCGGGCCAAGAACGCCACTGATAGCCGTAGACGTGTCCGAGGTCGCCATTCTCGTCGGCCCACTCGTTCCATATTCTCACGCCGTTGTCTTGCAGGTATTTTACGTTTGTGTCGCCGTTGAGGAACCACAAGAGCTCGTGTATGATTGATTTAAGATGTAACTTCTTTGTGGTGAGGCAGGGAAAACCCTCTTCGAGGTTGAAACGCATCTGATGTCCGAATACGCTTATTGTGCCTGTTCCTGTACGGTCGTCTTTTCGTGTGCCCTCGTTGAGTATTCTTTCGAGTAGCGATAGGTATTGTTTCATTGTTTATCTGTTTTTTTTGAAGTTTACAAAAGTAGATATTTTTTGCTCAAGATTCAACAAATCGGGCAGTACTTTCTCTTGTAATTTCGTTGAAACTGTTAAAAAATATCTCAATATCGCCACTATGTGGCTGTTGTGTGTAATTAAATGCGAATATATTATATTCGTAAGCAGGATTTTTTGTATCTTCGCGCTGAATTATGTCCTGTTTGTTCGGGATGTAAAAACTTAATTAAGGAATGGAATTGAATGCAGAATTTATAACACGCACAAAACAACTTTTTGGCGAGGCGAGGTTCGATGCTTTTGTGTCGGCTCTCTCTTTGGCGCCTGTTGTGAGTGTGCGCTATAATAGGGAGAAGATTACTGTTCCCGAAAGCATTGATGCTGTTCCTTGGGCAACTGATGCTGCTTATCTTGCCGAGCGTCCTCTCTTTACGGGCGACCCGCTTTTTCATTCGGGTTGTTACTATGTGCAGGAGGCTTCGTCTATGTTCCTTGAACAGGCTATAAGACAGTATGTCGATGGCCCTGTGCGTGCGCTCGACCTTTGCGCTGCTCCCGGTGGAAAAACCACTCATCTCTTGTCGTTGCTCCCCAAAGGAAGCCTTCTTGTCTCGAATGAACCAATGCCTCTGCGTGCGCAGGTTCTTGCCGAGAATGTGATAAAATGGGGTAATCCTGCGGCGGTGGTAACACGTAATATGCCTGCCGATTTTTCTCAGTTGCGCAATTTCTTCGACGTGATTGTAGTGGATGCTCCTTGTTCGGGCGAGGGGATGTTCCGTAAGGACGATTTTGCAGTGCAGCAGTGGAGCGTGGGTAATGTTATGCAGTGTGCAGCGCGTCAGCGCGAGATTTTGCAGGATGTTTGGGAGGCGCTTCGTCCCGGAGGATTATTGGTCTATAGTACTTGTACCTTTAATCGCGAGGAGGATGAGGATTGTGTTGCTTGGATAGCCGAGGAACTTGGTGCCGAGGTGCTGCCCATAGAGACGGAGCAGCAGTGGGGTATTACAGGCAACCTTACAGAGACAGGGCATCCTGTCTACCGCTTCATCCCCGGATATACTAAAGGCGAGGGTTTCTTTATGAGTCTGCTGCGTAAAGAGGGCGATAGTGCTGCACAGCAGCAACGTGTGGCAAAATTGCCTATCTGTCCCGCTAAGAGCAGGGCTCTTGTCGAGGGTTGGGTAAAAGATTCGGCGACTTACGATTTTCTGTTGCAAGAGAATAATATTATTGCCGTTCCAAAAGAGCACTCGGCTGCTGTTACCGCTTTGCAGTCGCGTCTAAGGGTATTACACGCTGCACTTCCTGTAGCACAGATAAAGAACAACAAGGTGTTGCCTTTTCACGCGCTTGCGATGAGTACAGCTCTTAATACCGAGGCGTTCAATAGGGTAGAGCTGTCGCGAGAGCAGGCGCTTGCCTATCTGCACCGCGACTCATTATCGTTGCCCGAGGCGCCCATCGGATTGCTGTTGCTTACATATGCAGGTACACCGATAGGCTTTGTGAAGAATGTAGGAAATAGAGCAAATAATATGTATCCGACCGAATGGCGCATACGAAAGAATCCTATGGAACTATAAAAACTGCTTGAAATTATTTAAAAAAACTATGAATATGAGAAAGTTAATGACAATGCTCTTGCTGTTTGTCGCAGCACAGATGTGCGCACAGTTTCATAACCCGGTAGCCTTCAAGCACGCGCTTAAGGTAGACGGCGCCGAGGCTGTTCTTACGTTCACTGCCTCTATCGAAGATGGATGGCACTTGTACTCAACCGACCTTGCCGAGGGTGGTCCCACATCAGCCACCATTAACATAGACAAGATTGAGGGTGCCGAACTTGTTGGTAAACTTACACCCGGTGCCGGTGTTATAGAGAAGTTCGACCCAATGTTCGATATGACAGTAAGGTATTTCGAGATTGCAGCCACATTTACACAGAAGATTAAGATAACTGCTCCCGAGTATAAAATCGAGGGTTATCTTCAGTATGGCAGTTGTAACGACGAGAACTGCCTTCCTCCCACAAATTACGACTTTACTCTCAAAGGAACAGCCGACATAAAGGCTGCCGCTTCTGTCGAGAAACCAAAGAAGGCCGAGGTAAAAGAGGTAAAGAGTGCCGAGGTAAAGGGTGCTGAGGTAAAGAATACCGAGGTAAAGAGTGAAGCGGTTGAGATGACACCCCTGCAACCTGCTCAAGAGGTTACCGAGAATGCCGAAGTTAATATCGACCAGTTGTGGACTCCCGTAATAGACAAGTTAAAGAGCTATGAGGAGACAACCGACCGTTCGTTGTTAATGATATTCCTATTGGGATTTGGCGGTGGTCTTGTTGCGCTTCTTACTCCCTGCGTGTGGCCTATTATACCAATGACAGTAAGTTTCTTCCTGAAACGTACCAAGAGCCGCAAACAGTCGCTTACCGAGGCTATAACCTATGGTGTATCTATTATAGTAATTTATTTGGCATTGGGACTTATTGTAACTCTCTGCTTTGGTGCCAGCGCGCTTAATGCACTCTCAACAAATGCAGTGTTCAATATCTTCTTCTGTCTGTTGTTGGTACTCTTTGGCGCATCATTCCTGGGCGGATTCGAACTTACTCTCCCCTCAAGTTGGGTAAATAAAGTAGATGAGAAAGCAAGCAATACAACAGGTCTTTTGAGTATCTTCCTTATGGCATTTACTCTTGCTCTTGTGTCGTTCTCTTGCACAGGTCCCATTATTGGCTTCCTGCTTGTAGAGATGAGTACTCAGGGTGAACTATTTGGCCCTGCTGTTGGAATGTTCGGCTTTGCTCTTGCTCTTGCCCTCCCTTTCACTCTTTTTGCTCTTTTCCCTGCACTGCTAAAGCAGGCTCCCCGTTCAGGTGGTTGGATGAACACTGTAAAGGTTGTGCTTGGCTTTGTAGAGCTTGCCTTTGCGCTAAAGTTCTTCTCGGTGGCCGACCTTGCATACGGTTGGAGATTGCTCGACCGCGAGGTGTTCCTCGCTTTATGGATTGTGCTCTTTGTCTGCCTTGGTCTTTACCTGCTTAATATCATCCGTTTCCCTCACGACGACGAGGGCGAACAGAAGACATCGGTACCCCGTTTCTTCCTTGCACTCTTCTCAATCGCTTTTGCAGTGTATATGGTTCCCGGTCTTTGGGGAGCACCCTGTAAGGCTATCAGTGCTTTTGCACCTCCTATGTGGACACAGGATTTCAGCCTTAACAAGAATGTGATACACCCTGTCAGCTACGATTACGAAGAGGGTATGCGCATTGCCAAGGAGCAGGGTAAGCCCGTACTTCTTGACTTTACAGGACACGGTTGTGTTAACTGCCGCGAGATGGAGGCATCGGTGTGGACCGATGACCGCGTAATAGATATTCTGCAGCAGAAATATGTGCTTATCTCACTTTATGTCGATGATAAGACTCCGCTCCCCGAGGTTGTAACAGTGGAGGAGAATGGCGAAGCTAAAAAATTGCGCACCATTGGCGACAAGTGGAGCTATTTGCAGCGTGTGAAGTTCGGTGCAAATGCACAGCCTTTCTATGTTCCCGTAGATAACGATGGCAATCCTTTGAATGGCTCTTACGGACACAAGAAAAACGTAGACGAATATCTTAAGTTCCTAAACACAGGACTCGATAATTATAAAAAATAGTACATCGGGTCGACTACCGAAAAGTAACAAATATGTTGCTTATTTGGTAGGGAAAAAACTCCAATAGTGGGGAATGTCTGTTTTCTAAAAAAGAGATAATTGTGATGAACGAGACAAAACTGCTTAAACCTTTTATCTGTCATCGTGCAGATAAAATATCGAAATATGCAAATAATACCGAGGCAATACAAACCAAGGTATTGCGTAGGTTGGTCGATAGTGCTGCTGCTACCGAGTGGGGTGTGCAGCACAATTATAGCGAGGTTCGCCGTTACAGTGACTTTGCTTCTCGTGTGGGTGTGCAGGATTACGAGACGCTTAAGGGTTATATCGACCGTATGCGTCACGGCGAGAGAGATGTCCTTTGGAAAGGTACCTGCCGTTGGTATGCAAAATCTTCGGGAACAACGAACGACAAGAGTAAGTTCATTCCCGTAACAGCCGATGGTCTTAAGAGGGTGCATTATCAGGGAGGATTTGACGTTGTATCTCTCTATCTACGTAATAATCCTCAGAGCCGTTTCTTCTCGGGAAAAGGACTCATCTTGGGCGGTAGTCACGCAAGTAATTATAATTTGCAGAACAGTCTTGTTGGCGACCTTAGTGCTATTCTCATCGAAAATGTTAACCCTTTGGTGAATTTCCTGCGTGTGCCCGAGAAATCAATCGCTCTTCTTAGTGATTTTGAGGAGAAGATGGATAAGATAGCTCGCGCTACACAGAATGTGAATGTGACAAATCTTTCGGGTGTACCTTCGTGGATGATGGCAGTACTGAAACATCTGCTCGACATCACAGGGAAAAAAAGTGTAGATGAGATATGGCCGAATATCGAGGTTTTCTTCCACGGCGGCGTTGCCTTTACACCCTATCGCGAGCAGTATAAGCAGTTGATACTAAAACCCGATATGCATTATATGGAAACCTATAATGCAAGCGAGGGATTCTTCGGAATACAGAGCGACCCCACCGACTCCTCGATGCTTCTTATGATAGACTATGACATATTCTACGAGTTTATCCCGATGGATGAATTTGAGAAGCCCAATCCCACAGTACTTCCATTATGGGAGGTAGAGACGGGCAAGAACTATGCTATGCTCATAAGTACATCTTGCGGCTTGTGGCGCTACCTCATTGGCGATACAGTACGTTTTACGAGCAAAGAACCCTATAAGTTCATCATCAGTGGACGAACAAAACACTTTATAAATGCGTTTGGAGAGGAACTGATTGTCGATAATGCCGAGCAGGGGCTTAAGGCGGCATGTCAGGCAACAGGAGCGCAGGTGGCCGAGTATACAGCTGCCCCAATATTTATGGATGCCGATGCTCGTTGCAGTCATCAGTGGCTCATAGAGTTCTCGCAGCCCCCCTGTTCTATGGAACAGTTTGCTCAGGTGCTCGACAGCACTTTGCAGCAGATAAATTCGGATTACGAAGCTAAACGCTATAAGGACATTACCTTGCAGCAGCTACAGATTGTCGAGGCACGCAAGGGGCTGTTCAGCGATTGGCTCAAGAGTAAAGGAAAATTGGGCGGACAACATAAGGTACCACGTCTGAGCAACAGCCGTCAGTATATCGATGAACTAATGTCAATGAACAATCTATGACAAAATTCGGTAAGAATAAGATATTGCTCCCATTAGTGGTTCTGCTTGCCGCTTGTGCAAGTATGGGAACACCCGATGGCGGTCCTTATGATGAGGAACCGCCTATCTTGGTCTCGAGCAATCCCGGGGTAAGAGCAAAGAATGTCAACAATAATAAGATTACTCTCGAATTTGATGAGAACATTAAACTCGAGAATGCGTTTGAGAAGGTGGTAATATCGCCTCCTCAGATTGAGATGCCCGAGATTAAGGCAAATGCACGCAAGATAACTGTTGAACTGTTCGACTCACTTGTGCCGGGTACCACTTACACGATAAACTTCAACGATGCAGTGGTAGATAATAACGAGGGCAATCCTTTGGAGAATTTCTCATTTATATTCTCTACAGGAGACCGCGTCGATACGCTTGGTGTATCGGGCACAGTGCTCAATGCCGAGGACCTTGAACCAATAAAAGGAATATTGGTGGGACTGCATAAGGCGGGTGACGACTCGGCTTTCTATAAGCGCCCATTTGAACGTGTATCGCGTACCGACAGCCGCGGACGTTTCACTATCACAGGTGTTGCACCCGGCGAGTATAATGTGTATGCTCTTGCCGATGCCAATCAGAACTATCTCTACGACCAGAAAAGCGAGAAGATTGCCTATCTTGGCTCTACGGTAGAGCCCTATGCAATGCCTGCCGTGCGTCCCGATACAGTGTGGCGCGACTCTCTTACCATTGATACCATAAGACACATACCATATACTCGTCTTATGCCCGACGACCTTGTGCTTTTGGCATTCAACGAGCCTTTTTACTCACAGTATCTGCAAAAGAGCCAGCGCAGCGAGCACAATCGTTTTACGCTCTTTTTTGCTGACACTAACGACACGATGCCTCAGCTCAAAGGACTCGATTTCGACTCGGACGATGCCTTTGTAATAGAACCATCGCTAAAGAATGATACAATCACTTGTTGGTTAAAGGATAGTACAATATTTCATCGCGATACGCTTACGCTCGCAGTGACCTATCGCGTGCCCGATTCATTAGGTGTTTTTGTACCGCGTACCGACACTGTGACGCTCGTTCCAAAAAAGTCGCGTGAGAGAGTGTTGAAAGAGCAGCAAGAGGCCTACGAAAAGGCCGAGAAGGCATTTATAAAGGCTGCCAAGCGTAATAAGAATTTCGACGAGAATAACCCGCCTAAATATATTCCACCGACACCGGTGCTGAAGATAAAATCGCACAATTCATCGTCGATGGATATTGATGTACCCTACAGTATATCATTTGCCGAGCCGTTGCAGAGCATTGATACAGCTGCCATACACGTCTCAAAGGCAATAAATGACTCAACCTTTGTACCTATCCCGTTTGTCTTCAGAGCAAGCGACAAGGAGCATCGTCGTTATGTTGTTTATGCCGAGTGGCGCCCCGAGGAGAAATACAAGGTCGAGATAGACTCGGCTGCGTTTACAGGACTCTATGGCGCGGCATCCGAAAAGTTCAGCGAGACGCTTACTTTCCGTTCTCTTGACAGCTATGCTGTACTGAACCTCGCGATAAAGGGCATTGGTGATAATGCTATTGTTCAGCTGCTA
>JAEIGA010019502.1_pt1 | contig 10342 bp, 10 predicted proteins | sample 9270691 | NCBI WGS metagenome assembly JAEIGA01 (sample SAMN17057246, study PRJNA624740) | gut metagenome | biome: biome; isolation source: fecal sample | host: Bos grunniens | place: China: Xizang | collected 2019
CCAACGATAGCTTCTGATGCCATAGCTGCAGAGTGAGTCATACCTGAGCAACCTAAAGTTTCGATTAAGGCTTCCATAATAATTCCGCCTTTAACGTTTAAAGTTAATTTACATGCACCTTGTTGAGGAGCACACCAACCAATACCGTGAGTTAAACCATTAATGTCTTTAATTTCACGAGAATAAGTCCATTTCCCTTCTTGAGGAATTGGAGCACAACCGTGGCTTGCACCACAATTTACTTTACACATTTGTTTTAATTCGTTTGTGTATTCCATTTTTTTCTCCTTTTTTTGTAACATTTTTCTTATCTTAATTATTATACCACATTTATATATTTTTTTAAAGCAAAAAAGACATTTTCTTTTACATATTAAAAAGAACTCAAAAATGAGTTCTTCTTTTTACTATTCTGTAATTTCTTTATGCAGTTTAGCAAGTTCTTCAAAGTTAGGTTCATGTTCTACAATATGCATTTTAAAGTCGTCATTTTCATATCTTGGTATTACATGAAAATGAACATGCATAACGCTTTGCCCCGCAACACTTCCACAGTTATTTACAAAATTAAACGCACTTGTTCCAAGTTTTTTTGAAAGAATGTTTGCAACTTCCTTTTGAGCTACACTAATTTTTTTAAGTGTTTCTTCGTCTAATGCAAGTAAGTTTTCAAAATGTTTTTTGGGAACTATTAAAGTATGACCTTTTGTTGCTTGAGATATATCTAAGAATGCTACAAGGTCTTCTGTTTCATAGATTTTAAATGATGGAATTTCTCCATTTATTATTTTACAAAATACACACATATTTTTCTCCTTTTATTCAAAACCAATTAATGGAAATAAGATTACAAAGAAATTTAGAATAAATCCAAATAAAATAACAAAAATATATATAACTGGAATACCGTAAGCAAGAAATTGCTTTCTACCATTAAACTCTTGTTTTGTTTTAGTCGTTAAGTATACTAGTTCAACAACAATAAATATTAATGCTATCGCTGATCCTAAAAAGCTTAATGTTTCAAGTATAATTGTACTTGCGCTTAATAATGAATATCCAACTGTTTCACAGGCTACTCCCGAAGCATATTCGTCATATGTCCATGTACTAAATAATGCATTTTCAAGTAAAGGTTTTAAAGTATACAGTGTAAGACAAATACTTGAAATAATAAAAGCTGCTATACTCACTTTTCTCATTGTACTTTTTTCACTATTCTCACAATCTACTAATGCAAGTACTATTGATAATAAATATAAAATAATACCAATTAAAGCAAAAACAAATGTTATAATAAATGCAGCTTGTACTCCGTAACTAGTATTATAAATTAAACATGCTATTAAAACAAAGTTAAACGAAATAGTCATTAAAATACTTGTAAGTAATGCAAATCTTTTTTTTGCGATAATAACATAAACAATAAAAACAGGTATTGAAACTATAAACACCATATTGTTAAAAATCATTGGTAAACTAAATAAAATTGACTCTGTAGATAAATGATAAAAACTCCATAAATCAATTTGAGTAAATTTAAAAAGCTTTAAAACATAAATCAAAGTATTCCCATTAATTATTGACATTATTGAAAATAATCCGAAAAATAAAACACCAAATAATCTACCTATATACTTTCTAGCTGTCATATTCGTCCTCCAAGTATAAATGTATTTTTATTATACCATAAATAATTCGAAAAAACAAGTATGAGTTTTTTACTCATACTTGTTTTATGTCTATTTTATATGATAAAAATAATAATATAATCAATAATTCCAATTATGGAAATAATGAATGAAATTATTAATCCTACTAACATTATTAATCCATAAACAAGATAAATAAAATATGCTCTTTTTTCAATTCCTAAGTCAAGTTCTGCTCTTGTATATCTTACTAGTTCTTTAATTTGCAAAAATAAAATGATTGGAAAAAGTGAACCAATAAATGGAACTGTTATAATTACGAAATCAAGCATTTTATAAAGAGAATATAATTCTGATCGATATATTTTAGGATTTTCGTAATCAGATAAATCCCAAGTTAAATCAACAGCATTAATTAGTAATGGTTTTAAACACTGAAGAATAGCAGCACCTAAAACAATTATAAAAGCGAACCAAACAACAATATTATTTCTTCTAAGTCTATAGTCAATATAACCATTTTCAAAACTTAAAAATACGCCTATTATAAAAAATATACTTCCCGGTAAACTAATAACTGTAGTAAGAATAAGCAATATCGGTCTATGAGAACTAAATAGATATATTATGCATGAAATAAATGCACATACCATTGAAATAATCATGAATATTTTTATTTTCTTAAATTTCATCTTTTTTAGAAGGTATGAATATATAATAAAAACTACACATGATATTATATACAACAATAATCCTATTATTAGGGAGAAGTTTCCTGAAATTAAAAGTCTTTGTGTTTCATAATATCCTCTTAATGTGAAAAAGTCTTCAGCAAAAAAATTAATTGAATATACAAAACCATTCCCAAATACAAGTGAAGTAATTGATAAAATAGATATAAATGCTACTCCAAGAAGTCTTCCGATAAATTCACGTTTTTGCATTTTTACACCTTTAAAATACATATTTAATATATTATATATCAAAAATTAATAAAAAGCAAAACTATTACTAGTTTTGCTTAATTTATTATCTAAATCTGTTTTGTAACCAACTAGGTACTTTAGTTTCTTTAACCTCTTTACCTTCTTCAGTAGTCTTTGTAGTTCCACCACCGATTTTTGGTGATTTTAAAGTATATGGAATTTCACGACTTTCTTCTTCTTTTGGTTCTTCTTTTACTGGTCTTGGATTAGATGAATCAAAACCTGTTGCAATAACTGTTACGATTAATTCACCATTTAATTCGAAGTTTAATCCTGTACCATGAATGATATCAATTTCAGTTGATGATGCATTTCTAATTTCAGAAATAACATCTTCAATTTCTTTCATTGTCATTGAATCATCACCAGTAATTTGAACAATTGCATCTGTAGCGCCATTAATGTCAATTTCAAGTAATGGACTGCTAATTGCAGAACGTGCTGCTAAAACAGCTCTGTTAGGACCACTTGCAATACCAATACCCATTAAGGCAGTACCTTTTCCTGATAATACAGTTTTAACGTCTGCAAAGTCAACGTTGATTAAACCAGGTAAAGAAATGATTTCTGAGATACCTTTAACACCATGTAATAATACATTATCAGCTTCACTAAATGCTTCTAAGTATGTAGTATTGTTACCAATTATTTCTAATAATTTATCATTAGGAACAATAATTATAGTATCAACATATGGACGCATTGCTTCGATACCTTGAAGAGCATGTTGCATACGGCGTTTACCTTCAAAACCGAATGGTTTTGTTACGATACCAACAACTACACAACCCATTTCTTTAGCGTATCTTGCGATAACTGGAGCAGCACCTGTACCAGTTCCACCACCCATACCTGTAGTAACAAATACTAAATCTGCACCTTCTAAAGCTTGACGGATTTCTTGTTCAGATTCTTCAGCTGCTTTTCTACCAATTTCTGGATTAGCACCAGCACCTAATCCTTTTGTAATTTGACGACCAATTTGAATACGTACATCAGCTTTTGATAAACGTAATACTTGACAGTCAGTGTTAACTGCAATATATTCAACATCTTGAATATCTGCATCAATCATACGATTAATTGCGTTACCACCGCCACCGCCAACGCCGACAACTTTTAGTACTGGCTTAGTAGTAAACATTTCATCAGAAAATACCATAAATATTTTTCCTTTCTAAACTATAATTACATTAATACATAAACCTTTTTGGTAAATTCATTATACCAAATCAGTTTAAAATTGTCAATAAAACGAAATTATTTGATATTTCCAAGTCTCATAGTATCTCTTGCAATCATAAGTTCTTCATTAGTAGGAACTACTAATACTTTAACTTTTGAGTTTGGAGTAGAGATTTCCATTAATTCGCCTTTAATTTCGTTCTTTTCTAAATCAATTTCTACGCCGAATGCTTCTTTTAATCTAGCACAAACGTCAGCTCTTGTTTGAGGTGATTTTTCACCAATACCTGCAGTAAATACAAGGGCATCCATACCACCCATGTAAGCATAGAAGCTACCAACATAGTCAACGATTTTCTTGCTTTGCATTCTTAAGATTAAATCAGCTTTTGCATCACCTGCAGCTTGAGCAGCACGTAAAGCACGAGCATCACTTGATTCAGGATAGAAACCAATATATCCTGATTTTTTATTTAAGATATTATTAACTTCTTGAACAGTTAAATTTTCTTTACGACAGATAAAGTCAATAATAGCAGGGTCAATTGTACCAGATCTTGTTCCCATTGGAAGACCATCAAGTGGTGTTAAACCCATTGTTGTATCAACAACTTTACCATATTTAATAGCAGCTAAAGATGCGCCATTACCAATATGTGCAGTAACTAATTTTAATTCTTCTAAAGGTTTTCCTAAGAATTTAGCAGCTTCTTGAGAAACAAATTTGTGACTTGTTCCGTGGAAACCATATTTACGAACACCATGTTTTTCATACCATTCATAAGGAACTGCATACATGTATGATTCATCAGGCATAGTTAAATGGAATGATGTATCAAATACACCTACTTGTACTGTATTTGGTAATACTTTTTTGAAAGCTCTAATACCTGTTAAGTTAGCAGGATTATGTAAAGGACCTAAATCAGATACAGAATCTACAACATCAATTGCATAGTCATCCATAACAACTGAATCAGTAAATTTTTCACCACAGTGTAGAATTCTATGACCTACACCACTAATTTCATTTAAGTCTTTTAAGATTTTCTTTTCGATTAACACGTTTAATAATAATTGTACAGCTTCAGCATGATCTTTAGCTTGACAAGGTTTAGATTCTTTTTCTCCTTGATATTTAACGTTAATAACTGGGTTTGCAAGCCCAATCATTTCGATTAAACCTTCTACAATTACTTCTTCTTCAGGCATTTCTAATAATTGAAACTTTAAAGATGAACTACCTGCGTTAACAGCCATAATTTTATACATATTTATTACCTCCAATAATTCATATATATTATATCATATTTTTGCGTTTTTTTATATGGAAGTGCTTATTTTTTTGAGCGTTTTTTCTTCGACAAATTCCAAGTTTTTTTGTATAATAAGTTTAATTGGGGGTGTTTTATGAAAAAATTTATAGGTTATTATAAACCACATTGGAAATTATTTGTAATAGACATGATATGTTCTTTCTTAATTTCATTGTGTACATTTGCATATCCATTTGTAACAGAAGTAATAATGAATAAAGAAAATATTAAAGCTGGTAAGTTTGATTTAATACTATTATTCTGTGGATTGCTTGTTTTAATATATGTCATTAAAGCAATTCTAAACTATATTGTTCAATACTGGGGGCATATTCTTGGTGTAAGAATCCAAGCCGATATGAGAAAAGAATTGTTTGAACATTTACAATCTTTACCATTTTCTTATTTTGATGAAAATAAAACTGGTACTATTATGTCAAGAATTATCAACGACTTAATGGATATTGCAGAACTTGCTCACCATGGACCTGAAGGAATATTCTTATCAATATTTTCAATTGTTGCAGATACGATTTATCTTTCTATTAGAGTAAATCCAATCCTTGCTATTTTATTATGCATGATTATTCCTTTTGTGCTAATATTTGCAATTGTAAGAAGAAAGAAAATGAAAGCAGCTTTCAAAAAGATGCGTGAAGAAACTGGTGAAATTAACGCACGAGTTGAAAGTAGTGTTGCGGGTATTCGTGTAACAAAAGCTTATACTGCATCAAAAGATGAAATTAGAAAGTTTAATGAATCAAATAAAGCATTTCAAAAGGCAAGAGCTAAAGCTTATCATGAAATGGGTGTATTTAATTCTGGTATGGGATTATTTACAGATATCTTCAATGCAATAGCATTAGTTGGTGGGGCTCTTTTACTTTATGTTGGATTAAATGAAAAATTCGATCTTAATATAAACCTTGGATTTAATATCGGAATTAACGAAGCACAACTTACTGCTTACTTATTATCCGCATCAATGATTATTAATCCAATTAGAACATTAATTAGTATATTTGAACAAATTCAAAATGGTATGACTGGTTTTGCAAGATTCACTGAAATCATCAACATGAAGCCAGAAAAAGAAGCTGAAAACCCAGTACATGTAGAAGGCCTTAAAGAAGAAATTAGATTTGATAAAGTATATTTTAAATATTCCGAAGAAGAAAATCCTGATTGGATTTTAAATGGTCTTGACCTTTCTATTAAAAAAGGAAAAACAGTTGCTTTAGTTGGTCCTTCTGGTGGAGGAAAAACAACAATATGCCACTTAATACCAAGATTCTACGAAGTAAGTGAGGGTGCAATCTACTTTGATAATGTCGATGTAAGAGATATTAGTTTTAACTCTTTAAGAAAGACAATTGGTATTGTAGCTCAAGATGTATTCTTATTTACTGGAACTATTAAAGAAAATATTGCTTATGGTAAGTTAGATGCAACAGATGAAGAAATCATTGAAGCCGCAATCCGTGCTAATATTCATGATTTTATCACAGAACTTCCTGAAGGATATAATACATTCATCGGGGAACGTGGCGTAAAACTATCTGGTGGTCAAAAACAACGTCTAAGTATTGCAAGAGCATTTTTGAAAAATCCTGAAATCTTAATTTTAGATGAAGCTACAAGTGCACTTGATAATATTACTGAAATGCAAATTCAACAATCCCTTGAATCTTTATCAAAAGGTAGAACTACAATAGTTGTTGCTCATAGATTATCAACAGTTAAAAATGCTGATGAAATTATTGTTATTGACAAAACAGGTATTGTTGAAAGAGGAAATCACTTTGAATTAATTAAAACAAATGGTATATATGCAAATTTATACCAATATCAATTTAAAGAATAATTAAAAAAGCCCAACATTAATTTGTTGGACTTTTTATTTGTTTTATTATTTCATGATTTAAATCATATATTGTAATAAAGTCATTATCTATTACTAAATAACTTTTCTTTGTTTTTGCTCTTGGCATACTAATAGATCCGGGTGAACATTCAATCCAATGTTTTACTTTCTCTATTTTGTTTATATGCGTATGACCATGACAATATATATCATTTTCTTTTAATATTCCAAAAGGAAAATAGTGATGACCATGTGTAAAATATATATGATGTGAATTAATCATTAACGAAAAATTATCTCTAAAGCCAACTGGTAAAAACTTTTCATCATCTCTAATATCGCAGTTACCTTTTACAATAATTAGCTTTGTAACAACTTCACTTAAGATATTACCAATTTTAAACACATCTTCTATTGTTGTATAATCATATCCTCTATATATATCACCAAGCACAATTAAATAGTCAAACTCGTCTTTTTTTATATAATTTACAAATTCTTCTAATTCTTGTGTTTTACCATGAATATCAGATATTACATATATCTTCATATATATCACCACTCCTTTTTATATGTTATCATTATTATAACATATTTTTGCGTTCGTAGTGTTCTAGAAGTTCTTTAAATCTTGCAAAGTGAACAATTTCTCTTTGTCTTAAGAACAATAAAGCATCTTTAAGATCATTATCAGTAGTAAGATTAATAAGGTTTTCATATACTGCTCTTGCTTTTTCTTCAGCCGCTAAATCTTCAACTAAATTTGCTCTAGTATCTCCAACGGCTGAAATATATGCTGTTGTAAATGGAATTCCATTAGGGTTTGCAGGAAATAAATCAAGTCCGTGTTCAACATAATGTTTGTCAAAACCAGCTGCTTTAATTTCTTCAATAGTTGCTCCTGCAGTAAGTTGTTTGATTATTGTTTGTAACATTTCAACATGTCCTAATTCTTCTGTTCCAATATCGGTAAGTAATGCTTTACCAACATCGTCTGGCATTGTAAAACTTTGATTTAAATATCTTAATGCTGCACCAAGTTCTCCTTGAGGGCCTCCAACTTGAGCATTAATTAATTGTGCCATTTTTAAATCGCGTTTTTTAATATTTACTGGATACTGTAACATCTTTTCATATTTCCACATTATCTATTACCACCCTTTAAGTTCCAATCTTTAACCCATAACCATGAGTTTGTAGGTTCATTAATAAAATCTAAATCAATATTATATTTTATTTTTTCAAACCTTTCAACAAGGTTACGATACTCTATAACATAAGCGTTGTAAAGCCTAATTGCTTCTTCATCGCCTGGGTTAACATCTAAATATAAGCCAAGATCTAGCAAGATAAAGTTATAAGCTTGTAAAACTGTTAATGGATTATCAGCTGTTAAAATAACTGGTTTATATGCTTTATACCCTTTATATAAGTTCTTAGATAAATTACCGTATGAAAGTGCAGGTAGTGGTGTAAAAAAATCATTTATGTCATCTTGTTTATATTTTGTATCTCCCATGTAATTAAAGTAATTTACTTTATTATAATTTGAATACATTATTTCACTCCTTCCATATTTAGAGTATTCTTATATTCTAAATATGTCTGGGCTTATTCTAATATTTTCCATTCATATTCTAAATCTATATTTAGTTTTTCTTTTGCTTTTGCCTTTATATTCTTTATTAATGTATATATATCATCAAATGTTGCATTACCATTGTTAATAATAAAATTTGCATGTTTATTACTAACATAGGCATCTTTAATATTCATTCCTTTAAATCCTAATCTTTCGACTATTTCCCATGAAGACATATCTTTAGGATTTTTGAAAGTTGAACCTGCACATTTTGTACTTATTGGTTGAGACTCTTTTTTCTTTTCAACTAATGTTCTTATTTTTTCTAGTGGAGCACTTTTAAATCTTGCATTTTCTACTTCGATAATTGCGCCTAAAATTATTCCATGCTTTTTTGAAAATACAGATGTTCTATATCCAAACTTACAATCTTCTTTTTTTAGAAGTATTAAATCATCAAGTGGATCTAAGTATAAAACATTTTTTATAATATCAGATATTGAACTATTATATGCTCCTGCATTCATATATATAGCTCCACCAATCGTTCCGGGTATAACACTCAAGAACTCGGCATTTGTATAACCCTTTTCTGAAAGCATAAATGAAGCTTTACTAGAATTTATTCCCGCTGGAATAAAAAACATTTTTTCATTTATTTTACAAATTTTATTAATCTCTTTTAAACTTATAAATACTTCTTTAAAATATCGATCATTAATAAGTAAATTAGTGCCTTTACCTATTACATAATAAGCAAAATTTTCTTCTTTTAACTTTTTTATAAACAATCTTAGGCTCATTATATCTTTGGGATAAAATAAAAGTGAACATGTTCCACCTACATTTAGGGATGTATGTTTTTTTAAAGATTCATTTATTATATATCTTCCTAAAGAATTGTTTTCAATATACTCTATTATTCTATTGATACTAATCTTTCCCTTCTATAATATTAATAATCTTGTTCATTGAATGAAGCTTTTTATAATTATTAATATTTGAAATATATTCTTTATAATTTCTTTTTATTCTATTTATTATTCTAACTATATCATCAACCGATTCAACTATTTCTCCTAGATTCATTCTCTTTATCTCAAGTGCATTAAAATATTGATGATTGTCTTTTACATTTTTAGAAGGAATAAGAATAGGAATTGTATTTGTTGATAGTGCTTCAAATATTGTTGATGATCCTGCCCTTGAAATTACATATGTTGCTTCTTTTAATTCATCAATTAAATTATTTGAAAAAGGTAGTATTTTAACATTATTATTACTAATTTCTTTTTTTACATTTTCATAATATTTCTTACCTGTTACAAGTGTAATATCATAGTTATCTAAGTAGTGGTTATTAATTAATTCAATTGCAATATCATTTACTTCTTTAGCCCCATTTGAGCCTGATGTTATAATAATTTTATTTTGTTTTTTTGTGCATTTACCTTCAGTACTAAACAATACTGGATTTGATACAACACACTTTTTATTATTGAATCTTTCTTTTAAATCAATATCAAACGTTAAAAGAATTTTATCTGCGTTTTTTAATGATACTTTATTTGCAAATCCCATTATTTTATTTTGTTCATGAATTATTTTTTTGCAGTTCTTAAGTTTGCAAAGCATCGCAATTCCACTAATATATCCACCCATTCCAATTACTAAATCAATGCGTTCTTCTTTTAGTATTTTTAAAATATGTGTTCTTGCATACATCGCTTTGGTAAGTGTTACAATGTTTTTTATTA
>JAEIGA010019503.1_pt1 | contig 10342 bp, 8 predicted proteins | sample 9270691 | NCBI WGS metagenome assembly JAEIGA01 (sample SAMN17057246, study PRJNA624740) | gut metagenome | biome: biome; isolation source: fecal sample | host: Bos grunniens | place: China: Xizang | collected 2019
CGCCCTGATTTGTAAAGATATAGGTCTCACCCGCACCTTCGACCTGCTCGCCGTTCACGATCCAACCCTGGAAGATAGCACCAGGCATATCGGGGTCAGGCGTGGCAACCAATTCATAGGAGGTGCCGCAATCGTGGGTAAGCTCAGTATCCTCAGTGATATCAACAGGATCCCCGCCAGCGATAGAAAGAGTGTAGCTACCAGGGCCTTGGGGAGTGCGAAATGTCACTGTACTCTTGGCAACAATGTCGGTAATATTAATCGTTGTTGTACCCGAATTACCTGTGCCACTACTTATTGTAAAGCTAGCAGTTTCCTTATACCCCAAAACAATACCAACAGGGGTTGCTCCATTATTGCCGCTTGCATCAGTTTTCTTAGTTCCATTAATTGTTACCGCACCAGCACTATTGAAAAGCCCTGATTTAGTGTCAGATATAGTATAGTTATAGTTGAAACTCACGGTAACTGTATAGGGGTAGTTATTAGTAAGCGTTAGTGTAGTAGTATTATTGCTCCAAGAACCACTAATAGTTCCTGCAACATTATTAGTACCTACAGTCCACTTACCATCTGAATCGTCACCAGAATCAACTTTGTAAGAAACTCCGATGTTAGTCAAAGAAAGCTCTGTGAATGCGCCAGACAGAGTATATGTCTGAGGTGTTATTCCATACTCATTTACCTGCTTGGCAAACTCCACGCAAACCGGATTCGCATCAACAACGGTCTCGATCTGCTCGTCGGTGAGCTCCAGTTCCTGCATGGCATACTCGACTTCGCGGATGCTCATAATGGCCTGGTCAGGCTCGCCATCTTCCATCTTGTTGACGACGATGTCCTCGATCTCTGCCTGGACGGCGACCCACTGCACAGCAGTCAGGTCCTCAGTAGGCATAGTGAAGCCATAGTAGCCCAGGTAATACTCGATAATATCCGCATCGATCATTTCCTGGATCGCCAACATCTCGTCGGTCCAATCGCTGCGGTCTACAACGATCTTCACGGCGATCTTCTCTGCCTCCGTCTCCGGGGCAGGCTCGGTCACCGGCTCGGATTCCTCCGGGTCGGTGGGAGTTGTGGTTGTTTCCACGGTCGTTTCCCCTGTGTGGTCATGATCGTGGGTCTCTTCCGCTGCGAAGACAGATGTCGGCAGCAGGGAGAATACCATGAACAGTACCAGCACCAGAGAAAGCAATCTCTTCATGCAACCATTCTTCATAAGTATTTCCTCCTTAATCTTCTACAATTAAGTTTGTATATATTTTTAACACGCAGTGCCGGGCGGCAGCTGTGTGAGAGTTTTTGACGGGGTTTGGGGGTGTCATTCTGAGGTCAGCCGCAGGCTGGCCGTGAGAATCCGTTGCCCTGCGGTGCAGAGCACCGCGCCGCCCTTGGCCGCAAGGGATACGGATTGCCACGGGCAACGTTGTTGCCCTCGCAAGGACAAGGGAATTCGGGCGCAGGGGATAATACCCCTTATAGCATAGTATTAGACATATATAGTACCATAAAACCGCAATAAAGTCCACCTACATATTAAATAAAAAAATTCAGTTTTTTTATGCAAAACGGAAATAATAATGGCAAACATTGGGAATGTGCTTTATGCAATGGCTAATTGTGCTTTTGTCGCGGACGTTTTGGCTAAGAAACAGCACAAAACCGGTGGGCAGCATACGCCGTCCACCGGTCTTAATTTATTTCTTTCTGCGCAGCTTTTTATAGCCCCGGTAGGCAAAGCGGGCCATCTTTTTGGCCAGGCCCTTGCCCGGGAAGTTCTGCTTGCGGATCAGGTTCGAAAGCTTGTAGGCCATGCTCCGCTCCACGCCCAAAAGCCGCCCCTCCAGCTCGTTCATCCGCTGGATCAGGTCGCCGTCCCCGCCGCTCGCGCCGCCCCGGCCCATGGCGTAAGCGCCGTAGATCAGCTGGGCATCGAAGGGCCGCCGGCTTTTCTCTGCGGCCGGCAGCGCGCTGTAGAGGTCGGCGTACTCCGCCGCCTGCCGGGAAAGGGTCTTATGACGGAAGGATGCCAGGCGATTTTGCACCCGGGCATAGCCGGCGGTATCGGCAAAAATCTCGTCGATCCGCTGCTGGATATCCTTGGGCGGCATATCCGGCATCACCAGCCAGCCGGTCCCCTCCTCCCGGATCCGCTCGCCCAACGCGCCGATATCCGCGGCCAGCACGGGAATGCCGGCGATCTCGGCTTCGGAAAGGGTGTAGCAGAAGGTCTCCGGCCAGATGGAGAAAATGCACACCAGGTCGATCTGATTACCGCGGAGCAAGTCGCAGACGTTCTCACGGGTATACCAATCGGTCTTATGGAGATTGCCCCGCTCCAGCGCATAGAGGTCGGGATCCCGGACGCCGCCGATAATATACCAATCGTAAGCGCTGCTCCGCTGGCGGATCAGCTCATAGGCGATACGACTGCCTTTTTCTTCGTTCAGGCCACCCAGGAACGCGATCCGGGGGCGGGATTTCTTCTCTGCAGGGGCGGTTTTCACGCCCCGGGCCAGGTCGTCCATACCATGGCCAATCACACGGATTTTCTCCGCCAGGTCCGGATAGACAGAAGCATAGACATCTTTGGCAGCAGCCGAGGGCGTGACGATCACGTCACACACGGCCATGGCATCCCGGCATTGCTGCCGCCAGGCGGTGATAAAGCCGGTCTGCTCCGCATAGCCCAGCTGCTTGCGCAGGCAGGCGGCGCAGTATTCGGTGCTGCCGCCGCAGTAACAGCTGCCCTCCCGCAGAAGCTTGATGGTGGGGCAGATGTAGTAATAATCGTGGAGTGTCAGCACCAGGGGCAGGCTCGCAGCCTTGGTCTCGGTGAAAACATCAAAAGTCAGGCCCTGGATGTGGTGCACATGGACCATGTCGATGGCAAAGGCACTGAGGATCTGCCGGTAGATCTTTGCGAAGGCTTCGCTGCGGAAGCTTTGGAACTGTGGTTCCTTGCCAAGGCGGAATTTAAAGAGGGTCTGCTTGTCCTGCAGATAGGCGGTCAGCCGCAGGATCTCCCCGTCACGGGCCAGGACAAAGATATTGTTCTCCTCCCGCAGGTGGTTCATCAGATCCTTCACATGGAACTGGGTGCCGCCGATATTGCCTTTGACGTCGGCGGAAAAATCCGTATGGAGCACATAGAGGATATTCCGCTTGCCGTTGCGGATCGCCGCGTGGATATCCACATTGTCCCGCAGGTACTGATGGGGGTTATCCCGGACGTATTCTGAATTCCTTTGCAGCTGCCGGGGGTAACGGTCCGCCAGGATCTGCTCGTGGTCGGCGATCAGCTGCTGCTTTTCCTTGCTCATGAAAGAGGCTGTGCCGCTGTGGTAGATATAGGTATCGTCGCAAAGCACATGGTGGTAGCCAAGCTGCTCGCAGCGCCAGCAGAAATCATTTTCCTCGCCGTAGCCTTTTTGGAAGGTCTCGGCGTCAAACAGGCCCACCCGGTCGATGACTTCCCGCTTGATGAGCATGCAGAAACCCACTGCCACAGTGATCCGGGGGTATTTTCTCAGGCTGCACGCTTCGATAATGTCTGCATATGCATCGATGGAAAGGCCATAGGGAACGGTGTTCTCCCGGCAGAAATCCGGAATAGAGCAGAGGGTAGCGTTGTTGGAAAAGGGCGTGACCGTGCCGATGGCCGGGTCGGACTCGGCGCAGGCGGTCATTTTTTCCAGCCAGCGGCTTGTGACTACCGTGTCGGTGTTCAGCAGAACCACATCCCGGCGGGAATGCTGCAGACCGCGGTTGACCGTTCCGGAGAAGCCCAGGTTTTTCTCATTTTGCAGAACTTCGATACCCGGCTGGGTGATGCTCTGCAGGTAGGGATACACGGCAGGGTCCGGACTTTGGTCATCGATCAGGACGATCCGGTTGGCGGTCAGATCCGTATGTCGCAGCAGGCTCTGTATGCACTTTTTCAGGTCTTCCAGGGCGTTATAGACCGGAATGATAATGTCGATGCCGGAATTTTTCACCCAATCACCTTCCTATCGTCATGTCAATCCAGCAGTAACAGTTTCAGTTTATAGAATAATTCGCACCAAAGGCGTGTGAAAACGGAGAATTTCCGATACGCCTTCAGGTAATGGCGGAAGCTTTTCATGTTATTTTGGATAAAGCCGCGTTTTTGCAGAGCTTTTTTCACGGTGGTACCGTGGTTGTGGATGACACCGGTAGCGCTGCAGCATGCACAACGGCAGCCCTTTGCCAGCAGGCGCTCGGCCAGGATCGGCTCTTCGCAGTAGAGGAACGTGGCCTCGTCCAAAAAATCGACGGCTGCCAGGTCCGCGGTCCGCAGGAGCATACAGCAGCCCTGGGGACGGTAAACGTAGAGCCAGCCTTTTTTTGCTTCCTCCTCTGCCCTGCCCCGATTCCGGTAAGAAAGCATGCCCAACGACAGATCCCACACGGTCCAGGGTTTGGCATCCCGGTTGAAAAGATACCCCTCGGGGCTGTAAATATCGGGGCTGACGGCCGCGATTTGGGGGTCCTGCCGGAAGACTTCCAGCATTTTTTCCAGTACTGCGGGGTCAGAGAATTCCACGTCGTTATTGAGGATCCAGCAGTAGGTATAGCCCTTTTGGGCTGCGTAGCGCAGGCCCACATTGTTGCCGGCGGCATAACCGCCGTTGCGGCCGGATTCCAGGAATGTAAAATTCCCATCGGCTGCCTTGCGCAGCTGATCGGCAGAATCGTTGGGGGAGGCGTTGTCCACCACGATAATTTCAGCGGGTCCCTCACCCAGGACAGCGCGAACAGCAGCTGCTTCCTTCAAGGTCTCCTGCCAGGTTATGTAGTTGAGGATAATGACCGCGATGCTGTCCATGGTGACACCTCCCGGGGGTTATTTTTTCTTGCGCTTGTTTCTGTATTTTATGGTCAGACCCAGGATCTTCACATCGTCCACGAAATACCGCTTGAACAGCCGACGGGGCTCCTGGAAAAAGCGGTACAGCCATTCCAGGCCGTGATTGCGCATCCAGGCGGGGGCGCGCTTGACGTTGCCGGCCAAAAAGTCCACCGTGGCACCGGCACAGACCGACACCCTGGCGTCGTACTTTTCCATATTTTCGTAGATGAATTTTTCCTGCTTGGGACAGCCCAGGCAGGCGATCAGCAGATCGGGGGCAGCAGAAGAAATGATGGCGTTGGTCTCAGCCAGCTTTTCCGGGTCTTTTTCAAAGCCCAGGGGCGGGGCGTAAGTGCCCACCACCCGGATGCCGGGGTAAGTCTCGACCAGTTTTTCCTTTGCCTGAGCCGCCACGCCGTCCTTGCCGCCCAGAATGAAAAGGGTATAACCCTTTTGGGCAGCGGTCGCGCACAGCTGGGGCACCAGGTCCGAGCCGGAGACCTTCTCCTTCACGGGCCGCTTATGCCACTTGGAGATCCACACCAAAGGTGTGCCGTCCACCAGGACCATGTCCGCATTGTCGGTGATCTCCTTCAGATAGGCATCTTTTTCGATCTTGGTGACTACGTCCACGTTGATGGCGACCACGTAGGATTTTTTACCGGAAGACAGCAGGGTTTCCACACCCTGAACCGCCTCGGCCATGGTCACATTGCTGACGAATGTGTTCAGAAGAGGCTGCTTATCCATGGCATTCCTCTCCGCGCACCGGCTGTTCCCCAAAGAAGCGCTCCTCCAGCATTTGGCACAGACAATGGTACACCGGCAGGTGCAGCTCCTGGATCTGATAGGTCACAGTGGCCGGAACGCCGATGCAGACATCGGAAATGGCTGCCAGCTTATTTTCCCTGCCGCCGGTCAGGCCCACCACCTGCATACCCTTGGCCTTGGCCACGGTGGCGGCATACAGCACATTCTTGCTGTTGCCGGAGGTGGAAATGGCCAAAAACACGTCACCGGGCTTGCCGTAGCCGTTGACCTGCTGGGCAAAGCACAGCTGGGGATCGCCGTCATTGACATAAGCAGTAATCAGGGCCGCGTGGCCATTGAGGGCAATGGCAGGCAGCGCGCCCTGGAGTTTTTCCGCCAGCACGGCGCCCAGTTCCGGATCGGCAGAGAGCAGTTTCCGGGAAAACTCCTCGCTTACGCTCCGGGGCAGAATGAAATCATTCATCAGTTCGCCGACGATGTGCTCGGCATCGGCCGCAGAGCCGCCGTTGCCGGCCACCAGGAGCTTGCCGCCGTTGGCGTAGCACCGCTCCATAGCTTCGTAAGCCAGGCGGATATTGTCACGTAATTCTTCCAATGCAGGATACCGGGAAATCAGCATATCGATGTGACGTAAAACGTTAGTATGCATGTTTCTGGCCTCCCTTTCTCAATTTTTTTATGATTATCGTAAAATGCGCTCCGTAAATTCCAGAACGCTGGGCACGGTCAGATCCTGACCGAAATTTTTTTCTTCCTGGCTGATCAGCACAGTCTTACAGCCGGCAGCCTGGCCGGCTTTGATATCGCCTTCCATATCGCCTGCCATGAAGCTTTCGGCCAGGTCGATGTGGAAGCGCTCCGCTGCCTGCAGCAGCATGCCGGGCTTGGGTTTGCGGCAATCGCAGACGATCTTCAGCTCCGGCACTTCCCCGGCGTAGCCCTTGTGGGGATGGTGCGGGCAGTAATAAATGCCGTCCAGAAATGCCCCTTCCCGGCCCAGCAGGGTCTGCAGTTTATCGTGGATCCGGCGCAGGCCCTCCACCGTCACTTCGCCCCGGGCGATCTGGGGCTGATTGGTCACCAGGATGGCCAGGTAGCCGGATTCATTGATCCGGCGGACAGCTTCTGCCGCGCCGGGCAAAAGCTCCAGCTCATCCTCATGGAGTAAAAATCCCACGCAGCGGTTCAGTGTGCCGTCCCGGTCCAGGAACACGGCCTTCTGCCGGTTACGCAGATTCCGGGCCTGGACACGGCCTGCCAGGTAGTCCCGGCTGATGGCCTCATAACGCTCCGGTGTGCCCATATCCTTGACGTACTCGGGGCTGTCATAAACGTACATCACGCCTTGGCCTGCCAGGGGTTTGAGGATCTGGCGGTCCAGATCCACCTTGGCCGCGGGAAAATCCTGTTCCAGCACCTTGGGGGAGAGAATATGCAATCCCGCGTTGACCCGGTTGGCATAATAATCCGGCCGGAGATCTTCCTTATTCAGCCACTGCCGCACCCGGCCGTTTTCGTCCGCCACGATCAGGCTGCTGTCATAGGGATGGGAATTGGGATGGGTGAAGAGGGTCACCAGGCCACCGTGGGCCTTATGAAAATCCACGAAGCGGTGGAAATCCACATCAAAGATCGCATCGGCGTTCAGCAGGAGAAAATCCTCTGTAAGGACATCCTTCAGCTTCAAAAGCGCGCCGGCAGTGCCCAGGGGCTCTTCTTCCACAAAATACCGGATGCTGACCCCGAAGGGCGCGCCGGTCACCGGAGAAATGCCGCTGCCGTCGCCGAAATAATCCATGATAATGTGGCCCAGGTGACCCACCGTCACAAGAATATCCGTAAAACCCTGGCTGCGCAGGCATTCGATCTCATGCTCCAGGACGGGCTTGCCGCCCAGGGGGATCATCGGCTTGGGAATATCGCTGGCGACAGAGGCGATCCGTGTGCCCTTGCCACCGGCCATGATCACTGTTTTCATAATCGTTCCTCAAATATCTTCATCGTCCGGAGTGGCATGGATGATCCGGGTGCCGCCCTCTTCGAACTTGAAGGGCACGTGCAGCAGATCTGCCATGGCGTCCTTCACCGCCTGGCGGTGGGCCTTATCCACATAGAAGATCAAAAATCCGCCGCCACCGGCACCCAGCAGCTTGCCGCCCAGGGCTCCTGCGCGGATACCGCGCTCGTAAAGCTCGTCGATCCGGTCGGTGGTCACCGACTTGCCGGAACCCCGCTTCAAACGCCAGGTGGTATCCAGCAGGCGGCCGAAATCATCCAGGTCCGCCTGGGGATCTGTCAGTATCCGCTCGGCCTCGTCCACCAGCGCATGCATCTGCTTAAGCTGCGCGGTCTTGTCCCGGCCGTCATCATTGGACTTGTGGACCTCGGAAGAAAACCGGGTAAAGCCGGTAAAGAACATCAGAAGGTTATAATCCAGCCGGGCCTTCCGCTCCGGATCCATAGCGATGGGTCGGACGGTATAGCCGTCGGGACCGAAATCGATCCGGTTCAGACCGCCGAAGGAGGCAGCGATCTGATCCTGCCAGCCGCCGGCTTCCCGGCAAAGTGTGCGCTCCAGGTAGATGGCATCGTCTGCCAGTTTTTTCTTATCCGCCGGCTGATCCTTCAAAGCGTAAAAAGCATTGAGCATGCCGACCGCGAAAGCGCTGCTAGTACCCAGGCCGGAACGGGCCGGCAGGTCCGCTTCATAAGTGATCCGCAGATCTTTCACATCCAGCATCTGCATAGCGTTGCGGACAGCGGGATGGTCCAGATCCTCCACCTTATTGACCCGCTCGATCCGGGAGTAGGCCAGCTCCGTGGAATAATCGAAGAAGCCGGGCAGATGCCGGACAGTCACATAGCAGTATTTATTGAAAGTCGTGGAAAGCACGGCACCGCCGTGTTCCCGGAAAAAGCTTTCCATATCCGTACCGCCGCCGAAGAAGGACATGCGGAAGGGGGTTTTCGTAATGATCATTTCGTTCACCTTTCTGCCGCCGGGCAAATTCTGCCCGCGGTGTTGCCGTCCCGGCAGTTTTCCGGTAGACGGCATAGTATCCCTTGTAACCCTAATTTTATAAAATAAAACCCCCGTTGTCAACACAAGGCAGCAGGAATCCCCCGGGTGCATACAATTTGTATTCTAAAAATACAGAAAAACAACTTTTCCTTGACTAAAAAACCACAAGAAGCTATACTGTATATTGGTATATGATAGGAATATTATGCCGTCTGGAAGCATGATCCCCTATCCCCTTTACAAGCCCCCGCAGGTGTATATCCATTGGCATTTTCCACGCGATGGCCCAGAGCCTGTTTTTCTAAAGCGCCGGTTCTTCTGACCGGCAAACCATCATATTGGAGGCACAAGTATGAAAGGTATTATTCTGGCCGGCGGTTCCGGCACCCGTCTGTACCCTTTGACGAAGGTCACTTCCAAGCAGCTGCTGCCGATTTATGACAAGCCCATGATCTATTACCCCATGTCCGTGCTGATGAGCGCCGGCATCCGGGATATTCTGGTCATCTCCACGCCCCAGGATCTGCCCCGCTTTGAGGCATTGCTGGGTGACGGCAGCCAGTTTGGTCTGCGTCTGAGCTATGCTGAGCAGCCCAGCCCTGACGGTCTGGCGCAGGCATTCATTATCGGCGAGGAATTTATCGGCGATGACACCGTCGCCATGGTCCTGGGCGATAACATCTTCTCCGGCCACGGCCTGGGTAAGCGGCTGAAAGCCGCTGTCGCCAATGCTGATTCCGGCAAGGGCGCCACCGTATTCGGTTACTATGTAGATGACCCCCAGCGGTTCGGCATCGTGGAATTCGACGAGAATAACCGGGCCATCTCCATCGAGGAAAAGCCCGAAAATCCCAAGAGCAACTACTGCGTCACCGGTCTGTACTTCTACGACAACCGGGTGGTGGAGTACGCCAAGAATCTGAAGCCCTCCCTCCGGGGTGAGCTGGAGATCACCGACCTGAACCGGATCTATCTGGAAAACGGCGAGCTGAACGTGGAGCTGCTGGGTCAGGGCTTCACCTGGCTGGACACCGGTACCCACGAAAGTCTGGTGGAGGCCACCAACTTTGTCATGAACCTGGAAAAGCATCAGCACCGGAAACTGGCCTGCCTAGAGGATATCGCCTACATGAACGGCTGGATCACCAAGGAAGACGTGCTGGCCGCCTACGAGGTCATGAAAAAGAATCAGTACGGTCAGTACCTGAAGGATGTCATCGACGGCAGATACGTCGATAAGAGAAAATAAGCAACGAGGTAAAACGAAATGACGATCATTGTAACCGGCGGCGCCGGATTTATCGGTTCCAACTTTGTATTCCACATGCTGGGCAAGTATCCCGAATACCGGATCATCTGCCTGGACAAGCTGACCTATGCGGGCAACCTGTCCACCCTGGCTCCCGTCATGGATAACCCCAACTTCCGGTTTGTGAAGCTGGATATTTGTGACCGGGAGGGTGTATATAACCTGTTTGAGGAAGAGCATCCCGATATGGTAGTGAATTTTGCTGCGGAAAGCCACGTGGATCGCTCCATTGAGAATCCCGAGGTATTCCTGCAGACCAATATTCTGGGCACTCAGGTGCTGATGGACGCTTGCCGTAAGTACGGCATTACCCGCTACCATCAGGTTTCCACCGACGAGGTCTACGGTGATCTGCCTCTGGACC
>JAEIGA010019504.1_pt1 | contig 10342 bp, 11 predicted proteins | sample 9270691 | NCBI WGS metagenome assembly JAEIGA01 (sample SAMN17057246, study PRJNA624740) | gut metagenome | biome: biome; isolation source: fecal sample | host: Bos grunniens | place: China: Xizang | collected 2019
ATATTGAATTAATAAATCTTCCATTTTTTGAGTAAAAAGTTCTAATGAATAAGGCTTATTAAGTGGATATAATTCAATTTCCCAATAACTTCCACCATGTTGTATTTCACAAGTAATTGAAGAAACCCATAATCTTAACCAATTAACTTGGTATGCTTTGGTTGGAAGTCTTAATATAGCATTGTTAGTATTTCCAGTTGCTTTAACTTCATATTCTTTTGAACTCAATTTAACAACACCAGCACTAGGATATGTTTGTGCTTTTGTAGATATAACATTTTCGGCATTAGACAATACAGTAGTTCCAAAAGAGTTGCTACCAACAGTTCTTGTTTCTCTTACATCATCAAATGTATCTATATCAATTATGCTATCGTTTACATTTCCACTTTTTGAATAAATATAAATATTTGCGCTGTCTAAATAGTAAATACCAGTAGAATAGTGAGTGTTAAATGTCATTTTTAAAGAACAATTATACCCGTCAAAAAACTCTCTTAAAGCACTTAAAAGTGAGTAATTTTCAAATGTTTTAACATAGTCAACAATATTGTCTTTGTTAATATTTCCTTGTGCATAAAATGTTGTAGGAAACTCAAAATTGCTCAACGACATTAATCTAGCTGAAAATTGCTCTATTGTATATCTTTTAGAATTAAAGCCACAGTCTGTTAAATCTCTTGCGCTTAATAAATCAATAGCACCATTTAAATTGATTTCGTGAACATACAAATAACCTTGTTCATTCAATTCTCTTTCAACTTTGTCATTTTTTACGATCCACCAAGTGTTTGTTGCTTTGTGCCATAAAATCGTAAATGGCTCTAATTCGTAATTTGTATATGATAAGACTTTAATCTTACAACTATCTTTTGTTCCGTCAATGGTAAAAGACATATTGAAATCAGTTTGTATTTCGCCTAATTCGTGTCCTTGAACACCACCAAGACCAATACCACTACCTTTGACTTTATCAAAGTAATAAACTATATCTCTTGCCATAGTAATCTCCTATTTATTTTCGTTAAATGTTCTTGCGCCAGTCCAAAAATCTCTTGAAATAGTATATTGCGTATGAATAGAACTAACACCATTTTCAAGTTGCTTAAAGTTTTGCATATTTCTTTTATTAGCAAGATTAATTTCGTGTTGTTGAAACTTCATCATTGTTTGAATTACCATAGCAATAATGATAGCAACTGCTGGTCCACTGAAACCTAATTTACCTGTTTCGGTATTTCTTTGGACTAAACCAAGACCAGCTCTGCCAAGTCGCATACCTTTTTCCCAATATCCGTGCGTTAATCTATTAAGTAATGGGTTGATAGCACGCATTTTTCTATTGTGTTCAACACCACCTTTTTCGCCAGCAAAAATAGAAACCATTTTGCCTTTTTTGGCTGCGCCTTTGCCAGTTTGACCTCTTGGTTGCCTACCACTACCACCACTTCCACCTGTGGTCTTTTGTTCAATTACAAATCTATAAATGGTTGCCATATTAGTTGTTCTCCCCTTGGACTTGCATTGTAATAGTAATAGTCATTGTATCACTTTCGGTGTTTTCAATATCTACACTTTCAATAAGTTTTGCCTTAAATGTTTCCTTATCTACAACACCCCAACTAGACCACCACTCATCAACATTATAAATCATATTTGGACTAATATCATTGACTGTAATACCTTGTGTCCCATATCTTCCATACTTATAAAGTTGATTAAGGAAAGTTTGGTCATTGTCTAAGATAAATGTGTATTGAAGTGTTAATGTCAAACTATCGGTGTGGGTATTAACTTTAAAAGCATTACTCACTAATTGATTAGGAATTGTATTAGCACCATTACCACTAGGTAATTCTAATGGTTCTAACCAATAAACAGGAGCAGAAGTAAATACGATAGGGCTTTCTGCCATAATCTTATTTTTAACGACACTTAATTTGACTAAATCATTACCAAGTTTAACACCATTATTAACAAGAGTGGCACTACCACCAAAGGAAATCTCACAATATTCATTTCCGTTAAGTGTTCGTGGTGTATCGCACCTTAAACCCTCAAAAGATAATGATAATTTGTATTTTTCAAAACTTTCGTGTTCTGGTGGGAAGATAATATTGTAATCACTTGAAGATATAATCGCATATCCTTCTACCATTGGCTCTTTGACTACACCGTCTATGCTTGTGTCAATACTTTCAAAGTCCCACTCGCTTGTTTTAATTTCAAAAGAATAATTACACTCAAAAACAATGTGACCTGTTCCGTCAAGAGATGAATTACGAATTGTTGTTTGAACTTTAAACTCTTTACTATGATTAGCACTATCATAAACAACAAATTGAACTATTGGTGGAACAAAATCTGGAACGGAAGTATAACCACCGTCATAGCTTTTGAACGAAACATAACCATTAACATTTGTAAAATTACTTGTTAGTGTATCATAGTTTATATCTTCCAAGTTCCAGTCATCTGTTTCTAATTCTTGGTTAAGACTTTTTTGTGCTACCTTGATTTCGCCATTAGCACCTAAATAAAGATATTCATTATTAGTTAAGTTTGTGCCTAAACCAATAGCACCAAGAGTAGAAAGTCTAGTCTTAATATCACTATTAGTAGGTGTGCTACTAACAAAATCGCCAATGTAATCTCCACACTTGATATATGGTGTTCCGTCAATATGCCCAATAGTGCCTACTGCGAAAGGAACATAAATTGCTCTACCTTGGTCATCTCTACATTTAAGTTCGGCAATATCAACCTTGCTACCTTTAAGTTCTTCAATTAAAGCATTGATAGTTTCAAGCATTAAATCTCTATCACTCAATTTAACTCTTAAAGAACAAGCCCAAGACATAGGAATAATCATTGAAGTATATAAGTTTGTGATAGTTGGGTTTTCTGGGGACATTAAAATACCATTTGCGATTAAACCCATTCTATTTTGTTGTTCGGTCAAATCTCTAAATGTTTTCACAAATCTATCTACTTCATCTTGACCTTTAAGTTGTTCGTAGAAAGAGTGTATCTCAATTTGATTTTTGCCACCCACTAAATTAGGGTTATCGTTATGTAATTTTTGTAATGTTTGTTCTAATGCTACTTGAACAAAACTAATTGGAAAGCCACGGATCATATTTATTTCTCCTTAATCTTCTTCAAAACTACTCATTATATCGTATATGTCTAATCCCCAATTACCGACACCAACATTTTTGAAGTCATCTGCCTGTTGTGAGTTGTATTCTTCACTTAAACCTGTATCTTGTTTTCTTTTAAGTTTCATACCAAAGTAATCGGCAATAAATGGTAATGAATAATCTAGTATCTTATCAATGTATTTATAGTGAACATTAACATAGGTTGTTGCGTCCCCATTGATTTTAATTTTTTCGCCATTTTTGAAAGTGTATCTAGTTGACTTGTCAACAATTTTACCTCTTTCGCCACGAACATTTTTTTTGATATTCCCTTGAATATGTTTTACCATTAAATCTTACTCTACCATAATCTCTTGAACTAACTTTTGAGATTTGAGCTTGGCTACCTTTTGACCTGGTAGTTCCTTTATTCCTTTTATGAATAATCTGTGCGTCTTGTAAAATGTGGTAGTAAGGGTATTGTTCTTCGGCATAATCACTGCCTATATCAAATGTCATTGAGTTTTCGCCACTCATATTGACTGGTAGATACATAAAGGCAATATCTCTAATGTGTAATGGTCTTTTAGCGTGTTTTTTCTCTACTGTTGCGTCATCTTCATAAGGAAAGAAACCATATAGGTATTCTCTTACTAAACTCACAAACTCTTGTAGATTAAACTCAACCATATTACTATTCCAAAATCAATGTTGTGCTTTCATATCTTGGTTTGAGCATATCTCTAACCAAAATATTACACTCTAATTCGTTAGGTATAATTTGTTGTATCTTATATGTTTTTCCGTTATTTAAAGTGAAAGTATCTTCTTTGGCAAAAGGTCTTGTTCCAAATACACAAATAGTAATGGTTTCTTTCAATTCTTCTCTACCATTGACATAACTAGGAACAAGGGTTAATGGTTCTTTGATAAAGTAAAAGCAATTCTCTTCAATATCGTTGTTTGGAGATTTCCATTTGCCTTTTAAAGCATATACTCTTCTATCACATAAAATAGGTGTAATAAAGCTCATAATCTTCTCCTAGTTATTTTTGTAGAATAAGCCTTTTTGGAAAGCATTAATCTTACCCCAACCAAGTTCGTGAGAAATAATCACATCAACGATTTGGTCTAGTGGGTTTGTTTCGTTTTGGAAGATTAAATTGTAGATGACACGATATTGTAATTTGTAAAAAGTGCTTACTTTCTCTGGGTGTAAATCTAAATCTTCTTCAATAGATTTTTCGCCATTAAATTGGTCATTAAGTAAGCAACAACGAGAAATAGCAATATCTAAACCTAAATTGATAATCGCATTAACAAGAGTTCCCTCTAACGCATAATCATTAAGGTCTAATCCTCTTTCGCTTAAATATTCATTGGAAACAACATATTCTAATTTCATAATTGATACCTCGTTTCCATTATACATTTGAACATTGAGTTTTGGCAATTATTTCATAAGTCCCTTATCTTTTAGGTATTGTAGTTTTTCTTCACTTTGCTTATTTATTCGCCAAAAATAGTCTAGTTTAAGACTTTTATTAAATACTGCGTCATTACGATTTAGTTTTTGCTTGATAAACTCATCAAGTGTTTTGGTCATATAGTGATTTAGATATATAGTTTCTTCACTATAATCTTCATTGATTACTATTGTGGAATTACAAGGTTTACCACTTGGAAGAACACTAGGAAGTGGTTTTTTGCCTACACTAGCGAAATGACAAGAGTTAAAAAAGATATTGCCTAAATGTCCTTTAATAATAAACTTACCTTGGTCTTTTCTTTCGTGTGGTATATCTACTACTTCTTGTTTGAAAAAGTCAATTACAGGAACTTTAATATCTCTTTTGATAACATTATCATCTCCAAATAATCGCCATTTAATTCTTATTTGTGGTGCGTTCATATTGCTTAACCAAGATTTAATATTATCTATGCCAACTAAAAACTCATCAATATCACAGAATAAACAATAATCAAAAGTAGTTCCATATTTGCGATAGAAACTTGAATAGATAGTGTGTTGCATACAAGTTCCACTCATACCTCTTATGTCTATGATTTTAATTTTGTCGGCATACTTACCATTAATGTAATTGCCGATATATGGACTTGTTTTATCATCATTATCGTATAAATAGATTTTATCTACCCCTAATTCAACATAATGCTTTACCCACTCATTAATGTATAAGTGTTCATTTTTCGCCAAAGCACAAATAACTACTCGCATATCTTTTCAATTTCCCCCAAAAACTTTTTGACATACTCATTTCTTTTTTCTGCGTTAACACACACAATATCGTGTTCTAAATCAAAATCTTCATTTAGTTCGGTATAAAAGAAGTCTAGTTCACTATCTAATGTCCCATATTTCCAAAGCTCATACAATGGGTAAATGTATTGGTTGTATTGATAAATACTTCTAAATGCCCTTATATGTGGAACAATTAAGTCCCTAATCAGCATATAACTATCTTTTGCGTGAGATTTAATAATGGGTGTAAAAGAGTGAAGTGGTCTTAAAAGGTTATTTGGATCGTGCTTTACTTTTAGTCTTTTTGATAATGCCACACAATTATTCTTACATTGATAGGCATAGACTGTCGCATTGACTTTAAAAATATCATTTCTCCAACCTATCTTTATTTTTTCATCTTCAAAGAAATCACTTGGTTTTAATGGTCTAATTGGTAGCATATCATCATTAGCATAAATAAAGTGTTCTTCTAAACCTTTAATGTTCCATAAAAACATTTCAATAGTGGTGCTATTAAAAGTGGGTAGGAAATTAAATGGAATAAAATCTTTATGTAAAATCACTTTGACATTAGGTGGTAAACTAACATTTGCGATTTGTTCAATGTTAGACAAAAGTAAATATATGTTATTAACCCAAGGCATATTCTTGTTAACTAGTTTTAATTGATAATCTAAAAAATTAATGCCACCATAACGACTACCAAGCATTTCCACTATTTTTTCTTGTAGATTATGCTTACCACAATAGTCAATAAATGTATTTCGCCAGACTTGGTCTTGATTATTTACCCAAGCGATTACAAAATCTATCTTCATAACCCTAATATACACAAAAGGATAAAAAAAAGAAACCCACAATGTGAGTTCCTTAATTTTTGTTAGTTATTAGTTGCTACCTTGGGCAGATTTTGTGATAACTGCGAATGGATATGCAGCAGCACCTGCTTTGATAACACCTTGGCTTTCATAACCACTAACTCTGTTGACTGGGTTTGGTAATGCGACACCTAATCTCATTGTGAAACGGAAACCAATCATATCTTGTTGAGCAAGGTTATAAAGTTCTGTGCCTGTTGCTGGGTCTTTTAATGTAGCTTCATATAAAACTCTCATTGTCATTTCTTCACGGAAAGCATAAACGAGATAACGGAAGTCACCAACGATAGCAAAGGCAGTGCCTTGGTCAAAACCACCTGTTAAGTCAATGTGTCTTGGTAAAGCACCGATTTCGCCTTGGTCACCAGCGAGGATACCTAATGAGGTAATTGATTTACGGAAAGCACTATTTAAACTTGGTCCACCTAAAATGGCAGTTGGAACATAACCAGAGTTTTCAACATATTCCATAGCGTCATTGATAGCATTGTAGAATGATAAGCCACCTTGACCGTCCCAAGTGACTGTCGCACCAGCAGAGGTAGCACCAGCGACTAAACCATTGAAACCACTCCAAGGACTATTTGTGCCAAAGAAAACTGTTGCGTCAATAACATTTTGGAAAGCACCAACGATTTGTTCGGTAATTTCTGGGACAATTTCAACACCAAAATCTTCAACATCAGCAAGGGTGTTTAATGAGATAGGAACGATACAAGCGATTTCTTCTGCGACTAAATCAACACCTTCCCAAGCAAGGGCAGAAATTGGTTTGTTTTTGATTTCATCGGCTGCGCCAACAGGTGTTGTTTGGTTTTTAACCCAACCAGCAACTGGTAATTGTGATAAAACATTTAATTTGTAGGTCTTACCTCTCATATCAGGTAATTTACGACCTAATTCAAGTGCCTTAGAACGACCTAAAACACCTCTAATAATTTCTCTTCCATACTCAACTGGAAGAACAACTGCACTATTTGTAATAGCAGGCATAGGTAATATTCTCCTTATTTCTTAAAAAGATTTCCAATAGCATTACCCACTTGTTCATAGATTTGTCCTGTTGTATCTTTTGGTGCTTGACCACCTGTTTGGACAACCGTTGAATGAGTATTGCCTTTTGGTAAAGTTCCCTCATACTCTGCTTTCACTGTCTTGATTATCTTATCTAAATCGCCCTCTTCGGCAGATAGTAAACGACTATCGTGAACAAAGTATGGTGGAAGTCCAGCACTAGTAATCTTGTCCCTTAAAATACTTTCTCTTTTAAAAGACCTTAAATCGGCAAGTTCTTGTGCTTGTGCTTGTGCCAATTCTTCTGCTCTTTGTTGAGCAATTTCTTCGGCACTCATTGACGCTTGTTTAATTTTATCTTCATAACTTTTACGAACTGTTGCCATTTCGCCATTGTGTTTTGAGATAAGTTTATCGGTTGCAAGTTTAACTGCGTCATCAATTCTTGTTTGCAACTCGGTTTCGGTTAATGTAATGGTATTTTCTTCTGCCATTTTTATTTCTCCTCTCCTAGATATAGCACTAGGGTTGCTTAATGTCTTACGACCTCTACTTTGAGTAAGTAGGCAACTTTATAATTTGGTTTATTCAACCTTATTATCACTTAAATCTTGACTTTCGCCAAGTGTGGCATTAACGAGATTTCTTTCTTCGTTTCTACTAATCGGTGTAGAGTTTTGTCTTTCCAAATTAGTTTCGTTAATACCTCTATTATTATTTTCACTATTCTTTTTTCTAGTGTCAACATATTCGTTATACTCTTCCATTTCTTTAATGTATTCATCAACATTAGGAACGAAAGATAAACCTTGTAGGACAATTCGTGGTGCGAGAACACCTGCGTTTGCCAAATTAACAATGTTATGAACCATATCGGTATCATTACTTGGTAAGGTGTGAGTGTAAACTAAATCAACATTATTTAAGTCAAAATTAATCTTGGCATAAAGTTCTTTGCTATTCTTTTCAACAAACTTCAAGATTAAATCTAATACTTTCATATAACCTTTGTTAAACCATTTTTCTTTTTCAACACATAAGTCTAATAAAGGTTTTGTCTTTGCTTTAAGAATTGGATCACTTGCGTTTTGTGTAAACTCAACACTTGTGAAGTCTGGAATATGACTAATATAGTGGATTAAGTTCTTGTAGTTATCGGCAAGTGCTTGAATATCTTTTTGGTTTAATGGATTAGATAAGAACTTTGCGTCACTATTTTCGCCCTCAATAGGTAATACTCTATTGTTTTTGATTAAGTTCATAGCTTGTTCGGTTTCATCATCATCACCTAAACGAACATTTTTAATCACTAATAAGTAATTGATAATGTCATCAACATTTTGGAAACGATTATTTTGAAGTTCGCTATAAAGTGCGATTAAACCCAAAACACCTTTACAGTCACTTAAACACTCTTTATTGTTTCTAAACTCAATAATTGGAATATCATCAAAGCCGTGATAAGCACTAAATGACCTTTCAACACCATCAATTAAGAATAATTGTAATGGGTAAACATTAAATGCCATTTTGGTTGGAATACTTGCTTTTGTGGTATAGAAAGCAAACATTTTCTCTTTTGTGTAGATGATACAAACATATTTGCCTGCTATTCCACCGTCAGCACTAGCGTCCCAATAAATGTGATAAGCAAATAATGGTTTCATAGCAATAGAGCAGTCATAAACAACATTTGTGTATAATGGATCTAAACTTCTAAAATGTGGAAACTCATCTCCAATATCGGCATATAAACCAAGGAAACCACTACCTGTAATACTTCCTTGTTTTGCCACATCTCCAATTTCTTCTTCAAAGTCATTATGTTTAGCAGTAAGTCCAAATGTGCTAATTCTTTCTCTTTCTTTTTCTTTGCCTTTTGTGACAATATCTGGAACTCTACCTAAAAAGGTTGTTGTCGCAGTATCGCATAAAGGTTTCAATAAATTGTAATATGTTGGTAAAGGTATTTGTTCGCCTTTTGTTAACAACATTGTGTTTTTAGAGTTATACATATCTGCTTGTATCTTTTTAAGGTAAATATCTTGCCCAAAACTATCTTTCCAAAAGATTTGATACCAGAAGATTTGCTTTACAACTTGAACTAAATCTCCACTTTCTAATTGTTCTTGACTAACATTTAATCTAATCATATTTTAAGACCTCTTATTGCTTTTGATAGTGATTTATAAATACTATCTGTTTGTATTTTACCACCATACTTATATTCATAGTTTAACAAATATTGCGAAATAGTATCAACAAAATCGTCATGTCCCACATTAGGAAATCTTAAAACTTGCTCAACATATTCCTCAATATCGCTAACTATATCTTCGGTTGGAAAGTAGATATTACCACCCTCAAAGTAGGGGGACACACTATTAAATCTACTCTCTTTGCTAGTGCCTTTTGGGTCATAAGGGACAATTCCACCTATTTCCTTGCCTAGCACTTCCATAATCGGCATACCCATAGCTTTTCTTTCAATAATTATTCGTTTTAGCATAGGGTATTGTGCTTTAATTGTTCTAATTGTCTTTTGTGTTTCACTAAAACTTGCTCGTTTACCCCAAACATTAAGTAAGTAGTGGTCAGCACCTATTCTTCCCCATAAAGTCATACAATAAGGGTCGTTTTCTTTCTTCATACCACCAAAGGACAAGTCGCAAGATAAGGTAAGTTCTTCAAATACACTAGGTTTTGTTTTCTTGTCATACCATTTAATGTCACTTCTTTTAACGATATTGCCACCCTCAATATAAGGTTTGCCTTGGCAGTTTGCTTGGAATAGTCTATTGCCTATTGCTTTTCTAGTCATTTCTGCCCACTCACTATCAAAACCTAATTCTGGACATAATGTTTGACCGATTTTTCTACCTAAAAGTTTATCAACACCTTTTTCCCATACCAAAGGTATGTTAATGACTATCCAGTCCCCTGTTTTCTCTAATTCGCCAATTAAATCATCATCGTGCCAACGAGTGTGAATAACGATAACTGCGTTTCCTTTACCCATTGTTCTTGTAAGGACTGCCGAT
>JAEIGA010019505.1_pt1 | contig 10342 bp, 15 predicted proteins | sample 9270691 | NCBI WGS metagenome assembly JAEIGA01 (sample SAMN17057246, study PRJNA624740) | gut metagenome | biome: biome; isolation source: fecal sample | host: Bos grunniens | place: China: Xizang | collected 2019
TGAAATTATTAAAGCTCTTTGGGGAATGAAAAAAATCGTAGCTGTACCGAAGTGTGAACCAAAAACGCATAAAATGGAATTTTATGCTATTATAAATTTTGACCAGTTAGAAACGGTTTATTTAAATATTGAAGAGCCTAAAACTAGTGAAACTACATATATTTCCAAGCAAGAAATCGATGTAATCATCGTACCAGGAGTCGTTTTTAATGAAGTAGGTTATCGTGTAGGTTTTGGAGGAGGCTATTATGACCGCTATTTATTGGCGTTTAATGGAGAGAAAATGTCCATTGCCTTTGATGAACAAATAGTAGGTGCCGTACCGACTGAGACACATGATATCCCTGTTAACATTATTTTGACGGATAAACGACGTATACACTGCGCTGCAAATCGAGAGGGGAAACAACATGAAATCGATGATTGATATTTATAATTTACTAAAACAATTTGGTATATATATTTATACAGGTGACCGCTTAGGTGATTTAGGATTAATCGAGGATGAGGTAAAGGAACTATACAAATCACGTATGATTGAGACGAAGGATTACCAAACAGCATTATTATTAATCCGTCAGGAAGAACGAAGACTAAAAACGGGCAATTAATATTAAAAAATAGTATAATTATTTTCGGGATTTTTAATTTTATTACTGATGTAGGCGGGAATTACAGTGGAGTATTTCTACTGTTTTACCATTTTGTGAAACCTTTAATGAATAAAAACGTATATATTATGGGGAGAATGCAATATGCGTTATCCTTAATTTTCTAGATATTGATTTTGAAACAAATTATGTTGATTATTGAAGAAAAAGGGATTAACATATTGTTTGTTTCAAAACGTTAAAGAAAGTATTTTAAACTGGAGAGGATGTTTTGGATGAATTCGTTTAAATGGTCTAAACATTCGATACTAGCTTTTGCAATTATTGCTACGTGGATAAAAACTGTAATTGTTTATTTAACAAGCTTTGATCTTGGAATTGAAAATGGAATGCAATATTTCATTTTAATTATTAATCCATTAAGCTTTTTACTATTTATTTACGGTATATCGCTATTCTTTAAAACTGCAAAAGTACGTAATCGATATATTATAGGAACAAGTTTAATATTGTCCGTTGTGTTATATGGTAATGTAGCGTTTTATCGCTTCTATAATGACTTTATTACGCTTCCTGTGTTATTCCAAACAAGTAACTTTGGAGATTTAGGCTCTTCGGCAGCAGCTATAATTAATTGGTTTGACTTCCTATACTTTGCAGATGTTATTTTACTGTTAGCATTTATGAAGTTCATGCCGGTATTAAAAGAGCAATTTACGATTCGTAAAGATGTGCGCCGAGCTTATTTTGTAATGGCAGTTGCGATGTTATTTTTAAATTTAGGACTTTCAGAAACAGAACGTCCACAATTATTAACACGTAGCTTTGACCGCGAGCTATTAGTGAAAAATATCGGTACTTATAACTATCATTTATATGATCTTTATATTCAGTCGAAATCTTCTGCTCAGCGTGCACTAGCGGACGGTAGTGAATTGGTGGAAGTAAACAACTATGTACGTGCAAATCAAGCATCGCCAAATGAAGAATTATTCGGCAAATATGCAGATCGAAACGTCATTCTAGTATCAATGGAATCGTTGCAAAATTTTGTGATTAATAATGAAATGAATGGGGAAGTCGTAACGCCATTCTTAAATTCATTGACGAATGATCCAAATACGTATTATTTCAGTAACTTTTATCATCAAACAGGTCTTGGTAAAACATCAGACTCTGAATTTATTGTGGAAAACTCATTATTTGGTTTAGGGCGTGGAGCTGTATTCTTTACACATGGTGAAAACACATACAATTCAATGTCTGAAAAACTAGGTGAAAATGGCTATTATACGAGTGTCATGCACCCGAACAATAAATCATTCTGGAACCGTGATCGTATTTATCAATCATTTAATATTGATAAATTTTATGATATTGATTCATACACAGTAGGAGAGGGCGAAGCAGTAAACTGGGGCATGAAGGATATCCCATTCTTCAAGCAATCAGCGGCGCTTATGTCTGAAATGCCACAGCCATTCTATACACGTATGATTACATTGACGAATCATTATCCGTTCTATTTAGATGAAGAAGATAAATATATTAATGAATACACTTCGAACTCAGGTACGTTAAATCGCTATTTCCAAACAGTTCGTTATATGGATGAATCGATTAAACTATTTTTTGAAGATTTAAAAGAACAAGGTTTATATGAAAACTCGATTATCGTATTGTATGGTGACCATTATGGGATTTCAGAAAACCATAATAAAGCGATGGCTATGTATTTAAATAAAGAAGAAATTACACCGTATGATAGTGCGTTACTTCAGTCTGTGCCATTATTTATCCATATTCCAGGGTCAAATGATGGTGGGGAAATAACACAAGCTGCTGGGCAAGTTGATTTACGCCCAACGATCTTACATTTATTAGGTATTGAAACATCGAAGGATATGCAACTTGGTGCGGACTTGTTCTCTGAAGAGCATGAAGGATTTGTTATTTTCCGTGATGGTCGCTTCGTAACTGATGAGTTTGTGTATGCAAATGAAACATGTTATGACCGTGCTACAGGGGAAAGTACAGACATTGCTGCTTGTCAACCATACATTGATCGGGCAACAATTGAATTAGAAAATTCAGATTCTATTATCAATGGAGATTTATTGCGTTTCTATGATCAACATACAGGAAATCTCATTGATAGCGATGTAAAATAATGAAATAAAGGGTGTTGATAAAGTAAATTTATCGGCACCCTTTTTTAACATCTGTTCTGTTGGTTCATAAAAAAACAGCTTAGCATCTTTGCTAAGCTGTTTTTTTTTAGCTATTAGTGGTGTACTGGTGGATAACCAGAATTTAGTACAGTCATAATTACGAACCATCCTAAAATAGCTGCTCCAGCGAAATGGAAACCGATAGAAAGAATGTTCTTTTGTTTGATTCCTTGGAATGTGCCAACCACACAAATAATAGCAAGAAGACCGAAAATAATCATTAAAATCCAACTCATGATATAAGCACTCCTTTCGACATTTAGTAAAATAAGAATGTCGCAAACAATATTCCTTCTATATTGTATAGCTTTAGGAAGAATTTGTCGAGGACTAAAAAATGACGTTTATTTGAATTTCTGAAATTCCGTACAAATTAGTGTAGATTTTTGTTTAACATTTAATTCGTAGAAAATATTATTTTTTTCGTATACAATTTAAAGGAATGAAATTACTTAGAAAGTAGGGAAAGATATGGCGAAATATAGCATTCGTTGCTATTCATTAGGTCCGATACAAACAAATTGTTATATTGTTAGCAATAAAAATAAGGAATGTTTAATTTTTGATCCTGGTGAGGAAGGAGAACGTCTTGTAAAAGATATTCGTGCAAATGGTTTAAAACCTTTAGCTATTTTTTTAACACATGCACATTTTGATCATATCGGTGCTGTAGATATTGTTCGAGATACGTTTGACGTACCAGTTTATATTCACGAGAAAGAAGTAGAATGGCTAGGGGACCCATTGAAGAATGGTTCTGGTAAATACTTTGAGCTACCAAATTATAAAATTAAGGCACCGTTAGCTGAACATATCATTCGTGCAGAACAAACATTTGAAATCGCAGACTTTACATTTGAGGCAGTATTTACTCCAGGGCATTCACCGGGTAGTGTATCGTATTTATTTAAAAATGATAGTTTTGCAATTGTTGGTGATACGTTATTTGAGCGCAGTATTGGAAGAACAGATTTAATTGGAGGCTCTATGCCTGTATTATTAAAATCGATCCATGATAAGTTATTATCATTACCTGAGGATACAATTATTTATCCGGGCCATGGAAGTTACACGACACCTGAAGCTGAAATGCAAAATAACCCGTTTTTAAATGGGTTTTAATTGAAGTAATTACAATACTATAGAGCAATAGTAAAGGAAACAGAAAATAAGAAAAGCGTACCGCAATTATGCGATACGCTTTTTTGAAGTATTAATGTCCGCCACCAGGTACGTGCATGAATGTTGTATAGTACGTAAATCCTGCGAAGAAGATTGTTAAATACGCACCGAAAATGTACATGTACATGCGTTCTGAAAGGTTTAGGAAGCCTAATAATAAAAATAAACCAGTATTACCTACGAATAATAGCGAAACCTCGGGCATGTGTCCAAGATAGAACATAACGGCAAAAATACCAGTCCAGAAAGCCATAACTTTATACATATTGCTCATGAAAATTCCCCTCCTTCTGCGAGTGAATACAAATAGTCTCCCGTATATTATAAATGATTTGGATAGATAATGTAAACTGCTAGTTAGGTGAACTTTGTGACAAACGGGTGTAAATTAAACCTTCATATGTTTAACTTGAATTTCATATTTGCAGTGTTCGCATGTATGTAGCATGTTTTCAGTTTGGATAAATTCATTATGTGAAAATAGTGCATCAATTTGGCCCCGTAAATAAGCTTCATGAAACATACAAACGATTTCAGGATATTGTGGTAACTGATTACGGAAAGGGCAACTGTAAATCTTTAATTGAATAATTTTATTTGAATCTTGCTCTTCAATTAATGGGATATAGCCAATTAGCGTAGCGCGTTCTTCTATTAATGTTATTTTTTCTTCAAATGTCAAACTAGCGTTTTTTTGTACCAGTATTTTTTTCATCTCTAGAAGCCCTTGGGTATAGGCAATTTCTTGTCCTTTTGATGCAGCATCGCCACCAAGGGAGTTAACTAATTGCAATAAAATAGTTAGAAGTATCGGCTCTTCGCGTTTAGGGAATGTAAGTGAAATTCCTTCTTCAGTTGCTTGATAAACACGACCAGGACGACCACCTTTCCCTGTTTTTACAAAATCCGCAGTAATGACTTTTATTTCTGCAAGTTTTGTAAGATGGAGTCTTGCCACATTCGGATGAATTTGAAACTGATCGGCAACTTCTTGTACAGTAAATGCACGTTTATGTTGCAACATAAAATTGTATATTTGAAATCTAGTTTCATCGGCCAGCGTACTTGTTATTTTCAAAGGATGTAACATATTAACTTCACCTCATTTTCTCTCTTTATTATAAATTATCTTGTGCAGAAAACATACCCCTTTACTACGTTATTTCCTACTTCATTACTGAAAAATACTAGTAATGTCGAATAGTTCAGAAAAAAATGGGGCAAAATTAAATTTTGGCAATTTTTGTTCCTTTTTCTGAATGTGCTTATTATAATGATGACATAGATAGCGATATGCCCATTATTTATACAAAAGAGGTGTATAGGATGGAGCATGAAACAATTATTGCAACCCAAAGTGAACGGCTACTATTAAAGGCGTGCCATTTTGGTGCTTCAGATCTGCATTTAGTTCCAACAAAAGAGCATTATTCCGTACTACTCCGCAAATTCGGGAAGCTCATTCATGCAGGAAATTTACCAGATGAAATGGGGATGCGTATAATTTCCTATTTAAAATATTTATCTGCACTTGATATTAGTGAAAAGCGTAAGCCTCAAAGTGGTGCTTTTCAAAAAGAAATCGAACAAAATATGTACGCTTTTCGCATATCTACTTTACCTTCCGTTTTTGCGAAAGAAAGTATTGTCGTTCGTGTATTAAGACAAAATTTTGCTTACCCACTTGCATCACTTTGTTATTATCCTCAAACTGCTCATCTATTATCAAAACTTGTGCAACATCGCCAAGGTCTGTTGTTAGTGACCGGTGCAACAGGTTCAGGTAAAACAACCACGTTATATTCATTAGTTCAATATTGTCGTACAACGCTTTCTCGGCATGTTATTTCGCTAGAGGACCCTGTGGAAAGTAGCCAAGAAGAATTGTTACAAATTCAAGTGAATGAACGAGCAGGTGTTACGTATGCTGCAGGATTAAAAGCTATTTTAAGACACTCTCCCGACGTTATTATGATTGGTGAAATTCGGGATCGTGAAACCGCGAAAATTGCACTAGAAGCATCGTTAACAGGTCATCTCGTCATCACGACTATCCATGCGAAAGATACTGTTAATTGTTTATATCGTTTAATAGATTTAAGTATTTCAATTGAAGAATTAAGACAAGCACTCGTTGGTATTATCGCTCAAACACTTGTAGATGTAGATGGGCTGGACGAACGGAAGGCGTTATTTGAAATTTTAAGCGATGAAATGTTAAGTGAAGCAATATTTGCAACGATGAATGGGGCTCCCTATTCGTTATCAAAGGAGTCGACCTTAGAGGAGCAAATATTACAAATTCAGAGGTCGCGAGTTTAATGTTGAAACGAATTTTGGCCTTATGTCAGCGTAAAGAGCGAATTCGGGTCGTTCAATTCCCTCAGCTTCTTATGAGAACAAGTACATTGCTTGAGGAAGGATATACATTTGCTGAATGCATTGAAATGTTACTACCTTACCATCTAAAAGATTATTCGAAATGGTCGACAGTTATCGAGCAAGCATTTCAAGATGGTGCAGGGCCAACAAAAATTTTCGAGTGTATGGGTATGAAAAGACAGTATTTATTATCAATTGACCTAGCAGAAATGACTGGAAATCTGCCACAAACATTATACGTTGTTGCCAATCAAATTCAGTTCGCTCATGAGACGAAAAATCGTATAACAAAATTGCTTATTTATCCAACGTTTTTATTTATGTTAATCGTTGGTCTCTTCGTTGCATTTCGCTTAAAGTTTCTACCGAATATCCAACAAATGATGTATTCGCGTGCTGGATACAGTGAGACTTCAAGCATTCAATGGTCGAAGTTTTTTCTACACATGCCAGATTATATTATTACGATAAGTGTTGTAGTCGTTAGTTTACTCGTTTTAATGGGGATATATGTTAGTCGTAAACGAATTGATATACAGTTAGCAATTGTATTAAAAATACCGTTCATAAGCTATTATTGGCGCTTGCTTATAACAAGACAGTTTTCAAGAACGCTAGGTGAATTGTTGTTAACTGGATTTTCATTACAAGCGGCGTTAGAACATTTAATGGAACAATCTCATCAAAAACAAATTGCTTATATCGCTTCTACTATACAGCAAAGAGTGATTTATGGGGATTCACTAGCGCAGGCGGTGTTACTATCTAACTTTTTTTATCCGAAATTCAACCATTTTATTGCACATGGTGAACAAAGTGGGCTTTTAGGAAGAGAGTTAATATTGTATGCAGAACTATTAGATAGCAAGCTGCAAAATGGTATTAAAATGATAACAAAAACAGTTCAACCAATGTTATTTATTATTATTGCTGTGTGTATTGTGGCGGCTTATTTAAGTATTTTGCTACCGATGTACAATATGTTAGACGTAATATAGGGGGACAATTATGCTAAATAATAAAGGATTTACGCTAATCGAAATGTTAATTGTATTGTTGATTATTTCTATACTTATTTTAGTAACGATTCCAAATGTAACAAAGCATTTTGCGACGATTGATGAAAAAGGCTGTGATGCGTATATAGCTATGGTACAGGGTCAAGTAGAAGCATACAAAATAGACAAAATGAAGTTTCCAACTGTTTCAGAGTTAATAGCAGAAGGTTATATTTCAACTGAAGAGGCGAAATGTCCAAGTGGTGAAGTAATTATTATTAAGGAGGATGGCTTAGTTATTGCAGAAGGGCGGGACAATCCAGCTGATTCACAACAGAGCGGTGGGAATATAGCACCATGATACGTGATGAGCGTGGTTTTACATTGATTGAAATGCTCCTAGTGCTAATGATTTTTAGCATCATTACCATAATCGCCGTTTCTTTTTCATACCGCTATGTAAAGATTAATCAATATGAACATGCAATTGAACAGTTGAAATTGACGCTACATGTAGCACAATTAACGGCACAACAAGAAAAGAAGGTTACGCATGTTTATATAGTAGAAGGAAATAGAATACTTTTAACTACAGAATTCAAAGAATATGAATTAAATTGGGAAATGCCTGAAGGGATGAGAGTTTATTTCCACACAAAGAATAGCATTATTCGATTTACCTCTAATGGTAACATATCTGAAATAGGCAAAGTTGAAATTATAACACCCGAAAAAACGATGAAGTATAGTGTCAACATGTCAAAAGGGAGGTTGCGATTCATTGAATGAACATGGTGTAACATTACTAGAAACTATACTAAGTATCGCTATTTTATTGTTGCTAGCAATTACACTATTACCATTTGCGAACAGTTTACAGGGGCAGCTTTTCGATAAAAAATTAGCGTATCGAGCAAGTGAAATAGCTTATAACGGTATAAAAGAGGTTGTATTAACGGGCGTTACGCAAGGTTCGAGAACGATCGAAGGTGTCGAATATCAATGGTACTATAATCACGGTGAGATTTGTGTAGAATACGACAACTTGAAAGGACCTCAAGTAATGTGTATCACATCCGACGATACGAATCTGGCTTTACATTAATTGAAGCGCTATTCCAGTTGTTGTTTTTAGTAATATTTGCAAATCTCATCGTCTTTATAATTGCACAATTTTTTGAATTAACATCAATTAAAGATCAAAGAATTGAAGCGGATTGGGAAATATGTGTGACTGATATAAATCGCTATTTTACAGTTGATAGCTTTGTAAAATTATCAGATGATGGCTTCGTAGTATCAGTAACTAGAAATGATCAAAAATATGATATTCGCTTTTTCAATAAAACTTTGTGGAAACGCGAAAAAAACGGCAATGAAACATTATTAACGGGATTGAAAGATGCACGATTCTCTCTAAACGGCAATGAGTTAGTATTAACAGCAAAGTTAGAGAATGGTGTGGAAAAGGAGCGAATATTTATTGTGGCACAATCTCCGGAATGAATATGGCGCGTTATTTCCGATTACAATCGTATTACTTTTTTTATTAACAAATGCTTGTTTAACGTATGCAGTCATTTATCATATGGAAATAAAAATTTATAACGCATTGGAATTGTCGAATGTTCGTGCTACGATTGATATACTAAAGGTATTAAAGAATGCGTTATAATTTTTTGAAGTGATAAAGAAGGTGATTGACATGCGGAAAATTTATTTAGTAGGTTTCATGGGATGTGGGAAAAGTGCAATTGGACGAAGACTCAGCTATTTTTTAAAAATGCCCTATTATGATATGGATCATGAAATCGTTAGACAGCAAGGGATGACGATTCCAGAAATTTTTGAAAAGTATGGAGAAGGGCGATTCCGTGAGATTGAAACGGAATTTTTAGAAAACTTCCGCGATGAAGCATGTATTATTGCGACAGGTGGAGGAGTAGCGATGAAAGAAGAAAATCGTCGCATTATGCGAAGAACAGGATTGGTTTTCTTTTTAGATGCTACATTTGAGGATATTTATATGCGGATTCGCAATGATAAAAATCGACCAATTGTACAACGTTCTACAAAAGAAGAATTGCATGAACTATATCAAAAAAGAAGAAAGCTTTACAGAGAAGTTGGTCATATTCAAGTATTAACAGAAAGTCGTTCAATTCGACAAATTGTAGAATATATAGCATTTCAAGTGAATCGTTTAAAAGGTGAATAACTTAATTTTAGAAAATTTTAATTACTCACTTTTAAAACGAGTACAAAAAAATATTGTCATGATATAAAGTGAAATGTTAGGATATGGATAACAACGTATGGATGGACTTAAATGTAAAATATGAAGCGGATGAGTGTACGGGGAGAGAACGTAATGTTGCGTCGCCGAAGGAGCAAATGGAGTTTCTATGAATCTCTCAGGCAAAAAGACTCGTACAGGACGCATCTCTGGAGAGCGCCGGACAGCCGGCCACCAAAGGGGAAAGCCTATATATGTGGCATGAGCCAATGATAGGTGTAACTTTCAGGTGCAAGGACAGAGAATTCCAATAAAAGGGATTCGTCTGTCTTTTTTTATGCCCTAATTTCAAATTGTCCATTCAAGTTGTTCTTGGCTTTTTCGGTATTTGTATCCTAGTAAAGGGGATGTCTCGCGTTTTCTGTTTAGGGACACTATCAAAGAGGCTATTCGTAATCTTTTTGATGAATTTTAGAAATGAGTAAAATTTTTATAAGGAGGCGGATTATGAGCGAATTAAAACGAACGCCATTATTTGATTGTTATGCAAAATATGGTGGAAAAACAATCGATTTTGGTGGCTGGGAGTTACCTGTCCAATTTTCTTCAATTAAAGAAGAGCATGATGCAGTACGTAATCGTGCAGGGCTGTTTGATGTATCCCATATGGGTGAAATTTTTGTTGAAGGTCCAGGTGCCGAA
>JAEIGA010019506.1_pt1 | contig 10341 bp, 5 predicted proteins | sample 9270691 | NCBI WGS metagenome assembly JAEIGA01 (sample SAMN17057246, study PRJNA624740) | gut metagenome | biome: biome; isolation source: fecal sample | host: Bos grunniens | place: China: Xizang | collected 2019
ACTGACGAGTTGCAGTCTGAGTAGAAGTCAATGATGCGAAAGCTGAGAACTTATAGTTAGCACCAGGTACCCAGTACTGGATTGGTGAGTAGGTGTAAGCATCACCGTTCTTTTCAACTTTCTGATCCTCGAAGATAAAGCCCTCGTGATTGTTAGCTACAACAGAGCCATAAACGCTGAACTGGCTAAGGTTGTCCTTAGTGATGTCGTTTGCTTTTGTACGCGTTGAGTTCTCCACGAAGGTGTCGAAGCCGATAGCAGCACCCTTGTCAACACTTACGATCTCCTCCTTGCTGCAAGATGCGAGTGCAACACACGCCGCAGCTACAAATAGAATCTTTTTCATAGTATTGGTTGTTTTAAAATTATTAGTTCATTATTGGATAGGAGTATCCACCTGATTATCCTCATCAGTATCAGGAGTACCGTCGTTAACCCAATCGGTGATAGTGGTTACAGTAAACTCGATAGCCTCCTGAGATGTTGTTGGGTCGATGTTGTCAGCATCGATAGTAGCTACAAGATCATATGCCTTACCTGGCTCTGGAGCAAATGTAGTGTAGATAGTGTGAGTGTACTGCGTAATTTCCTGACCGTTAACAAGCAACTCTACAGTGAACTGAACGGTGTAAACAGCATTGTAAGTTGTGGTTGTAGAGCCTGCTGTTACAGTAACATCCTGACCAGCACCAGGAATCATAAACAACTCTTTGTATGACTCAATGGTAGTACCGTCACCAAAAGCACAACCTTTATCATTTTGATCGATTGTTGCATTATTATCTTCCGCTGTAAGAGCAGCGTTACCGAAGTTCAAAGTAAGGTTATTAGAGCTTTCTACAGGATCCCAAGTAGATGTAGTAGCATTAAGTTCTACACTACCTTTCTGATAAGCATCCAAAATCTTAATATCCTTAACGCGGATAGAAGAGTTAGTTGCTTCGTATGCATTCACGAAAGAGAACTTAACCTTTGACAATACATGACGGAAAGTGAAACCTACTTTGCCATTTGGTTTACCGTTTGTATTTGCTGTATATGTATCATTCTGAGCGTAGAGAAGATCGGTAGTACCATTATTAGTGAATGAAAGAGTTGTTTTATCCGTATCAGCAGCAGTCTTACTCCAGTTGCCATTAGTAGCAGCAGGAGCTACTGCACTAAAGTTGTAATCAGCGCCAGCAATCCAGTACTGAGTACCAGTATAATTCCATTCGCCATTGATGCCTGAACCTGCAACTGTCACACCACTATTATCTGTATTAAAAAGTGGAGCACCCTCAACATAACCATAAACCTGGAAGTTAGGGAATAGCCTGCTGTTAGTGTAGCTTGGGTCATCCACGCTACGGGTTGCGTTGTCAACAAATGCGTTGTCGAAGCCGATAGCCTCCTTGTCGTAGCTCAAGACCTCGTTTTTGGTGCAACTTGCGAGAGTTGCCACTGCACATAGTGCAATAAGAATCTTTTTCATAGTTAAAAATTTTTAGTTGTTATAATTTATTGTTTATCTCCTTATCTTGTAGGTGGCCGTGGCCCCTACCTTGTGAGTAGAGGGGGGATCAATCCCCTCTACCCTAAATTATCGCTTAGGAGCTGATTAGAAAGTCTCAGAACCTGCTGCGAATGTGTGTGTACCGTTGAAATGAGCAAGATTTACACCATCAGCCAAAGCCAAGAAACCAGTGTTACCCTGAACATCAATAGTAATGTAGTCGTACTTGAAGTTGCTTGCGGCCATCTGAACGCTGTAGCAAGGCTTGCCAGAAGTGCTAACATTGTTCTTAAATGTAACCTTGTTTGCACCACTATTAGCATTACCCCATGTCCAAACAGCTGCCAAAGTACCCTGATCTGTATAAACATTGAACTCAGAGTTTGTGATGCAGAACAATGTTCTTGTACGAATAGCATAGAAGTCACCCTTGAACTTACAGTTGTTAACTGTCAATACGTCTGAAGAATCAGCGTGGTTACCAGCGTTAATACCGCAAACACCTGCAGAAATACTTGTATTGAACTCGCAACCCTCAAAAGACATAGCAGCAGCGTAAGCAACTACGATACCTGGATACTTATAAGGAGCACCAGTGAAAGTGTTCTTATGCTTTGATGCATCGTTGATATCAAACTTGATGTTCTCGAAAGAAACAGCGTCTGTATTAGATACATTCACACGACCCTTGATAGTTGCCTTGTTACCCTCGAATGACTTGATTGTCACAGGACGTTTTACAGCGAATGTACCCTCGATAACAGCACCTGACTCAAGAGTAATCTCAGATACGCTTGAATCAGCAAGCTTTGCTGTTAGCTCATCAGCTGTGCTAACACGGTCGCCTGCGTGGATAGGATATACCTTGAAGCTATCAGCACCTGTGAGTGTGAAAGCACCTGTAGGAGCTACATAAGCAGCCTCGTCATCACCATTTGTGAAGATTACCTGATAGTAGTCACCAGCAGTCAAAGTGTTTGTGCCAGCAAGAACTACATTGTAGCTACCAGAAGCCTTACGAACAACGATTGGACGAATAGCCTCGATTTTAACATCCTCAATAGTAAGAGTAGCAGCTACGCTACCGTCAGCACGAACACCATAACCAAGAGCCTTAATCTCTGCATTCTTTACAGATACAGGACCATCGTGAGTACCGAAAGCGATACCATTCTTACAATCTACAATCTTAACATCCTCAACAGCAACGCCATTGTGACCACCCTTAACCTGAAGCAAAGAGTGACCATTCTTAACCTCACAACCCTTAACTTTGATGTTGTATGGCTGGTAGCAGTCGATAGCTGGAGATGTGTGAACAGCAGCACCAACCATCTCGAAAGTACAGTTGCTAATAGTTACATTGTGTGCGTAACGAGTCTGGTTAGATGTACCCCAGTTCATATCAACGCAAGACTCATCTGTAGTAGCCTTGAAGTTGAAACCGTCGATAACAAGAGTCTCTGCACCAGTATCGCGTGAACAACCGCTAACGCGAATTGTGCCGTTGTAGTCGTTGCCGTTACCGTTGATAACAAGGTTTACACCTTCAGTCTGAGTAACAGTTACAAGCTCGTTAACTGGAGATACAACCTCGATAGTAGTATCACCACCCTGAGCAGTTGCTGCATCTACAGCTGCCTGAAGGCTTGTGTAAGGAACATTGTTGATAGTTGCTACAACAGGGTGCTCAACATCCTCGCCATTCTCTGGAATCCATGTATCAACACTCTCAACCTCGAATACGATCTCGCGAAGCTCAAGGTTCTCAGGGTTAATATTAGTGTAGAAGTTATAAGCATGACCCTTCTCAAGAGCTACACCAGTAACTGCAGAGCTCTTAGTTACCTCATAAGCAACCTCAGTACCGTAGTAAAGAGTTACATCGAACTCGATGTTGTATGTGTAAGTCTCATCAGCAGGGATAGTAAGACGCTCATCATCACACTCAAGCTTGTTTACATTAGTCTTAGTAGAAAGCTCACCTACATTACCGAAATTAAGTGTAAACTCCTCGTTGTCAAGTGTCCACATATAATCAACATCGCTCAAGTTGATCTTACCGCTCTTAGGAGCTGTCATCTTAACATTCTCTATCACAAGGCGTGCATTGTCAGTCTTGAAGCCATTGTGGAAAGTGAACTTAACCTTAGAAAGAAGGTGCTCGAACTGGAACTTAACTGACTCCATACCCTCATCAAGAAGAGTCTGCTTGTCTGGAGTAGTAACAGATGCTGTAGCGTAGATAAGATCCTCGCTACCATCCTTGTTAGTGAAAGTTACAAGACCTGCACCACCATCAAATACAGCCTTAGAAGTATCAAGATTCCAATATTCACTGTTCATTGGTGCCAACGCAGCAAAGAAGTAATTTCTGTTAGGTGTCCAGTACTGAGTGTTAGCATAATACCAGTTACCCTTATCTGTAAGGGTAAGATCCTCATCTTCCAATACAGTACCGCCAAGAGTTGACATGTAAGCCCATACATCAAAAGCTGTAAGATTAGCCTTTGTTGTACTTGGGTCCTCTGCGGTCACCGCGCGAGTTGAGTTGCCAATAAATGCATCTGCAAAGCTGATAGCATCAGACTTTGGAAGCTGAACAACATCCTCGCTAACACATGCAACCATACCGATAGCTGCAAGCGCACAAATCAAAAATCTTTTCATAATGTTGTTTGTTAAGTTAATAAATTTGTATTTGTTTTGAGTTTTATTCCCAAATTACTCACGAACTACAACATAGTTGTTACCGTTCGCCTCGCTCTTATAGCCAGCGGCTACAAAGTTTGTGTTAGCACCCTCAGCATCGTTGTTTGCAGGGTCGAAACCTACATACTCACCACCCTTTACGATAATCTGAGAGATACCGCTCTTGTAACCTGTATCGCCACAGTTAAGAAGCATACGGTATGGAGCTGTTGCGTTGTACTTCTGCTTGATATCGTAGTAACCACCATTAAGGTTAGCAACACCACCATTGTTGCTTACATAAACAGCGTGGATATTACCGATGATAGTACCACCGTTGATAGTAACCTCACCACCATTATCTACAAAGATAGCATAGCAGTCGTTCTCCTTAGCCTCAACCTTACCCTCACCCTCGATGGTAAGCTTAGCACCGTTACCTACAACTGAGAGAAGTGCATAGTTGTCATCGCTCCATAGATCTGTTGAGTTGTAGAGCTTGTGACCATTAAGGTTGAGTGTGAAGTCGCCACTAACACAAATAGGCTCTGTTACATCAAGATCATCGCGAAGAGTATAGCTACCACCATTTGTAGCGGCACTCTTAAGCTCCTTGAGCGCTACCTTAACATCACCAATCTCCTCATCCTGGATAGTATTATCCCAATCCTCAACCTTCTCGATGTCGAATACAATCTCCTGAAGCTGAAGACTCTCATTGTCGATCTCAGCAGTGAAGTTATAGGCATGACCCATAGCAAGCTCGTAACCTGTAACCTTAGATGTCATATCTACCTCGTAAACGCTTAGCTCACCCATGAAGAGCTCAACATGGAAGGTGATATTGTACTCCTGTGATGCAGATGCAGGGATAGTAAGACGCTCCCAGCTAACCTCAGAGTCCTTGGTATAAGACAACTTCTTAACATTACCAAACTTAAGAGTGGTAGTACCAGCATGGTTTGTCCAAGCCTTGTCGTAGTTTGTCTGAGCAAGGTCGATCTCTGCAGATGCAGGAACCTCCATCTCTACACCAGTAATCTTGATAGAGGCAGTCTCTGTTGGAAAACCATTCTTAAAGGTGAACTTCACCTTAGAGAGAAGGTGCTGGAACTGGAACTTAACAGCCTCCATCTCCTCGTTAAGACCCTTAGAGTTTACCATCTTCTTTGCATAGAGCAAATCCTCTGTACCGTTAATATTCTCAAACTTAACAGTACCAAGACCCAACTTTGCAGCCTCATCTTTAGCCAACTCAACATCCCAGTTCTCACTGTTCATAGGAGCCAAAGCTGCAAAATAGTAAGGTTTGTTAGGCACCCAAAACTGTGTACCATCATAACGCCAATCACCCTCAGCAACCTTCTTAACCTCCTTCTTAGTGAAGATAGTACCGTTGTACTCGCTCACAAAGCCCCACACATTGAAACCATCGAGGGTCTTTGTTGTAATACTTGGATCAACTGCACCACGGGTTGAATTGTTGATGAAAGCACTCTCAAAGGAGATTGCACTGCCCTCAGGCACCAAAGTAACCTCCTCCTTCACACAGGCAACCATACCCATAGCTGCAAGCGCAAAAATTAAAAGCTTTTTCATTTAATTGTAAGTTTATTATTTGTTAATTGTTTATGTTTTCTCTATTCCTCTTATACGCGTATTATATATATTAGGTATAACCCTACTACAACGGCAAATAAATATCCTCTGTCTCTTCCCAGCCATTCACATCTACATCGAAGGCACCAGTACCCTGAGTACCATCATCCTCCTTAATCTTAAGGCCCGTTACGACAATCACTCCACCATGAGGCTGACTCTGCACCTGCTCAGTAACATCAAAGTTGAAGTTCACAATCTTACCATTTCGCAATACTACCTCCAAGTTCAAACCATTCTTTGGGTTATCAGATCGTACGACATAGTTATCGCGATGGAATGACGGTACACCAAACGACTTCACAATTGCACGAATACCATATTCCGTAATCTCACAATCATCAAAGAGGAGTGTTGAACCCTCATCCGAAGTCTCTCCCGTATGCATAAGTACAGACTTTGCCATACCCGACAAGGCGCCATGAGCAGATGCAACATAGTGCAAACCGCCCTCCTCCTCCAAGAATTCGTAACGAATCTTGTAGGTAAATACCAAAGGCTGAAGTGTGATAGGGAATGGAACTGGATCAATACTCTTCTCTGGAATATAGTCCTCAACATAGCTGGCAAACAACATATCAGGAGGCGTCATCGTAGGCTCATCCTTCTCTGTGTACTCACTACCTGTATAGGTAGCGCGCGAGCGTGTACGCGTAGTCGCGCGTATAGTCGCCTTATTACCATCCTGCAAATTCTGGAACAGGATGTACTCCGTATCATTATTATAAAACAAGATGTCGTTAGCGCCCTCATATAGTGTAACTACACCTCCATTTGCGCCAATATTATGGGTGTTCGACTCCAACTCCTCGTTGTAGTTGATAACACGAAGACCCTTAGGCTGCTGTGGGCGCAAACCTTCATAGTCGATGTAGTTGTCTGGCCAGAAGGCTGACCAATCTGTATAACCGTGACACTCCTCCCAATCGCAGCGGTAGTCCGCCATAACCTCGACATGGAACTTATGGGCATGCTCACGGTGATGATAACACAAATCCTTATGGTTACAAGATGTAACCACAAGAAGCAGTGCCAATAGCGTTATGTTGAGCAATTTTTTCATCGTTTTTTCTCTTTTCCCTTGTTATAGTTATCACAACCAATAAGCCATACAAGAGAAACCTCAAACTTCGTAGGGCCCATATACTGGCGGTGCTTTGTAGCCTGCCATACATAGTGTCCATCAATAGGCTTATATTCTGAGAACTCACCCCAGTGATATCCCATACCAAGGGTAAAGTCTAAGTTCAAACGCTCTGCAATTGGCAAAGAGTAACCATACTCCAAACCAACAGCCCAACTCCAACGATCGGCAAGAACACCACTCTTACCAAACTCGAAGTCATAAGTAATCATCTGACCATATGCACCAAGATGATGACCTGTCAACGGCTTAATGTGAGCAGCCTTACCAAGCCACCAACGCAACGCAAGATCACCGCCATAGGTACGCCAGTAATAGTGCTTATTATCTATGCGCCACCATGCATAGCTCCAGTTGGCATCCAAACTAAGGTTCTTGCCAAGATAGATCTCAGCGCCCGCATTTGGTGTCACAGCAACATCATAAAGCAAGTTAGACTGAAGCGACATATAGATAGGTAGTTTGCAGTCGCTGGCCTCCTGGTTTACAACTACCTCGGTGCTCAACTCGCCATACTCAACAAGCAATGTTGTTGTGCGTGGCTCGTCATGTCTATTCTGACGAACTACAAAGGTAATCTCATCCTCAGTAACCTCAATAGAGGTAATCCAATCATCTGGGCATGAAACAGTTGCAATACCTGCATCCTTCATGTTAATCTCATAAGAGGCTGTAGCTGTACCACCCTCAGCAGGCATATTTATTGGAGTCTCAGAGGTAATATAGATAGCTGGCTCAGCAGGTGCCTGCTCAACAACAAACTCCTGATCCTTGCCGTAGTAATTCACCACCATTACAGCACTACGAGGCTCGGCCATTGGGTTTGGAACAACATCGAAGGCTATGGTACCATACTCATCAGTTGTGATATTTGATATCCACTCAGCTTCGGTAGTAACATCAGGCAATACGCTCTGGTCAGGTGCATTTGTGATATAAGAGACCTCGGTATAGCCACCCTCAGCACCTACAGTAACAGGGAGCTCTGAGGTGATAATTAGCTCAGGGTCTGCAGCCTCCTGGAAGATGATCACATCGTGCTGTGTGCCATAAGCCTCAACAGATATAACAGAGAAGCGTGGTGCAGCGATTAGGTTAGGAACTACGGTGTAAGCCACAGCATCTGTTGTTGGCTCAATATCCTTAATCCAGCTCGCCTCGCAGCGTGCTGTTGGCACAATCTTATCGCTTATATTCTTCTTAAACTCGATAACTCCCTGACCACCGGCTGCAGGATAGTACACAGGGCTCTCAGTAGTGATGGTGAGCTCACGGGCATACATCACATAGGTCTCAACTGCAGCATAACGAAGGTATGGATAGATATTCTTCAACAACCAGCGGTAAGCCACACCATTGTGCAAACGCTCAATCAATCTCTCGCGCTCGTTAACTACAACGCCATTACGAGTTACCTGATCAGGAGTGTTCTTGATGATATCTATCACCTCATCCTTATATGGCACATCATCCGACTGCTCGATAAGCGCAAGCAACATAGTCCAGTCGATACCCTTGAAGTCGATTTCGTAGCCGATATTAGTATTGAACTTCTTACTAATCCAACTTGAGATAGCCTTCGCACGAGCATTAACAAGGCGGTTGTTAATTCTTACTGTACCCTCAGGTGAAGCACTTGCATTGATACGAACACGACCCTTGGTCTTTGCGTCATCCATGACATATGACTCCAAGAGCGCTGCCAAGCGTTCAAGATTAGCGGCATTATCCATATAGTTCTTATCGATAACCGATGAACCCTGACGGAAGTATATCATTATTGACTCGCGCTTTTCAAGAGCATTTCCAGCATCCACCATAACCATATCTGGCGTAGCCTTCTGCTGGCGCACTACCACATACTCTGTAACGCCATAACCAGACACCTGCAACAAAGCCTCTCGAGGCTCGGTGCGGTAGTTTACATCGACATTGAACTTGATATTGCCATCCTCGACAACAATATCGCGCACCCATTCAACATCTCTCTCAACTGAAATATTCTCGGCATCTGGGATATTGACGCCAAAAGCGACTGCATAGCTACCACCGGTTGCTGACGCTGTTACAATCTTACCTGAAGGGAATGATATCTCAGGCTCTGCACCCTTCTGACACACAACGACCTCATGTGTTGTACCGAAGTAATTCAAAGTAACATTTGCTGTACGAGGCACAGCTATACTATTTACCGCAGCCTCGAAGGTTACACCTGTAGATGTTGCCTTAATCTTTCTAATCCAGCTTGCATCGGCACTAACCTTTGGCACAGCCTTGCCATCTGCACTCTTCTCATATAGTATCTCAGCTGGGCCACCCTTTGCCTCAATAACAACAGGGCTCTCAGTCAATACACGCAACTCTAAGGCATATACCATGTCAGAGCGTACAGATGCATAACGAAGATGTGGATAGATATTTTTAAGCAACCAACGATATGGCACACCATCACGCAACTTCTGCAACTGACGGTTACGCTCGTTGATAGTTTTGCCATTAACGACAACTGTTTCTGGTGTATTCTTTAGGATATCGAGGACCTCGCTACGATATGGAACTTGGTCATTAGCTTCGACCTCGGCAGTAAGAGACTTCCAATCTATGCCTGTGTGATCGATCTTATAGAGAATCTCGCCACCTACCCTCTTGCCAAGCAAGTCAACAACAGCCTGTGCACGAGCATTAACAAGATTTTCATTAACCTGAACAGAACCCTCTGGAGATGCATAAGCAGAGACACTAATCACACCCTTACCCATTGCATTCTCCTGCATATAAATCTCAAGCAAATATGCAAGTCGTGCCAACTCCTCGTCATTGTTCATGTAGTTTTTATCTACATACTGAGAGCCCTGCTTAAAATATATTCTTACACTCTCCGAATTCTCCTTTACATCCTGTGCAAAAGAAAACAACGGGAGCATGATTGCCATCAAAAGGCATATTATAAAATTTGTCTTATTTACCCTATATCTTGTTTCCATGTCTGAGTTAGCACACCCCTTTATAAGGGGTCATCAATGTAAAGGTAGTAAAATAAAACCCAAAAATACCATAATATAGCGGGCGATTTATGCATAACTACAGCATATCTGCATATATAAGCAAATTAAATATTACCCCCCCCCATTCAATTCTCTGATATTCTGCGATTTAGAATATATGCACAAAACCAGAATGAAACAACTAAATATTCATATTTCTTCAAACGAACTGATCTCCAACGATTATTTCACTGCATTATCCGCGAAAACACAGCTTTAATGAGGCACAAAATGGACTTTATGAAATTGTAAAAACGCACTAATATAATTGGACTATTTTACCAATGAATTTTCTAATAGAGGCACCA
>JAEIGA010019507.1_pt1 | contig 10341 bp, 13 predicted proteins | sample 9270691 | NCBI WGS metagenome assembly JAEIGA01 (sample SAMN17057246, study PRJNA624740) | gut metagenome | biome: biome; isolation source: fecal sample | host: Bos grunniens | place: China: Xizang | collected 2019
AAATATGATACCAGGAAATGTATGAAATATACATGACGAGAGTAGATAGAGGTAAGAAGAAAGAGATAAAGAAAATAGAAATAAAGAAATAAGATGAATGAAATGAAATGAAATGAATTATGAGATATAGATATGAATGAAATGAATTAGAGAAGATGAGAAAAAAAAAAGAGCTTACTTTTTAATAAGCTCCATATTCTTTCTAAACAATGTCTGAGTTAGGATGTCCTTGTACTTAAAGGCTCTAACATCTTCCTGTTCAATTACTGAATCTCTAGCCTCAGGTATGAACACATCATCTATGTATCTCTTCATAGTGACTGCATATACCTTCTCACCATTGTAAGGACAGACGACATTGTTATTCCAGATTGTGAACCAGTCTCCCTGGTCCTTAGAGTATTTAACAATGTATCTTGGTTTCTCTAACCTACCTTTATATAGTAATGAGATATCCTTAGCAATCTTATTGGTAAAGTTACCTGTACCAGTATCTATCTCATTAGCAAGGGCCTTAGAACGTCTTTTCTCATATGCTGCGTTATTAGGGATATAGTCTATTACACAATGCTTACGCTTAAGCTTATAAACCCCGAATTCAATAGGTAGGAATCCAAACATCGCTACTATCTCAGGACACTCTTCTGTATTGTTGAGCATCATGAATACTTTAACATGTTCTCTCTCACTTCTAACGATATTCTCTATCTGCATCTTGAGGTTATATACTACGTCAAATGTCTTACGTTGACCCTTCTCTAATGCCACTTCATCAACGATGATATTTACACCCTTGAAGGTAGCAGCATCGAATAGTGCTGAACCTTTATTGTTATATGCGTTAGAAAGGCCGTATACACGACATAATAGGAGTCCATTGATAAATATACTGTCCCCCTTAACTTTGATGCCTTCTAGGCCGTATTTTCGCACTAGTAATGGCTCGAACATTTTAGCACCATTATTCATAACCATGTTCTTAATAGCAATGTCATTAAGTCTCATCCAATAGAATGGTACATGATATAGTCTATGCTTAGGGTTGAAGAAACAGTTTAGGACATAATCCTGAACAGTGAATGTCTTACCTCTTTCACGGGCTCCAATCATTACGAACCAGTTAGCCCATTGATTACCTAGTAAGGCACGTATAGTGTACCACTGTTTCTCTTGGTATAATTGTTCGTTAGTCTTAGCCTGTTTATCTATTCTACGTTCTTTATCTAAGAATTCTTTAGCTTCTTTCTTTGTCATAATTTAATAATGCGGATTTCCTTTGGTGAGTCTGATACATCAATGAAGTATTCTCCACCTAGAACATAACCGCCTCTCTCCTTATTCCATTCAAGGTTCTCCTCTACCTTTTTGAATCTACCATGTTTATCTCTAGATAATTTGCGTAGTTCCTCCCAGTCAGATTTGAACTCTTCTCTGATAGCTTCCTTTAAGTTTACTCTACTTCTTTCAGCAGGAGTAGTAAATGCTTCACTGTTAACGACCTTTTCAGATGCCTTTCTAACATTGAGGTCCTTTTCAATCATTGTAGCTTGAACTCTGTGCTTGAATCCAATATAAGTAATTCTACGTCTTTGTTCTTCAGACATCTTAGAGCGTGCTATCTCGTAGTATTTTCTAATAGTTTTATATGCACGTTTATTTTTAGCCTTCTGGGCTTTACTCAATCTCTTCTTCATAGTTCTTCTCCATTCTCATAGTAGTGAAGTTGAAAGAATATAAACATTTTCTTTCTGTGATAGTATCTTTAAGGATATCAAACTTCCTACCATTAAGCTGTTCAAATCTCTTAAAGTAAGCTTTAGGCACGCCTCTGTACTTTGGTATATCGTCATCTATTTGATAAACGTTACCGATGTACTTTATGCTCTCACATTTAATCTCTTTGAATTGACCTATACCCCTGCCTAGTTGGAGGTCTGGTCTTCTTACCTTACTGAATATAGCATCTGTATTGTAGAACAATGTATCAGCATTTAATAAGTCCTTTATTACTCTGTTACAACTGTGTACAACATAGGCTCTAACAAACGGATTCTTACGTTGATAGTAACCAATAGGGTAATTAAGCATGGCTTTTGCAGCATTTCGGGCTGTTCCAGACGTGTTTTGCTTAATTGTGAAATATTTGTTGCAGAACAATTTTAGACCGTCTGGTGCATCTATTAGAGGGAATACGATATCGGCCCAATTTCCAGGTCTTATCATAGTTAAGTCATCATCTAGCAAGAACCCGACCTCATTCTCTTTTACCTTACCCATTTCCGGATAGTATGTTGGAGAACTAACGTCAGGAATCTTATTGCTTAATACAGAGGAATAGGCACTATTAAGGTCATACTCGTAACAATCCTTTAACTCTTGCTTTTCATATGTCTTATTATAGCCTAGAATTGGCTTAGCACTACATACATACTTACCAGTATTGTAGTCAAACCATTTATCTAACTCTGGTATATTATAATCCTTAGCATTCGGGGCCTTGAAACATTTTTGAAGCTGAGCAAAGGCTTGTTGACCTTGAATATTAGCTTCCATGTTCTCTTTGTTTAAGTCAAACACATAGGTGCATGGCTTACCCTCTAAGTATTTAGTAGTAATTTCGAGCTTAGTTTCCTTTTGATTGAATATAATACAATCACTTAGCCCGGTATACTCGTTGGAGAGTTTCCATGCATTTAATGATATGTACTCCCCTCCTATACCAAGTTTAATTACCTTAAGACAATATCTATCTATTAATGCAACAAGGTCTTCTACAACGCTTAATTCAGTAATAGTTTTAATACGTCTTAAGTTCTTCATTTGCCAATACTTTTCTTTATTTTACGAACTAAACTCTTGTATGTGTCTTCATCAATGAAGATATAGTCCATGTTGTCATCATCACATTCGTACTCATCAGCTGGAATCTGACAATCAATCTCAGCACAGAATGCATTAAATTCACTATCATATAGTGTAACACGAACCGGGTGCATACCTGGATGTGTATCTTTAGACTTAAGATAGAACTTAATAGTCTTATCTGCATACTCATATGTTGATTTCTCATCATACCAGATATCCAATTTATCCATGAGTTTCTTTTGGTTTTCTGTAGCTAATGGTACTTTAGGTTGTACATATTCTTTCTTCTTAGCTGCAGGTTTCTTATTTGCATCTGGTTGTTCTGGAGCTGTAGCCATCATAATTCTAATGGCTCTACTAATCTCCTCTGCAATTTCTGCTTCATTGTCTTCGGTTACAAATAAATCAGCCTCTGCACATTGGAATGCGTATGAAGGCTTGAAGTGCCACCATGTACCCTTTGGTTGTTCAGTTGATTCTAATAACTTATTAATTAAGTCACTTTGTTGCTCTGATGTGAGCATGTCGAATTCTTCTCTTGTCATCTTATTTCTCTCCTTGTTCATGTTTCTTAGCCCAGTAGAGACGATTAATCTCTTCCCAGGATAATGTACGTCTTGCTAGATTTTCACGTCTAGAAATGATTTGTAAATTGTCAATGTTGTTATTGAATGGGTCACCATCAATGTGGTCTACATCCATGTCTCCAGGAACCTCACCTTTATACCAGGCCATTACTAATCTTCCTAGTGTTACAGTCTTTACTGCATAGGCCCAGGATGGAGCGGTGTAGATTTTACCACTCTTACGTTTAGCCTTTTGAATGGTTGGTACCTTCTTGCTGTAATCTTGTAATGCGATGGCTAGATAAGTAACGTTATTACCGTACTTATGCTTAGTTGTAAGTTTAGTTGGGTTCTTCTTGGTTCCATGGACGTACACAGTACCATCTCTGCGTACGTCCGTTACGCCTAAGTCTTGTAGTTGCTTTTTAGTTAAAGCTTGTCTTTTCTTTGCCATAATTTTTATCTTCTCCTTTTGGCTTCATCTATATTATACACCAATTTTTAATCAATGTCAATATTAATTTTATTGGGGTACACTTAATTTAGCTGTTTGGATTTGCTGGCGGTGTATAGTTATTCAATTTTCTGAATACAATATTAGATGATGTATCAAATACTAATCTATATGATGTAGATTTATAAGTTATTGTATGTTCTACTGTCGCATCATCTATATACACTAATGCTAATACAATTGGTGTTGGAGTAGCTCCGCCCTGAGTCATTACGAAGTTAGGGACCGAACTATATGCACAGTATGGGACTACTAAGATACCTGGAGCATCATAGTCTGAACCTTGACTGTTAGTATATACTTGAATATCTAGATTAGATGTCGGGTCTACTTCATAATAGCTGTAGTAGCTAGAGACACCACCCATACCATCTATGTTAACATAATTATAACTAGCAAAGGTAGCATTAGCACCAGAAGAGCTATATCCAGCTGTTACTACCATCTGATACCAACCAGCTGATGGAAATTTAACTTTCCATGAGTATTCAGTATTCATAGTTGGTTTACCATCACTGTTCCAACCAAGTGGATTATCTGTTAAAGCAATCTGTACACCAGTTTCTCCATTAGCTGTTAATGGGTAGTAATAGTATCCATTAGAATTTGCTACACCGGTACCTACTGTCCAGACAATAGTATCATCATAGGTTAGAGGCTCTGCAGTAGATGGTGTAGGACCTGGTTCTGATGGTTTTGACCATAATGTACGGAGGACACCATTGTAGTAGTCCTCAATCTTAATAACTTCTAATAAAGTTGCAGGTGTAGATGCATCAGGACCAACAGGAACATTTACGTGTTCTGGGTTTCGTGTGCTCCTTTGTGTATGTAAGAATACACAGTTAATAGTATCATACATACCTGTATCACCGCTTGCTGTTTTTGCAGGGACTAGATTATTAATTAAGTCATTATTACTATCAGTCACTTTTATGCTATAAACTTTACCTCTTGCATACCTAGTAGTTCCACCATCCATTACTACTGCTGGTGGATAACTTATAGTTCCAACATGAGAGGTAGAGGTATCTGTAACTGTTTTAGAGAAGACTGTACTCTCTGTGGTCATATCATATATAACTATTCTCCAATCATTAGTTGCAGGTCTAGTTACAGTTATTTTAAGTTTATGTGTTGAATCAGGTGCCTGTGAACTAGTTAAAATATAGTATTCTTTAGGGTCAGTGAAAGGTCCCCATGTTAGAATCCAGTCATTATCTTTATTCTTACCTAACATTAAATATTTTTCACCACTGTAAATAGCTTGACTTGTGTAGTAATATTCATAAAGTCGGAATAGAGGTTGTAAACTATTTATTGAAACGGCTCCTCCTGGTTCATATAAAACACTAAGGTCACTAACAACTAATTCAAATGTCTTACCTTGTGTGAAGTTTGTAATGTTAGTAACAATTGCACCGCCCTGTTCTGAGTTAGGATAGAGGTAATCTACTTCAGTATATCCTATTGGTAATCTAGTTAATTCAATCTTCTTAACGTTTGATAATATGAATTGTGTTGGTCCAGGTTCTGGGCCTGGAGTAGGTGCAAATTCTTCTGGACCTACGAGTGTCATAGTAACTGTATCAGCTGTAGTAAAGTTGATGGTTGCACCAGTACTGTCATACATTCTGATACCCCAACCAATACTACCTGCTTGATATGTTTGAATAGTACCTCTAGGACCACCACTTCTTAAGTTAATGTGTGTAGCATCATAGAATGGAGCATCAGTTAAAATTGCATTATTGTTTACAGTAACAGATAATGTAAAATTTGAATAGTTACTACTAGTAATGTTACTTATATCAAATGGTAGTACTGGAAGGTACATTGAGTCATAGCCATTGATAGCTAAATATTCAATAGAGCATTGACCGCTAAATAATGTTACATTAGCCATAATATACCTCCTTAAGAACTAACAGTTGTATCTATAACTACCTTTTTAGTGATTGTAGAATTATCTGATAAAGTGAATACCCATTCCTCACTAACATAGTTTGGAAGGTTACCAATGGATGTATCAACATAGTCCTTAGATGCAGCATCGCCTGAAGCAGATGGTGTAGTTGGGACTTTAATTTGACCTGCGTTAGTTCTAACTGGAATAGATGAACCGGATGCAGTTTCATCTAATGCAACCATAGATTGTCCATTACCGTAACCAGCGTTTTGAACATAGACACAGTCACCTGTATATCCTTCATTAACTGATACTTTTTCATCAGCATCAAAGATTGTAACTGGGCTTCCATTCTCAGTAACTAATGAACCTTGATTGAATGGGCCTGCGTTAAACCAAACGTTTGTAGCTGGACTTGTACCAACTTGTATGTATAAGTAATATCCGTCATTGTCAGTACCAACTAAGTAAGCTGCATCTGGTTTATCTAATGTAGCTGGACTTGGTAATGAGCTAGTAGTAGCAACAATACCGACAATTTCAATAAGACCACCGGTATCACCCTTGTCACCCTTAGGACCTTGGATACCTTGTTCACCTTGTGGGCCTTGAATACCTTGAGGACCTTGAGCACCTGTAGCACCTGTAGCACCAGTAGCACCTGGAGCACCTTGGATACCTTGGATACCTTGAGGACCTTGTTCACCTTGAGGACCTTGGATACCTGGGGCTGGGAACACACCGATATTTAACCAGTGTGGTTCATCTTCCATATTGTCAAAGCTTCTTGTTAAGACATAATAGTCATACGGGGCTTCTGTACCTACTAAGAAAGCATCACCATATTCATGGCCTTCTTCCTCGAGGTATACAGCTGGGTCAGGTAAGTCTTCTGCATCATCTTCCTGGCCAACAATTTTAATACCAAACTCTGCAATAACTTGAGCACCGTCTTCGATGTTTCTAATTGCGAGCATGTTCTTGAACACTTGTTCTTGGAGGTTATTAAACTCCTTGTTTCCGAATTTTAACATTCTGTAATTTCTTCCTTCTCCTCTTCTTGAGGTTCTTGTAATTCAGCGGCTTCTTCAGCCTTCTTTTTGAGCATCTCTTTTTCCTTTAGCTCTGCATATAAGACATACTCTTCTGTCCAGTAAATCTCATTGTTGAGCATTGTTACCCAAGAGATACAGAGGGTAATTATGATACTAACTAGACAAGATAACAATGTCATCCAGTCGAAACTTAGTATTAAACTAGTAAGTACGATGCTAGAGGTAAGTGTTGATATTAAGATACATACAACCTTTTTACTATAGTCTCCAGCATCCATTCTACGTGGACTTCTAGGGATAAATACTTCCTTCTGTCCTGCAAGTCTATTAAGAATCTCATTAGCCCGTTTAAAGTTCTCATTGTTACGGGAGTTCTTCTTAGCTTGTAATTTAAATAATACCAGTAAGCTTATGTTCGCTATAGCTGTACTAATGTTAAGTACTGACCATAGAATCCAACCGGCTGCGTTCTTAGGGAATGCAAGGCCTATATCTGAGCTTAAGCATCCCATGAGGAGCGGTGGTAGAACAATTGTTAGGATGGAGATAAGTCCAATTATGATGAAGTAAGCTGCATCGTTGAACTTAGTTCTAATTTCCTTCCTGTCCTCCACATCCGGAGTCACTAGCTTCTTTATAAAAGATTTATCTTCCATATTTTACTCTCCTTATAGAGGTTTACTCCTCTACTCTTTCGTCTATTGCCTTATTAGCAACAAGTTTAGTCTTGTAATAAGATATTAATGGTGTAAACACTAAGTCATCTAATACTGATGTGATAGCTAATATGATGATTAATGGCATCAAATAGTCACGTACAGCCACGAAGAGACCAATTAGGATAATCCATATAGGACAACGTAATCTCTTCTGACTTAGGACATTAAATATTGATAGTATTAAGGCTACCATTGTAGTAGATACAACAGCAACCTTTTGTGCCACTATGGCTTCTCCACTGGACAATGCAATGCCAATGTAGATAATGAGTGGCATGAATAAGCAAATCCAGTCTAAGATTCTGAAGAACCAAAGTTTGAATCTGCATTCTCTGGTGAATTTAGAGGCCATAAACTATTCCTCCTTGTCTTCAACCCAATACATGTGTTCCATTTTAGCAGTAATCTTGTTTAAGTGTGTCTTGAGTTCTTTATTCGCTTTAACTGTCTCACGTAATTCCCTACGAAGTTCAATATTCTCATCGTGAGCTTCTTTAACTTCTGCAGTGGCTTCCTTATTGGCTTTCTTAATTTTACCAATAGCAACACCTAATGTGGTAACCATACCGACAACAGCGGTGAATGCTGGGACAATAGCTAGAATGTACTGAGTGATGATATCTAATTCCATGATTAATCCTCCTCGTCTTCTTCAGTAACGTATAATAATGGTTTCTCTGCACTGACGAACATCTTGAAGCATCTTCTGAATTTAACTAAGAAGTCCTCAGTAACGTCTGTGTCAATGAGTTCCCATAACTGTGCATAAGCATCCATCTTGGATTTCTTATAGTTTGTTGTGTTCTGTGAGTTGATGTAATTTAACTCTTCTAATGTAGCTGTAGATGGAGCTGTAGAAGGGTTAAGAGCTGTGTTATAGATAGCCTTGCTACCTTTTAAGATTTCATCGTCTGTGAGCTCTCTGAGCTTCTTTTGGATGTCTAATCTCTTCTCCCAGGAAGGACCGTATTGGAAGATAGTAGCAAATAATTTATATTTGAACTGAGTAATATCTTCATTAGCAATAGGGTTGTTACCATATCTACTATAGAGTAAGTAGAATAAGAGAGTAACATTATCTGGAGAGGTAGCTGAGATACTACCTGCGAATGGAGACTCTAAGAACTCTTCTTTAAATGTCTCTGCATCTTCATAGATGTCACAGAATAATTGTGTTGAATATTGTGGAATCATTCTACTCATTGTTGTTACCTCCATCGTTTTCTACACCAGAGTTTTCTCCCTCTTCATTACGGTCATAGATAACACCATCACCGTTAGTGTCAGCACCCATGATGTTCTCTGCTGGTTCACACCAGATACCTAAGTTCCAGATGGAGTTAACAATGTTACAGAAGTTTTGTCTGATGGATAAACCATCTTGCATAACGAGGCCAACTGGACCACCGTTCATATCAGCTTCTGTTTGTAACTCGTGGGCTTTCTTAGAGAAGAGACCACCATTATCGATACCGTATCCGCTAAGTCTTAAGTTATCTAAGCTTTGCATGGATTGCATGAATTCCTCAGCTTTGAGGACAGCACCGTCTGTAAGTTCTTGGAACTCTACGTTACCTAACATAGCAACCCAAGGCTTACCAGTAAGAGCTGCATCTAATAAGCCTCTAGAGGCATCATTAACGCTGTCAGCTTGGTCAGCATCATTAACTCTAACACCTTTGATACCAGAGCCTGAAATAAGGGCTGTACGCATGAATGGAATACATTCTGCCATTGTATCTAAGATAGGGTCATTAACTGTAACTCTTGGTAAGATGGTTTGAGCTAATTGTTTTGTATAGTCATGTAATAATACACAACATTTTGTGAGGTCTTCTGGTTTAAGTTGGTCAGGCATCTTAATACCATAGACACATTTTAACTTCTTATTAGCTAAGTATTGAGCTTGTGCTTTATTGCCTTTATCATCAGTACCTGAAGTCATTGGTACTGGGTGAACGGTATTGTATCTACCGTAGAAGTCGATTGTACCGTCTAAGGCATAAGGCATAAAGTAGAACTCTTCTAAGTCTTTATCATAGAACAAACATAATTGTCCTTTGTAATAAAGCATCCTTTCAAGTTCTTGAGAGGTGATATTGGCTGGTAAGTTATACCAAACATATCTATTGACAGCATCTTGCTCATCGATAAGTCTTAAGAACTTCTTAATGTCTTCCTTTAAAGCACATTTAGAGCCACCAAACTTTAATGGTAAACCTGTTTTAGGATTAATACCAGCTTGGTATAAGACATCTAATTGTGGTAAATTTGGTCCCGCCATTATTTCTCACCTCCTATAATATCTTTGTGAGTTAATTTCTTAAATCTTTCTGAATATCTTTCATTCATAGCCTTAAGAGCTTTATTTTTATCTTGTAAGTTCTGTAAAGCTCTCTGTGCAGCTTGAGCATCTGTTAATTTATACTCTTTATGAAGAATTTTGTCAGCTGCTGCCTTTTCATCTGCATCACCGTACATAGCGGTATTAACTAGAGCTGATACCTTTTCATGTTCTCCGATGTTATTCTCCATAGCTTCTTTGTTCTTGAGGAAGCCTTCTTGAATCTTATCAGCTTCCTCTGCTTTAGCAACATTAGCTTTGTCTATATCAGCACCTACTTTACCGACCATAGCACCTGCTGCTAACAAAGTAGTTGCTAATCCTTGTGTACTTGCTTGTCCTACACCCATAATTATTCTCCTTCGTAGA
>JAEIGA010019508.1_pt1 | contig 10341 bp, 20 predicted proteins | sample 9270691 | NCBI WGS metagenome assembly JAEIGA01 (sample SAMN17057246, study PRJNA624740) | gut metagenome | biome: biome; isolation source: fecal sample | host: Bos grunniens | place: China: Xizang | collected 2019
GTATCAATCCCTTTCTGCGCCCTCTGGCGTCCTTTCTATGATGTGCTCGGATAGGAGAGGTAATTTTTATTTTTTATACCTTTTCTTATCTTTACATATATATTATAACATATTTTTTAAAAATTGTCAATACTTTTTTAATCGGTACTGTTAAATTTGTTATAACTCTATGTTTATGGCCTATCCTTACCTTACATATATATAATATCACAAAAATTAAATTTTGTCAATAGCGGATCCCTTAAATGCCAATGAAGTTGCAAGCGATCAAAGATTATATGGGGTTGCACTCGGTTCCGGGATCTGAGGGATCAGATCTGAGAGGTGAAATTTTCGGCAAAAAGTTCCCAGGGATGGGGCCTCTTGGAGGGAGGGCCGTTAACGGCTGCACTTGTGAGCAACATAGGAGCATATAGGAGGGTCCCGGTCCCGCGATCCCCTTTTCGGGAAAATCCTGACAACGGGGCCAGGCGTGCCATTTTGAAAATTTTTTTAAGTTAGTCTTGACTAACTCGAAATTCGGCGCCTAGTGACCATGGTCGCGCCGCCAAATTATACCACACTTTTTAACGCTTGTCAAGTGTTTTTTTATGAAAATTTTTTCATGTTTCACGTGAAACAAAAAAGAAAGGGTTTCCCCTTTCTTGAAAGGTTTACATCTTGATTGTGAAAAATGCTTTTCTTTTTTCAGTAACTCTGACAAGAATATTTTCATTCACAAGTTGTGTAACAAGTGCTGAAACTCTTTGATTTGTAAGTAAATGTAAATTTTCACATTTTTCAATCATTTCAGTTATTGTAAACATTCCTTCATTTTCTTGTAAGAAATTTACAATATCTTGTTTAAAAGTTTCATTAGCAATTTGATTTGCAGTAGGTTTTCTTACACCTGCTTTCTTGTTTTCAAGCAACTCTATTTCATGTTGAATGAAAGCAATTTCATCTTCATTTGTAAGTCCTTTCATAATTTTTGTAAACATTTCAATTTTTGTAAGTTTTTTCATCGTATCAACGTCCTTTCCTTTATTACACTTGTATTATAGCATACAATCTGTAAAAAGTCAATAGGTAAGATGAAATTTTCTTATTTATTTTTTTCAACCTCCCTATCCCTTTCTACACATATAATATAACATGAAAATTAAAGAAAGTCAACACTTTTTTATGAAAATTTTAGGAAAATTTAATGTAAAAAATTTTCATAAATTTTCTCTTGACAAATTGCTCGGCGTATGTTATAATGAAAATTCGACCCTGCGCAGTCGTGCAGGGCGCGACAAAAAGTCAAGAGAAAAGTGGGTTATTTTTTAACCCACAAGTCATCTCCAAACGCTTTGATTAGTTTACCGAATAGAATGCACACATCGTTGAATGATTCATCATCTTCAGCAATGCTCATTAAATCTTCTTCAGTACACTCATCGGGTACTAAATAAATCCAATGGTCGTAATAGGCTTCTTCATCATTGAAGCATTTTACATACTCATTCATTCCGCCTAACATGTTGGCTCTTAATTGAATTAATTCTTGTCTTGTCATTTTGACTACCTCTCTTTCTTTACACCCTTATTATAGCATTAGCCTTGTTTTTTGTCAAGGCTTTCTTTATAAATTTCTAAATAAATTTCCATTTCACTTACTGGCACTTTTCTTAGTAAACCATAAATTACTGATGCGTGAATGTGAGTACATTTTAATAATTTACAAATAATTGCATTGTGTGCTTTTTCTTTTATATAATCAATTTCTTCTAATAATTTATATAACATAACTAACTACCTCTCTTTACATTATTATTATAATACTATTGTTTTGCTTTGTCAATACTTTTTTCCATGTTTTTGAAAAATTCTTTACTAAATTTTTCTCCACAGTCTTCGGATACTTGATAAGCCAAATATTCCATTACACAAGCAACCCCATGCATGAATTCCCAAGAGCCATTCTTTGCATCAAATGTGCCATTGAAAACACTAATTTGTTTCATTTCATTTAAGATTTCTTCTAATGTTTTATTCATTGATATCACCTATCCTTTTTACACTTATATAATAACAAAATATTTTGAAATGTCAACCCTTTTTAGGAAAAAAGTTTTTATTTTTTTTATTCACTTTTTCCTTGACAAAATTGCGTGAGGATGTTATAATGCGAAATTCGTGCCGGGTCGCCCGGGCGCGGCACGCCCAAGGCTTAAGGAGGAGGTGAGAGGGGGAGGTAGGCCCTCTCGCATGGGTTCGGAGAGAGAGGAGGTGCCGAGCCCATGCGAGGGAGGGTAAAGAGGTTGGGAAGGAGGAGCCCTCCCTCTTTACACTTATATAATAGCAAATTATTCGAGAAAGTCAACACTTTTTTATGATTTTTTTTTCTCTTTTTTCTACTAAAGTTAATTCAAATTTTTTATCCCCAAGAGTAAAGGCAACTTGTCTTTCAACATTTAATACATCAACATTTGTGTATCGTTCATTTACGTTTAGCATTTCTACAATTTCATCAATAATTGATTTTTTTGTATCGTTTGCTTTTCGTTCTCTTTTGACTGGGGCTTTTTGTACTCGTGTACCTGTGCTTAATGCTTTCTTTTGATTTGCCTTTTCTTCTTTTGTTAAGTCCCAAGGAAGTGGCTCGCCCTTATCTACCTTTTCATCATCAAGCACTAATTGTTTACATTCTTCTAAAGTGTATCTACCTAATTTCATTAAACGAGCAACTCTTTTTTCAAATTCTTTTTGTGTCATAGTATCAACTCCATTCTATTTTTTAGTTGAGCAATTGGGGTTATTCCCCAATTGCTTTAAAGAATGCTTTTCGTTTTTCAACAATTCTTTCAACTAAATTATCATTTTTTAATTGAGTAAGTAAAGCACTAATTCTTTGATTTGTTAATAATGCTAAACTTTCATCACTTTCTTGAATTTCAGTGATAGTTAATGCTTTATCAGTAGCATTTAAAATTTGTAGGATAGTTTCTTTAAAACTTTCATTTGCTACTTGATTAGCATTTGGTTTACGAGTTTGACTTGCTTTATTTGATAGCAATTCAATTTCGTGGTTGATGAATGCGATTTCGTTTTCATCAGTTAAGTGAGTTAAGATTTGAGCAAACATTTCTTTTTTAGTCATTTTTTTCATAGTATCAATTCCTTTCATGGGGGCTACCCTTATTACACTTATATATTAATCTTTAACTTTTAAATTGTCAACACTTTTTTAAAACTTTTTTTAAGTTTTTTTGGTGGGTCGTTCATTTGTATCACTCCTTATCTTCACTTATATATTATAAAAACATACAAAAAAGTCAACACTTTTTCGCAAATTTCTTTAAGTTATTTTTTTCACAAAGTCTACAACGGATCCGGGTGTGTCGAGATGTTTCACGTGAAACAAAGGCGTCCACAGGTCCGGGTGTGCCACGTTTCGGGAAACAACTTTGTGCAAAATTTCACAAACTTTTTTCTTGACAAAATACTGAAAGTATGGTATAATGAAAAATCGCGGCCTCCACAACCGAGGCCGCGCGGCTCATTTGTCAAGAGGAAAATACTAGAAATTTCTAGCATTTTCGTTTATTTCCGCCGCAATTAAAGCCGCTTCCGCAATTTGTAGACTGCGTTCCGCCATGTCTCGCTCACATCTTGCGAAGTGTGTTGCAAGAATTAAGTTGTGAATAATTTCACCTTCACTCATTCCTGCGGTAAAAGCACCCTCAACCGCAATTCCTATTTCTTTTGGAGTATTACATTTTTCTAATAATTCTAATAATTCTTTATTCATCATAGTATCTACCTCTCTTTACACTATTATTATAACATTGGAGAGGGGTTTTGTCAACCCCTTTTTTAATAAGTCCAAGTCCATTTTTTATTTCTAATGTAAACTTTTGATTCATGTCTTCCATTTAATGCGGTGCGAACTGGCACATACCCACCATTAAGAAGTACAACTCCGCCCATTTCATCAATTAAAGCAAGCACTCGATTTAATTCACTTTCTAAGTATGCTTGTTTAGCGTCCCATGTCTCACTTTCTCGTTTGTGGTTGATTGCATCAACTGCAATTTTTAATTCTTCTTCAGTAATGTTTTCTAAGATTGCTAAATTTGTCATAGTATCAATTCCTTTCCTTTTTACACTTATATTTTAACATACTTTTTTTAATTTGTCAAGGGGTTAAATAATTAACCCCATGCAAATTCCAATTCCTACCAAGCAAATTGCAATTCCAATTACTTGTCCAAATGTAATGATGTAATCATTGTTTTCATTGTCTAATACGATTTCTTTTTCTAAAAATTTCTTCATTTTATTTACCTCTCTTATCCTTTTTACACTTGTATTATATCATGAGAATGGGGTTTTGTCAACCCCTTTTCTCAACTTTTTTACCAATTTCTATAAATCCAAGAAACGATTACATCATCTCTTAAATTTTCAGTTCCTTTAGTATCAATAGTTACTAGCAAAGGTTTATGTGTATCATACACTTTGTCATACATTCCATAGATTTCATCATTTCCATCTACTAAAAGTGTTAACTCATCAGTTGTGTCATACACATACATTGTTCTCACTTCGTGAAATGTGTCATCTGGCATTGCTCTCATTACCATACCAAACACTACTAAACCAATAACTCCTAATACAACTTTAACTTCTTTTTTTAATACTCGTCTTTTCATTTTGATTACCTCTCTTCTTTACACTTATATACTAGCACTAAGGTGCAAATTTGTCAACGCTTTTGGGAAAAATTTTTTAAAATTTTTTTCGTAAATTTTCTCTTGACAAAATGCGGAGAGTATGGTATAATGGAAATTCTGGGCGCGGGGGCCGATCGCGCGCAGTCCAAAAGTCAAGAGGTTTTTTGAAAAAATTTTTTGAAGCACAAAAATAAAATTTTGTCAAGAGTTTTTTTCAAAAAAAATAAAAAAGTGGGGGTTGCCCCCACTCTCGAGCCTAGGCTACTGAGAAGTAAGCCTTACGCTTTTCAGTTGTTCTCACAACTGTACCACTATTTACTAATTTAGTAAGTAGTGCGCTAACTCTTTGATTAGTTAGTAAAGCAAGTGACTCGTTTGCTTTTTGGATTTCTCCAATTGTCATTGGTTTACCACTTTCAGTTAATACGCTAATGATGTCAGCCATGAAACTTTCATTAGCAACTTGGTTAGCAGTTGGTTTTCTTGTACCACTTGCTTTGTTTTCAAGTAGTTCAATTTCGTGTTCAATAAATGCGATTTCTTCGGCATTTGTTAAACGAGTTTTGATTTGAGCGAACATTTCTTTTTTTGTCATTTTTTTCATAAGTATCAATTCCTTTCTTTGAGGGGTTACCTCTTCTTTACACTTATATATTAATGCTAGGCTTTCATTTTGTCAACACATTTTTTGAAGAAATTTATTATTTTTCAAATAAATTTCTTCTCATTGCTTTGTGTTGTTTTACACAGTAAGCGAAGATTTCTTTTTCAATTAGTACATCTTCTAAACCTGTGTGACTTTCGATGAACTCATTGTTTCCACTAATGAAACGATACAACACTTCGGCTTTGACTTGAACTCTTGGTTTTTTGTGGTTTGTCATGTAGCCATTTTCTTCGCAAAATCTAATGTAAGATTTTTTAGTTGCTACAACATCTTGAGCCATTTTCATTGTGTCCCAAATTTCAATTCCATAGGGTAAGAAGTTTGAGTATTCTCCATTAGTTAAGAATTTTTGAGTGTTGCGAGTTGCTTTGTAGTCAAACATCGCATTGTGTGCCATGATAGCCTTAACATTGTATTCTTCACAAAGATTTTCAATGTGTTGTTTTGCTTGGTAGTAAGTAACTAAAGTTCTTTGACCATTGATTAACTCTTTTAAGTAGTTAGGAAGTTTTTCAGCATAGTAAGCACTTTTTAACATTTCCCAATTATCATGCCACATTTCTTTAATAACGAATGAGAATGTTTCGTAAACATTTCCTTGTCTATCTACGATAGCACCACCTAAGTCGTATACAATTGCATTGTCTAATGCTCCAGTTGTTTCAGTGTCAATAACTAAATAATAATGTTTGTTCATAATTTTTACCTCTCTCTTTATCTGTCTATATATTAATGGATAACTTAAGTTTTGTCAACACTTTTTTTATTTTTTTTAAATATTTTTTTTGTTTGGGGTGTTGTTCCCTTGCCTTATCCTTGATTATATATTAATTGAGGTATTCAAAAAAGTCAACACTTTTTTTAATTTTTTTTACAAGTTATTTTTTTCACAAGTATGTCCACGGATCCGGGTGTGCCAAAAGGCCCAATTCGGGAAACTTACTTGTTAAGAATTTCACAAACTTTTTTCTTGACAAATTGCGCGAGATGTGTTATAATGAAAATTCCGGCCGCAGCGTCTGTGGGCGGCCGGCCAAAAAGGGCCTTTCGGCCCCAAGAGAGAGAGGTGGAAGTAATTACTTCCCACTTGCGGAGAAAGGAGGAAATCCGCAAGTGGCAGGCAACTACCTTACCTCTTTACATTGTAATTATACCATGGGTAAGGGATTTTGTCAACCCCTAATCCCATTTTTCTTTATATTTTTTCTTGCGTGGAATAATTTTTTTCTTATCTTTTTCAAATCCAGAGCCATTGTATCTCCATGTTTCAGGTATCCAAGTGTCTCTTGGTTTTAATTCTTTAATTTTCATTTTTTCTTTTTTCATTAGTATCACCTTTCCTTTTACACTTGTATTATACCATTTATCTTTTGGAATGTCAACAGGTTTTAGCACTTTTTTATAACCACATTGGGTAAAGTGCTAAACCTTTGTAAGTGTTTCTAATTGTTTCGTTGTCATCAACTAGAATGTGATTTTTTGAATTTCTTAAATTTTTATTATTTCCGTAAGCCATGTAAACTCGATGAGTGATGCTTGGGAAGTATTTATCTAACCATTGATTTTTTTCATTGATTACTACTTGGCAGTATTCTTCAGTAGCATTTAATGGTGTCATTGAGCAAATTCTTAACTCGTATTCTTCACTTGGGAAGAAGTTTAATAATTCTTCTTCACTTACTAATGGTTCACAGTTAAGGAATAATCCTTCAACTTCATTGATTAAGTTTTCTAACCAATTCTTCATTCCGTATAGGTTTGCGATAGTTCCGTCCATGTCTAAGTAAACAACTTGTTTTTTCATAATTTAATTACCTCTCTTATCTCTTTACACTTATATAATAACAATTAATTCAATTTTGTCAATACTTTTTTTGAAATTTCTTTAAGAATTTTTACTAAAATTTCTAATACAACCATTGCACCCATTAGACCAAATGCAAAGATTACACCTAATCTTCTTGAGTCAAATAACCAAGCAAAGAATGAAATGTATATCATTCCTACAAATAGATGTGCGGCTAACCACTCTTGAACCCATTGTTTTAACACTAATCTTTTTCTTCTAACTACTCTTTTCATAATTAATACCTCTCTCTTTTTACATTTATATAATAAACTATTTATTTAAATTTGTCAACAGTTTTTTAAACTTTTTTTAGAAGTTTTTTAAGTGAGCGCCGGAGCTAACATCACCATGGCCGGGGCGGTTGCACTTCTAAACCATACCTCTTCCTTGATTATATACTAGCACACCCCTTGCAAAATGTCAACACTTTTGGGAAATTTTTTTAATAAATTTTTTTAGTAAAAAACTCTTGACAAATTGTTGCTCATGTGTTATAATGGATAGTTCGGCGCGCCAGGACCGTGGGCGCGCCTATGGCGCTTGCCCCATTGGCTAGTCTACCAGTAGACAGGTAGCCCTAGGCACACATCTCTAGAAGAGTGTGGAACTCCTCTAGGGAGTTACAGTAGAACTCATACTCGCCTATCTCAGCGTATCCTGTGCCGTGGTCTACATAGTAGATAGCACTGTCTCCTACTACCTCAATAACTTTACAATACTTATGGATTAGCTCAAAGTGTTTACTCATTGTCTTGTCCTCTCTTTCTTTACACTACTATTATAGCACATGCCAGGTGTCTTGTCAACACCTTTATGTAGTAGTACATTGTGTGTGTACTATTCTTCATTGTTCCACATCCAGTAGCACACTTCTAACACACCAGTGTTTCTACGTGCTTCTAGGTTGATGCCCTTGCTAGCACAGTAGTTAGTGAACACTGATGATTCAGCGCATGTTAACACTTCTTCTTCAGTTAATGCATTATACATGTTCCAAAGGTTGTTGTTTTCTTCTTCCCATGCTTCGTATCCTTGTGTATTAAATAAGTTTTCTAAGTATTCGTTAATGTTCATCATGTTAGTTACCTCTCTCTTTGTCTCTCTATCTCTTCTACACCTATATAGTAACAGATGTCTTGCTCTTTGTCAACACCTTTGTGTAACTTTTTTACTACATTGTGTGTGTCTCTTGCTCACTGTGTTGTGTGCGCTTGCGCCTCACTAGCGCTACACGCCTACCTTGCCTAGTGCCCTTGCCCCTTGCCTCACTATGTGAGTGAGTGGCTAGCGCGTGGGATCGTTGTGCATCTCTCCCTCTCTACACTACTAGTATACCATGACTACTCATCGATGTCAAGCATTTTTTTTATTTTTTTTACAATAGTTTCGGGAGTGCCTCACGCGTGCGTGTGCGTGCACTTGCGCGCGATCTTTTTGCGTAGACCTGTTGTTGTGGTAAATTCGGCGCTCTACCACCGTCCGCGCGCCAGCGAGGGATTGCCCCACGTGCCAGTAGTATGTATGTCTACTGGATGATTGGCCTGTCCAACAGTAAGAGAGTAATAATAATTATGTTATCTATTGGATTGTTTATAATATTGTCTGTGCTTGTGCTGTTGGCTGCGGCGTTAGCTAGCTGTGTGGGGGCGGCAGGCAGGGGTAGGTGTGTGTGGTAGCTGTGCTATTGGTGAGGATGTATGAGTATACTGGGGGGTGTATTTCGGGAAAAAATTTTTTTAAGAATGAGAATATGGTATTGTCTGGACACAACTCTCTCTAAATCAATTTTCAATTTCAAATCACGAATAAAAAAAAAAAAAGAACTATCTCTCGATAGCCCCTCTTTTACGGGAAAATATATTTTTATTTTCCAAAATCACATTTATCTTCAAATTTTGCGCATGTGAATGTACAGACCCCGTCTTTCGAATCACATGGACGAAAATTCGCATTAAATATAGCAATCAATAGTGTTCTTCATCAATTTTAATCGAGTTAATAACCCCACGCCTCCTGGAACTGGTGTTGTGCGTTCGGCTGCGCCTCCACGCACATCCCCAACTAACTTACCTTCTTCATTAAAATTAATTCCCACGTCTACAATAAACGCATTAGGACACTCTTTCGGATCTAAGAATCCTGCTTTGCCGACCGCACAAATGACTAAATCCGCATCTTGCAATAAATATTGTTTTGTTTCTTCTCTAGTCTTACTATGTACAACGGCAGTAGTACAATTCTTATCCAATAGCAATTTAGCCATAGGTTTCCCCACGATATCACTGCGGCCAATGACCACGGCTAGTTTCCCCTCATAATCGAAGCCCGCCGCATCTAAATAATCAATAATTCCGCCAGGAGTACAAGCAGTATGTTTTGCTTCTGGCCCAAATCCATCAACATCCCACCACGGTTTAATCCTTGGGGCTTTAACCCCTTCTGGCAATGGCAACTGTACAATTGTTGGCCCCCATAGGTCATCAACAAATGAGGCTAATTCATAAGTTGTAATTGTTTCTGGTAAATGATGTACTTTAGCATCAATTCCCACTTCTTCACAATCTTTGACCTTGTTGCGCACGTAGCGATTAGAAGCTTCTACATTTCCCACTTGAACAATATTTAATACCGGTGGAGTAATTAATAAATTACTATCTCTTTGTTGTTTAATTTTTTCTTTCAAGATTTCTTTTTCTTGAGCTACATAACTCTTAATGTTCAAATCAATCATAAACTTCTCCTGTCTCTTTTGATATTCTTACTGTTCCATGCGGAAAAACTTGGACGTGGGGGTTTCTGGTCTCGGGACCCCTTTGTCGGGACCATACGTATAAATTGATGCGTCTTGTCGCAGAATACATCGATAAGTCCACTTTCATATCAAATTTTTCACTATTATAAAACGTATAAACTTTTAACTCTCCATCATAACTGTCTAAATATCTGCGTTCATCTCCCACGCGAACTGCGCAATATAAAATGAATACGCAAAGACAGCCAATGATTAAAAATAATATCATTAAAATCACTTCCTTGACAATATTATATAATAATTTTTTAAAATTTGCAACTTATTTGCTCTTCAAAAAATTTTCTGGTATAATATAATCAAAAGACTGGGAGGA
>JAEIGA010019510.1_pt1 | contig 10340 bp, 6 predicted proteins | sample 9270691 | NCBI WGS metagenome assembly JAEIGA01 (sample SAMN17057246, study PRJNA624740) | gut metagenome | biome: biome; isolation source: fecal sample | host: Bos grunniens | place: China: Xizang | collected 2019
ACGAGGCGGCGCAAAGTTTTTACAAAGCCTTATATTTTTCAAACTTTCTTTTCTTGTTTTTTGTTAATAAATAGCAGAAAAACCTCTCTGTTTTGGACAAATAGGACATTTCTACACCTGTTTGTGGGAAAATTAGAACATTTTGAACTGCTCGAGATTGGCGTATTTCAAATCAGCTATCCAGTCGGATGGTTTTAAGCGATTCTCAGTGCTTAGAAATGCGAAAAATTTTGACAAATTGGGCTAATCTTACTTGAGGTAAGGAGGTTCGTCTGTAGCTCAGTGTTGTAGGTAATAGAAAAAACTCATTGGATAATTTGGCATAGTGCCCTCTTTTCACTACTTTTGTCAAAAGTTCGATGCCGCACTGCTGGGAAGTGCATGCCTTGTAGCAGTTTCCCGTGGACGACGTGTGGTGTCTATGACAATAAATGATTGAACCTAAATCTAAAACAATATACGTATGAAAGGAATTGTATTGGCCGGTGGTAGTGGCACTCGCCTCTATCCCATTACCAAAGGAATAAGCAAACAGTTGATCCCCATCTTCGACAAACCGATGGTGTATTATCCCATCTCGGTATTGATGTTGGCGGGTATTAAGGATATCTTGATTATCTCTACACCGCAGGACCTTCCTGCATTCCGACGTCTCTTGGGAGATGGTTCGGACTATGGAGTGAACTTCTCGTATGCCGAACAACCCTCGCCCGACGGATTGGCTCAGGCCTTCATCATCGGCGAAGAGTTTATCGGTGACGATAGTGCTTGCTTGGTCTTGGGAGATAATATATTCCACGGCAGCGGCCTTCGCACAATGTTGACTGCAGCAGTAGACATGGCTGAAAAGGAAGGCAAGGCGACCGTATTCGGTTATCGTGTGAATGATCCCGAACGCTATGGCGTGGTGGAATTTGACGCAGAGGGTCAGTGCAAAAGCATCGAGGAAAAACCTGCTCATCCTAAATCAAATTATGCTGTCGTAGGACTTTATTTCTATCCTAACAAAGTGGTCGATGTGGCGAAAACAATCAAGCCCTCGGCGCGTGGTGAATTGGAAATTACGACTGTCAATCAGCGCTTCCTGGAGGATGGCGAATTGATGGTGCAGACTTTGGGCCGCGGCTTTGCTTGGTTGGATACAGGTACACATGATAGCCTGAGCGAAGCATCTACATTCATCGAGGTGATAGAGAAACGCACTGGTCTGAAGGTGGGATGCCTCGAGGGTATTGCCTTGAAGCAAGGATGGATTGACAAGGAGAAAATAAAAGAATTGGCTCAGCCAATGATCAAGAACCAATATGGCCAATACTTGATGAAATTGGCAGAAGATGGACAATAGTTTTTCTTCCTGGTTCTCATTTGAAGGTTTTTAGGCAGTCAGACTTTAAGCCAGTGGACCTCCCAATCTCCCAATCATAGAATAATGAAAATCTCGAAACTGCATTTTTGTCAAATCTTGTGCTTGTGGCTAATGTCATTGCTTGGCAATTTCACTAACCAAGTGTCTGCGCAAAATCAGGCAGAGAGTGTCAGTCAGAGGTTTAAGCGAGTGCGCCATTTGCAAGATATTCGCTCCGGTGCAGAATATCTGGTGACTATTCGTGATTCTATTATTGAGTACAAAGTCTGGGTATGTAAAAAGTTTGCCCTGTCCTCTACTGCTGATGGTAAGAAACTTTCAGCCGTAGCCGTACAGGAGTGTGCGCAGGATTATATCGATACAGACGACGAAACGTTGCAATGGAAATTGGTGGGTGTTGATGGGAAATGGCAATTGACTTCCCTCTCGAACAATAGGCATCTCTATGCTGATGGTACGGATCTGGGCACAAATGCAAAGAAGATGACCAATTGGGATTTATATCCCGTTGGTGATGGCTCATTTTATTTAAAGAATCAGCTGGAAGATCGCTGCTTGGCAACGAATATGACAAATTCTACAACTTGTTGTTTCGGCTGTTATAAGGCTGGGTCCGGCAATGGTATGCATGTGGAACTCTACGTTAAGTCGCATGAATTTCTGGATAAGGGTGATCTTCTGCTTCCTACTCAAGATACAGTTGTGGTGTTGAGTTGTCGCGATTTTCTCTATTCGATTAGTATGGAAGGGGGAGTCACTTCGCACGAGTACGCTATTAATGTCTGCACAGATGGACTTGTGGCTAATGATGGTACATTGCCTTTGTTGCAGTATAAATATTGTGGTGACAATCACTTTGCGTTGTACGATCCTGTCGGACACCCATTAGACGAAAGCCTGCATCATGCCGACGAGGCGTATGTGTGGACAGCATTCAATGGATATATAACCACCGACGATTCGGTGCGCAGATATTTGGTGAAGTCTGATGATGGCATTAGCTTGATGACTTTAGACGAGGCTCTGAGTGCAGATGTTAAACCCGTGGGAATTCGTCTCGCAGGTATGCCTGCAGGATGCAATATCTTGGACAATGGTAGCATGGTCTTGACAGGTGCTTGGAGTGCCAAGCGTTTGGCAGATTTGGATTGGTCTGTAATAGCCGTCCTTGACTTGCGTGGCATTGCTCTGCCACTTCATCCATACGACTTCAGACATCGCCCATCTGATGCCAATACTATTATATATTTACAGGAACATTCTGCCTCTGTGGTTCCACAGAGTTGGAAGTTTGTCGTATCGTGTGACCCTGAAGGCAATAATCGTTTGATTCGTTCGGCGGCTTTGTTGGACAAGGTTAATCTTTCTTTGCTTTACCCGTTCTATGCCGAAAATGGTGCTTTGACTTATGCGAGGGAAATGTATGATGATGGCGGATGGGAGACGCTCTGTTTGCCGTTTGATTGTGCTGTTCCGAACAACGTTTCGGCTGTGAAGTCTCTGTCAATAGAAAATGGCAAATTGCATTGCGAAGGTGTGGATGAGATCTCTGCGGGTAATCCCGTGCTGATAAGAAATACTTTGAATGCAGGTGTACAAACAAATATAACCTTTACCAATCTTGCAGGATGGGTGACTGATGTGAGAAACACAAACGGCCCTTTATACGGTACCTACTCGGAAATTCAATTTGATCAAGCTTCGAATAGCGAGTATTTGCTGAATAATTCGGGAACAGAATTTGTGCGTGTGCAGTCAGGGAGTTCGCTTTCGCCATTCCGTGCTTCATTACGTACCAAAGCTAATGCAGCAATACAAATCCCCCCTGTGGTGTCAAGTATAAATCATGCCGAGCACGGAAGGCAAGATGCAGATGTATATTCAATAGATGGTAAATGTATAAAGGCAAATTTCAATGATAATGGACTTTCCACATTGCCCCCAGGAGTATACATAGTTAATGGCAAGAAATACATAAAATAATAAACGTAAAAGATACGAGATATGACAATAGCGGTAGATTTTGATGGCACTATCGTCGAGGACAAATATCCTCAAATCGGTAAAGAACGCCCTTTTGCTGTAGCTACACTGAAGCAGTTGATGAAGGATGGGCATTACCTGATTTTGTGGACAGTAAGAAAAGGTGAAAAACTGGATGATGCTGTGAAATGGTGCGAAGACCGTGGCATACGTTTCTTTGCTGTCAACAAAGATTATGCAGATGACGAATTAGATCAGTTACACCATTCTCGAAAAATCAAAGCTGATCTCTTTATAGATGACCGATCCGTGACTGGTTTGCCTGATTGGGGAGTAATCTATCAACTGATTTCTCAAAAGATATCTTACGAAGATTATATGCATCAAAAGCTAACCGGTGAAGTGCCTCGGAAAAAACGTAAATGGTGGTTCTGATTTGATTCGAACAGAGATGTCGAACGAAAATAATCAGGCCTTTTATCCCTTTTGCAAGGTAAGAAAAGTATAATACTTAATCTGAAATAGAATGAAGATAGCCACAGCCCAACAGATGGGCGAATTGGATGCTTGTACTTTAAGAGAAGAGCAAATACGTTCCATTGATTTGATGGAGCGTGCTGCTGCATCAATAGCACGTGAGATTATTTCGCGTTGGGACAACAAGACGCCAATAGTAGTCTTTGCTGGGCCTGGAAACAACGGCGGAGATGCGCTTGCAGTTGCACGTTTGTTGTTGCAAAGTGGTTACGACGTTGCAGCATATTTGATCAACCCCGCTGGAAAGTTGAGTGCAGATTGTGCAGAGAATAAGAGGCGGCTACAAGAAATACCCAACGTTAAATTTTTCGAGATTACATCACAATTTGAACCACCTACTTTGACCGAGCAAACTATTGTAATAGATGGTTTGTTTGGGACAGGGTTGCGCAATGTGTTGAGTGGTGGTTTTGCTGCGTTGGTGAAATTTATCAATGCTTCGCCTGCACAAGTCGTATCAATAGATATGCCATCTGGACTTATGGGCGAGGATAATTCGATGAATGTTCGTGCGCATATCGTCAAAGCAGATCTTACCTTGACGTTTCAATTGCCCAAACTCTCCCTCTTGCTGGCAGACACACATTGCTTTGTTGGTGAATTAAAAGTAATGGATATCGGACTTTCCGCTACAGCCATTGAAAAGATGGAGACCAAGTACGAAATGGTCAACGAAGACTTTATCCACACGCTTCTGAAATCTCGCGACAACTATGCTCACAAGGGTACGTTTGGTCATGCACTCTTGGTAGCTGGTAAGTATGGCATGGCGGGAGCAGCTATTTTGGGTGCGAAGTCTTGTTTGCGTTGTGGCGTTGGCAAGGTAACGATTCATTCACCCCACCTTAATAATAATATATTGCAAATATCATTGCCTGAAGCCTTGGTGTCACACGATGTGCATCCCGAGAAATTTACCAAGGCTAAACCATCCGACGGATTTGATGCTTTGGCAATAGGTCCAGGTATAGGTACGGACAATGAGACCGCTTTGGCTTTTATCGAACAGGTTCGCCATGCGAAAATTCCACTTCTCATCGATGCCGACGGACTTAATATCCTGGGCTCACATAAAGGGTGGATGCAACAGGTGCCCCGGGAAAGTATTCTAACCCCTCATCCACTGGAAATGCGCCGTATGGGTATTCGTTCGGAGACTTCTTTTTCAACTCTGGACGAAGCCATAGAAATGGCGATGCGTTACAAGATTTATATAATCCTCAAAGGACATCATACAGCCGTTTGTACACCAGAGGGCAAAGTCTATTTTAATACGACAGGCAACCACGGTATGGCTACTGCAGGTTGCGGAGATGTGTTGACAGGTGTCATCCTCTCCTTCCTGGCTCAAAAATATTCACCACTCCATGCCTGCCTTTTGGGCGTGTTCCTGCATGGCAGGGCGGGGGACTATGCTTCGATGTCACAAAGTCAGGAAAGCATGATCGCCTCTGATATCATAGACAATCTGCATTTGGCATTTAATTCATTGAAGTCTTTGAAAAAGAAAAATAACAATACTCAAACCGAAATGATTTCGCTGAAGTAGCGGCGGACATACACTATAAACGAAACAGACATTATTATGAAAAGAATTTTTCTGCTCCTAGCGCTTATCACATCCTTCACCGCATTGGCACAAACCTCCGTCACATCCTATCGACCAGGGGTTACAGCCGATGGCATTACTTACTTTTTGCCAAAGACGGGGTTTCATATCGTGCTTCGCGCCACAAAGACCACCTATACACCTGGCGAATATTACATGTACGCCCAGCGCTTTCTCCGTCTCAAGGATGTCCCCACTCAGACCTACGATGTGTGGACGGTTGATGGCGTCGAAATGGTCCCCTTCGGCGTAGCAGATTCCTCACGCGTCTATACCATCAAATTAAATTCCAAATCCTCTGCACCACTCGTGTCATTGACAGATGATGGCCGCTTGCTCTCGATAAACAGGGAAGTCGTGTATCAATCATCTTTGACTCCTGCTTCTGTTAGTCCCGTAGAGATGTTACAACTCAACCCCGACGACTATAAGACCGAAGAAATCCTGGCGGCGACCAGCAAGATGAAGATAGCAGAACTTATCGCCGAGGAAATTCTGGATATTCGCGAAAATCGTTCCCTCTTGGCCAAGGGTCAAGCAGACTTCCTGCCCCAAGACGGCGAGCAATTAAGACTGATGCTCCAAAGTCTCGACACACAGGAGAAAGCCCTGATGCAATGCTTCCGCGGTACCGAGCAGCGCGAGGAGCATGTTTTTACCTTTGACTATGTGCCCGCAGCACCAGTCAGTGGTCACGTCCTTTTCCGCTTCTCCAAGCACAAAGGCTGCGTTGATGCCGACGATTTAGCCGGTGAACCCTACGTCATTACTGTAGAGAATATGAATACACTCCCTGCTCTGCAACCAGTTGATCCTAATGCAAAGAAAGGCAAAGTCAAGGAAATTCTGGACTTGCGTTACATTGTCCCCGAGAAAGTAAAGGTCACACTTTCTAGTGGTGGCAAAGTGCTGCAAAGCCTGACTACTCCTTTTGCGCAACTTGGACGTGTAGAGCACCTTGGCGGAGAACTGTTCAACAAGAAATTTACCACACGCGTCACCCTCTCGCCTATTACTGGCGGAGTCGTATCTATTGAAGGCGAACCTTTGAAGTAAAGCAAAGGGGAATAACTGCCTTTTTACAAACCTAGACCTTTTTAAAATTTCGCGACGGCTAATTTAAAAAAGGTCTAGGTTTTTTTTAACGAGGCGTCGCGAAATTTTCAGGCGGTTTGTGAGATGATAAAAAAGATGCCCTTTCGCATTCATGACATCTACCACAGTCGAACATATTTCTCTCTGTCTTTGAGGTAAATCTCCCAGATACTTTCGCTCGCAGTGAAAAATATCAAAGTAAACTTCATATTTCTCGCTCGCTTATTCGTATCTTTGAGATAAATCTCCTAGATACTTTCGCTTGCAGTGAAAAATATCAAAGTAAACTTTATATTTCTCGCTCGCTTATTCGTATCTTTGCGCTCAATATTATAAAATAGCACTTTCTTCCTGGCTTTATGCGTCAAGGGTGGGGTGAAATTATATATAAATATGGTATCGGTCGAAAATTTATCTGTTGAATTTAGCGCACGTCCACTCTTCGACGGCGTTTCGTTTGTCATCAATCCCAAGGATCGTATTGCTCTGGTGGGGAAGAATGGTGCTGGGAAAAGTACACTGCTCAAAATATTGGCAGGGATGCAGCAACCTACCGCAGGAATAGTGGCTGTGGCAAAAGGAACGACGATTGGTTACTTGCCACAAGTAATGGTGTTGTCTGACGAACGGACTGTGATAGAAGAAACCGAGACTGCCTTTGCACACATCCACGAGATGCAGCAACAGTTGCAACGGATGAACGACGAATTGTCTACTCGTGAAGACTACGAATCGGCGGAGTATATGGAGTTGGTGGAGCGCTTTTCGCACGAGACAGAACGCTACAATATGATGGGAGGGATGAATTATCGCGCCGAAATGGAACGCACACTCCAGGGCTTGGGATTTTCGCGCAATGACTGGGACAGACCTACCAAGGAATTCTCGGGTGGTTGGCGTATGCGTATAGAGTTGGCGAAACTCCTGCTTTGTCGCCCCGACGTTTTGTTGTTGGACGAACCTACCAACCACCTGGACATCGAGAGTATACGTTGGTTGGAAAATTTCCTTTCTCGTTCGGCTGGAGCGGTGGTGTTGGTGAGCCACGACAGGGCTTTTATCAACAATGTCACACAACGTACGCTAGAAATCTCGTGTGGAAAAATCACTGACTACAAGGTGAAGTACGATGACTTTGTGCGTTTGCGTGAGGAAAGACGTGAACAGCAACTTCGTGCTTATGAAAATCAGCAGAAGGAGATAGCGGATATCAAAGACTTCATAGAACGCTTTAGATATAAACCGACCAAAGCCGTACAAGTACAGAGCCGTATCAAGCAATTAGAGAAAATTGTGCCTATCGAAGTAGACGAGGTGGACAATTCGTTCCTGCATTTGAAATTCCCGCCTTGCTCTCGAAGCGGAGACTACCCTGTGATTTGCGAAGATGTGCGCAAGGATTATGGCCAGCACTGCGTCTTCAAAAATGTCAACTTGACCATCGAACGTGGTGAGAAAGTAGCCTTCGTAGGTAAGAATGGCGAGGGTAAATCTACTCTCGTGAAGTGTATCATGAACGAGATAGAGCACACAGGGCATTTGAAATTGGGACATAATATTGAAATCGGATATTATGCCCAAAACCAGGCGCAAATGCTCGACGGCGAATTGGCCGTCTTCGATACCATCGACCATGTGGCCAAGGGCGACGTGAGATTGAAGATTAGAGATATTCTCGGCGCCTTTATGTTTGGCGGTGAAGCCTCTGATAAAAAGGTAAAAGTCCTTAGTGGAGGTGAGCGTAGCCGCCTGGCGATGATAAAACTCCTGCTTGAACCCGTCAATTTCCTTATCCTGGACGAACCGACCAACCACCTGGATATGCGTACCAAAGATGTGCTGAAAGAAGCCATTCGTGCTTTTGACGGTACAGTGATCGTCGTGAGCCACGACCGAGACTTCCTGGATGGCTTGGTAACGAAAGTTTATGAATTTGGAGGAGGTCAGGTGCGCGAGTTTATTGGTGGTATCTACGAATTCTTACAGAAAAAAGATATCGATACGCTCGAGGAATTGCAACTGAGCGCTTCGCCTACACAAACCATTAAGAAAAACGTAGAGGCCGAGGAACAATCCGCAGGAAAACTTTCTTATGAACAACAAAAGCAGCGTGCAAAGGAGTTGCGCAAGGTGGAAAAGAAAGTTAAAGAATGCGAAGAACAAATTGCTAAACTCGAGGCGGAAAAAGCACATTTGGAGGAACTTTTGTCTCAACCCGAGGCTGGAGGAGATGCTACGCTTTTCCAAAAATATGCCGCCATTCAGCAACAAATCGCCGAAGCGGAGCAAGCATGGATGGAAGCCGAGGAAGAACTCGCCGAACTGCAGAACTGAGCGCAATTTTGAGAAAAAGATGAATTAAGATAAAAGTATTGCAATAAACCATAATATCACATAACCATGAAAATGTATTCACTATTCGCCGCTATGGCACTCTGCACAGGCAGTGCGGTGGCACAAGGTCAATTGTCGTCGGGTATAGACAAGGCCAATATGGATTTGACCGCTGACCCAGGCAAAGACTTCTTTCAATATGCAGCAGGAGGTTGGATGAAATCTCACCCTTTGACCGCAGAATATTCACGCTTTGCTCAGTTTGACGCTTTGCAAGAAGTAAATCGTGAGCAAATCAAAGTCTTGGTCGAAGAATTAGCTCAAGGTCAACACGCACAAGGCACCCTGGAGCAAAAGATCGGTGGTCTGTATCGTCTGGCTATGGATGAAAAGCGCCTGAACGACGAAGGTTTTGCACCAATCCGCCCTTTGTTGGAAAAAATCGGTGCAGTGAAGACCCAAAAGGAGTTTCAATATTGCATGGCAGAGTTGAAGCGCAAAGGTATCGGTAGTTTCTTCAGTGTATATTGTGGCGCAGATATGAAAAACTCTAAGATGAACTTGATGCAAGTTTCTCAAGGTGGACTTTCGATGGGCAACCGCGATTATTACCTTGACCAAGACGAACGTACCAAAGGCATTCGCGAGGCTTACCGTAAATATGCGCAAAGTTTGTTTGAAAAAGTAGGTAATACCTCTGAGCAAGCGCTGCAAAAGGTAGAGGCTCTGATGAATATCGAAACCCGAATAGCAAAGGTGTCTTACACTCCAACACAACTCCGTGATGTGGAGAACAATTACCATAAGATGTCCTACACGCAATTACTCAACGACTATCCTGGTATAGACTGGGGTACTTATTTCTTTGTGCTCGGCGTACCTACATTTAATGAAATCAGTGTGGATCAACCAGAACCGATCAAGGAAGTGGCGCAGATTTTGAACGAAAGCCAATTGGAAGACCTCAAGGCCTACTTGGAATTCAAAGTCATCAACGATGCGGCAAGTTATATGTCCGACGATTTCCGTGCTTTGTACTTTGATTTTTTCAACAAGACTATGAAGGGTGCCGAGATTGATAATCCTCGTTGGAAGCGTGCCTTGAGTGCTGTCGAAGGTGCTTTGGGTATGGCCGTAGGTCGTATGTATGTGGAAAAACACTTCCCCGAATCGTCTAAGACACGTATGGTACAATTGGTGAAAAATCTGCAAGAAGCACTCGGACAACGTATCGACGCACAAGTTTGGATGAGTGCGGAGACAAAAGCCAAAGCGCACGAAAAATTGAATACTTTCCACGTGAAAATTGGTTACCCCGACACTTGGCAAGACTACTCGGCGTTGACAATAGATGAAAGCCTCAGCTATTACGAAAATATGATGGTGGCTTCAGAGTTTAGTCTGCAAGATCATTTC
>JAEIGA010019511.1_pt1 | contig 10340 bp, 8 predicted proteins | sample 9270691 | NCBI WGS metagenome assembly JAEIGA01 (sample SAMN17057246, study PRJNA624740) | gut metagenome | biome: biome; isolation source: fecal sample | host: Bos grunniens | place: China: Xizang | collected 2019
CGTGCAGGTCTTCACGTAGCCACCGCACACTATCAAGTAGGAGAGCAGCAGGGACCTACAGAATATGGTGCCACCCTTGGCATAGGCCTCCCTATCATGAACGGATGGGGTAGCAAAAGTATCATCAATATATCGGGACAAGCTGTACACGTACGTCCCAATGCACCAGGTATGATTACCGAAAATTACCTTCGCCTAAGCATCGGTCTATCACTCAATGAAACATGGTTCGATATTTGGAGAGTACAATAACATCATAAGATTCATAAGATTTCGATATCGATATAAAAACCTACTAGAGCCATTAAAAAAGAAAAGGATTATATAAAAAGTTAAAACACAATGAAAATCAAAGCACTTATCGCATTTTTTGCATTGACATCTTCTGTAGCAATGGCACAGAAGGGAGTTGAAGATGGTTCGCGCTTCGGACACGGACAAGACAGTATCGATTGTTTGAACAACATCAGCCTTTACACTGAGTACCTAAAAACAAACAACTACACTGAAGCTTATCCCTACTGGCAAAAGGTATTCGCTGATGCCCCCTACGCACAGATGGGCACCTACTCTAATGGTGTTAAAATCTTGAAAAGTTTTATCGCAGGAACCAAAGATATGGCTGAGCGTAAGAAATATGCTGACGAAATGATGACAGTTTATGACGCACAAATCAAGAATCTAGACAAGCTCAACCTGCTCATCCGTACCCCGTATAAAGATTACAAAATTAAGGGAAACAAGGTACATGATTACATCACTTACTACCCTGGTATGGACAATAACAAGGCCTATGAGATGTTAACCGAGGTTATTGAGCAGGGTAAGGCTAATAACGATTATTTCATCATCGGTGATTTCATGAAAGTATCTACAGCCAAGTTCAAGAAAGACAGCAACCATCGCGAGCAACTCATCCAAGACTACTTGACCTCTTCTGAGCTCATCAATCTTATCGCTGAGGCTACCAACAACAGCAAATCAAAGCAAAAAGAAGCTCTGCTCAAGGCTGTAGCAAGCACAAAGGAGAACGTAGATGCCTACTTCATCAACAGCGGTGCTGCAGATTGCACACAGTTGGAGAACATCTATGCTCCCAAAGTAGAAGAGAACAAGGATAATCTCGACTACTTGAAGAAGGTGGTAAGCATCATGGGCATGCTCTCATGCACTGAGTCAAACACCTACTATACAGCCTCAGAGTATGCACACAATATTGCACCTACAGCCGAGACAGCTGCCGGATGCGCATACCGTTACTTCAAGCGTGGTGAGATAGACAAGTCTATCGAATTCTTCGACCAAGCCATTGAGCTCGACAGCACATCACTGGGCAAGGCTGAATATTGCTACAAAGCAGCTGTAATCCTCAACTCAAACAAGCAGCTGGGTAAGGCTAAGAACTATATCACAAAGGCTATCAGTCTTAACAGCAATAAGGGCGCTTACCACATTCTTCTTGCTAACATCTATGCTGCAGCTCCGAAGTGGAACGACGACCCCAACCTCAACAATTGCAAGTACTTCGTTGTCCTTGACAGATTGTATCAAGCAAAGCGCGTAGACGAGTCTGTTGCCGAGGAGGCAAATAAGATGATTGCCGCATATTCTACACACACACCCGCCATCGAGGAGTTGTTCTTCTTGGGCTACAAGAAGGGTGATCAGGTAAAGGTTGGTGGTATTATCAACGAGACTACAACAATCCGCTAATTGAGTCAACTAAGACACATACAGCCCTATGGCATAACAACCGTCGTTTTGGCGGTTGTTATGCTGTTTCTATTTACTAGCTGTTCCAAGAAAAAGCAGCCTATAACAGATGCTATTACCAATCGAGACTCCGTCCCTGTCATGATTACACGCGACGTATCCACCTACATTTCTGATTCGGGTGTAGTACGCTACAAAATCATCACCGACGAATGGAAGGTCTTTGACCGTCTCGACCCATCACGTTGGACTTTTGAGAAAGGCATATACCTCGAGAAGTTCGACAACAAACTCAACATTGAGGCCACTATCATTGCTGACACAGCCTATTACTTTGACAAGCAAGAACTATGGGAGCTACGCGGCAATGTACATATTGAGAACGAACAGGACGAACAGTTTGACACCCAATTACTCTTCTGGAATCAGAAAAGCAAAAAGGTGTATTCTGACAAATACATCCATATACGCCAACAAAAGCGCATTATCACAGGAGTAGGTTTTACATCAAATCAAGAGTTCACCAATTACACCATCAAACAAACGCAAGGTATCTTCCCCATCAAGGAAGAGTCACGAGCAACCAACGACACTATACCTATAGCCACTGACAGCCTTTATTCCGGCAGTCCCCAATTAGAACCTTAATATACTTTTCAATGGATTCCACACTGCTTATCCTTCTTCTTTCAATGCTCTTCTCTGCCTTCTTCTCTGGTATGGAAATTGCTTTTGTATCGTCCAGCAAGCTACGCTTCGAAGTCGACAAGAATAGTCGTAGCCTAGCAGGAAAGCTCCTGTCGGTATTCTACAACAATCCCAACAACTATATTTCCACCATGCTTGTAGGCAACAATATTGCCCTTGTCATATATGGTATTATGATGGCTCGCGTCATCGATGGAGCTCTCGAAGTATACATCCCCAACAATCCTGCGCTGCTATTGCTTATCGATACAATCATCTCCACACTCATCATCCTAGTGGTAGGTGAGTTCTTGCCCAAGACCATTTTCAAGATTAACCCCAACGGCACCTTGCGCTTCTTTGCGCTTCCAACCTATCTACTATACATCCTCCTATACCCTATATCTAAATTTGCCACAGCATGTGCCCGCGGTATATTACGCATATTTGGCATAAAACTCAACAAAGAGAGTTCTACTAAGGCTTTCACCAAGATGGACCTCGACTACTTCATTCAATCTAGCATCCAACAAGGTAATGGTATGCAAAATGTCGATACTGAAGTCAAAATATTCCAAAATGCACTCGATTTCTCAAATCTTCGCATACGCGACTGCATGGTGCATCGTACAGAGATTGAAGCTGTAAGCAAAAATACCCCTACTGAGGAACTCATGCGCACATTCGTCGAGTCAGGTTTCTCCAAACTCATCGTCTACGAAGATAGTATCGATAATATCATCGGCTATATCCATTCATCAGAGATGTTTAAGAATGCCCATGATTGGCAAAACCACATCTGCAAAATGCCCTTTGTCCCAGAGAGCATGCAAGCACAAAAGCTGATGGAACAATTTCTTCAACAAAAAAAATCCTTGGCTGTTGTTGTCGACGAGTTTGGCGGTACAGCAGGAATCATTTCGCTCGAAGATATCGTAGAAGAGCTATTCGGAGAGATTGAAGACGAGCACGATATAGCCGACTACATAGCCAAGCTGAATGAAGACGGCACTTACACACTCTCTGCGCGCCTCGAGATAGAGCGCGTCAACGAAATGTTCGGCATTGACTTACCTATCTCCGATGAATACCAAACTATTGGTGGTCTCATCCTGTATCACTACAAGAACTTCCCAAAAACACACGAAATCGTCCCAATCGAGCACTTCCATTTCAAGATAATGAAGGTTGAGAGCAATAAAATAGAGCTTATCACACTTAAAATCGAGAAATAGCCCATTTTTTTGCCTTAATTTTATGCTGTTAAAGGGTTTTTTCGTACCTTCGTGCGCTCAAAACATTTTGAAATAACAACAAACTAAAAACAATACAAAATGGCAACATTACAATCAATCAGAAAACACGGAGCACTCCTGGTTATCATCATCGGACTTGCTCTGTTTGCCTTCATCGCAGGCGATGCTTGGCAAGCTCTCCAGCCCCACCAAAACTCACAGAACGTTGGCCTAATCAACGGAAAGAAAATCGAGGCACAAACCTATCAGCAATTGGTAGAAGAGTACACACAAGCCATTAACTTCGTACGTGGCAGCAACTCACTCAGTGAAGCAGAGAGTGCACAGGTAAAAGACGAAGTATGGAATACCCTCGTAAGCAGTTCACTCATTGAGAACGAGGCCGCCAAGTTAGGTCTCACCGTTACCACAGCAGAACTTCAGGCTGTTATCGATGAGGGCACAGATCCTCTATTGACCGAATCTGCTTTCCGCAACCAAACTACAGGTAAGTTTGACCGTGACGTACTCATGAAATTCCTTGCTGAGTATGCTAATATGGACCCCGAAGTAATGCCTGCAGAGTATGTCGACTACTATCATCAGCTATACAACTACTGGAGATTCCTCGAGAAGAACCTTATGAACAGTCTTCTCATCCAGAAGTATGAAGCCCTTGTTGCTGCAGCACAGCTCACCAATCCCGTAGCAGCAGAGTATAACTTCAACTCACGCAACACTCACGCAGAAGTAGCATACGCTGTAGTACCTTACAACACCGTAGCCGATTCATTGGTAAAAGTTAATGAAGCCGACATCAAGAAGCTCTACAACGCTAAGAAGGAGCTTTACAAGATGCCCGCTGAAACACGCACCGTAAAATACATCGACGTTACCGTAGTGCCCAGCCAGGCTGACCGCGACGAACTCAACAAGGAAGTTGGCGAGTATGCAGCACAGTTGGCAACAGCTGAGGACATGGGTGCTCTCATCCGTTTGGCTAACTCTACAGTAGCTTACTCAGAGGTTCCCGTTACTAGCAGTGCCCTCCCTGAGGACGTAGCATCACGCCTTGCTACAGCAGAGGTTGACGTTGTATATGGTCCCTACTACAACCAGGCTGACGACACCTACAATGCATTCCGCATCCTCGCAAAGGGTCAGTACCCCGACTCTGTACAGTATCGTCAGATTCAGGTTGTTGACACTGATGCCGAGCGCGCAGCTACATTGGCTGACAGTATCTACAACGCTCTCCAGGGCAAGAAGAAAGCAGACTTTGCTGAGCTTGCTACCAAGTATGGTCAGCCCAGCGAGCCCGTATGGATTGCTACTTCACACTTCGCAGGTGCATCTATCGAGGGTGACAACGCTACATACCTCAACACACTCTTCGGCATGAAGAAGGGCGAGGTTAAGCAGCTCACTATCGGTGGTGGCCACATCATCATCGAGGTAGTTGACACCAAGGCACCCGTAGAGAAGTACACTGCAGCAGTTATCAAGCGCCCCTCATACTTCAGCAACGAGACCTATGCAGCAGCTTACAACAAGCTCAGCGCATTCGTAGCTGACAACCAGACATTGGCTGAGATTGAGGCTAATGCTGAAGAGGCAGGTTTCCGTCTCCTCACTATCAACGAGCTCAACAATGCAGCTCACACCATCGGCGGCGTACAGGGTACTCGTGAGGCACTCCGTTGGGCCTTCGGTGCTAAGAAGGGTGAGGTTTCACACATCTTCGAGGCAGGTAATAACGACCACCTCATGGTAGTAGCTCTCTCTGCTGTAAATGAGGCAGGTTACCGTCCCGTAAGCCAGTTGGCTGAGATGTTCCGCGTACAGGCTGTTAACGACAAGAAGGCTGAGAAGATCCTTGCTGACGTTAAGAATGTTAAGACCATGCAGGAGGCTCTTGCTCTTAAGGGTGTGAAGGCTGATACACTTCGTCGCGTAAGCTTCGGTTCTGCTGCTTATGTAAGTAAGGTTCCCGCTAGCGAGCACGTCATCAGCGGTGCAGTTGCAGGTCTTGAGGTTGGCACACTAAGTGCCCCCATTAAGGGTAACGGAGGTATCTACTTCGTACAGGTAATCAAGAAGAACAACGGTGCAGCTAAGTACGATGTTGCCAATGAGCAGAAGACCCTAGAGGCTGCTGCTACACGCTACATCAACAGTAACAGCATCATCAACGAGCTCTACCGCAAGGGTCAGATTGAGGATACTCGCTATCTCTTCTTCTAATTGAATAAAGCACTACATAATAAAGGGGATGCTCCTTCGGAGCACCCCCTTTTTAATTAAGCCAAATTCTATAAAATTTCACAGAGACATTCAGTTCTGAACTATAGTCCCTACCCTACATTTATAATCCTTTACGCTTAGCCTCATCCCATAGCGAATCCATCTCCTCAAGAGTCATCTCCTTAAGGTTGCGTCCTTGGGCAATAGCCCCCTCTTCTACATAGTTGAAACGGCGGATAAACTTCTGGTTTGTACGTTCCAACGCATTATCAGGACTGAGCCCATTCATGCGAGCCACATTGATAGTAGCAAAGAGCAGATCGCCTAGCTCAGCCTCAGCAAGATCAAGATTGCCACAATCCAGTTCTGCCTTAAGTTCTTCAATCTCTTCCAATAGCTTACTCCACGCCCCTTGTGCATCGTCCCATTCGAAACCTACATTACGAGCCTTCTCCTGTATGCGATAAGCCTTCACGATAGATGGCAACCCTGAGGGTACACCACTGAGCACACGCTTGTTGCCTCCCTTCTCACGCAGTTTGAGTTGTTCCCAATTTTCCGACACCTGTGCAGCATTCTCCACTTCGACAGTACCAAACACATGGGGATGCCGGAATATCAGTTTCTCGCACAAGCGGTCACATACATCCTTCATATCAAACTTCCCCTTCTCCGAAGCGATCTTAGCATAGAAACCCACATGAAGCAAAACATCGCCTAGTTCCTTACAGATGTTCATATCATCTTCATTGATTAGAGCATCACACAGTTCATACACCTCTTCTATGGTGTTTGGGCGCAGACTCTCATTTGTCTGCTTACGATCCCATGGGCACTTCTCGCGCAATTCGTCCAATACATCGAGAAAGCGGCCAAAGGCCTCCATTTGTTCTTTTCTTGTACTCATAGTGCTTATTTTGAAGCAAAAATAGTAATTAATTCGCACCTTTGCAAACAAGACATACATTTAACAACGCCAAACACAATACAATAACATCCGACGCTCCATAATGCTATAACTATAATTGTTGCTATTACATTTAACAATTACTTATCACCTAAAACATACGTGTTTTGCACTACCTATATACAACAATAAAGTCTGTTTTCCTCTCACCTTGCAGAATCTTCAATCTGCTGCGTAGGCTTTAGACACGCTGCCGTTCGGAAAAACTCAATCAACTTTTGGTTTTTCTCTCGCCTTGCAGTACCTTTGCATACGATTTTATTGTGTCTCACTACAAAGCATATATATGATTGATAAGAACGAACTCATCTTTGGCACTCGTGCCGTTATCGAAGCCATTGAGGCAGGTAAAGATATTGACAAGATACTCATCAAGCGTGGCCTACAGAACGAACTGTCGCGCGAACTTTTCGAAGCGCTCAAGGGACAGCTCATTCCCGTGCAACGTGTACCCATCGAAAAACTCAACCGCCTCACTACAAAAAATCACCAGGGCGTGATTGCCTTCACCTCAGCGGTAACCTACCAGCGTGTCGAGGACCTAGTGCCCATGCTCTATGAGGAGGGCAAGAACCCGCTCTTCGTGATGCTCGATGGCGTGACCGATGTGCGCAACTTCGGTGCTATCGCCCGTACTTGCGAGTGTGCTGGAGTGAACGCAATCATCATCCCCACACACGACAGTGTAAGCGTCAATGCCGATGCTATGAAGACCTCGGCCGGCGCATTGCATACCCTGCCCGTGTGTCGCGAGCCTAACATCGGCAATACCATCAAATACCTCAAGAACTGCGGTTTCCGCGTGGTGGCAGCCACAGAGAAGGCCAAGTACACTTACACCAAGGCCAACCTCACCGATCCGACCTGTATCGTGATGGGTGCTGAGGATAAGGGTATCCCTGCCGAACACTTGGCGCTGTGCGATGAGTGGATTTCTATCCCACAGTTCGGACACATACAGTCGCTCAACGTATCCGTAGCCGCCGGTGTTCTCATCTATGAGGCAGTAAGACAGAGAGAAGAGATTTGATAGAATTTTACAGGGACTTGGAGAAGTCAAACTCTCCGAGAACTCAGACAAAATAGTAATAATGATACACCGACTTACAATTGCTCTCCTCATAGCGTTCACCCTACCCTCCTTTGCCCAAGCTCCCAAGACGTTGAAACAGGTAAAGAGAGCAACATATACCGTACAAGTCTATGACACTGAGGGTCAAACGCTGCATACAGGCAATGGTTTCTTTGTACCTGGAGGAGATTTCATCACCTCATACGCGTTGTTCCCTGATTGCGCAAAGGCTGAGGTTATCGACAGTAAAGGCAAGGCTTATGCCATCAACAAGGTGCTGGGCGCTAATGAGATATATGACATTGTGCGCTTACAGACAGCACCTGTAAAGAAACCTGTTACTACCCCTATAGACACGGCCGCTATTGAAGCTCATGCAGAGAGTCTTTTCCTCCCTGCCATAGGTAAGGAGAAGAAGGTACACGACACGTGGATACCCATCATCAATACCGAACAGGTGGCAGGTGGATACACCTACTACACACTGCGTCATGCCGGCAATGAAGCACTGAGTCATCGCCCTTTACTTGATGCCTCGGGCAATGTAGTAGCTGTAGTGCAGCCCTCAACCGATACCGATACGCTGCTCTATGCATTGGACATACGCTACGCTTTGGATCTTGCCGTGAAGGCTCTTTCTATCAACGACCCAACCTATCGTGCCTTGCCCCTACGTAAGGCGCTACCCGCCGATACTGCACAGGCATTAGTGAGTCTCTACCTAGCTACCGACCATAGCGATGCGGCATTGCGTGCCGAGGTCATCGATGAGTTCATCAGCATGTTTCCTGACAATCGCGAAGGCTACCTCAGTCGCGCAGCACACCATATCGCTCTAGGCACTGATAGTACCTATGCCTTGGCCGAGAGCGACCATAAAGAAGCGCTGGCACATGCCGCAGACAAAGCCGATGAAGTACACTTCCAGATAGCCAAACAGATACTTTCTGTAGCGATTGACACCCTCAAGCAGTACAAAGGCTGGGACTATACCCGTGCACTTGCCGAGATTGACAAGGCCTATGCCATCAATCCCCTGCCCATCTATACACAGCAGCAGGGCGACATCTACATCACTCTCGAAGACTATACCGCAGCTTACGATAAGTACATGGAGGTAAATGGCAGCGAGATGGGTAGCCCCGACACATGGCTACGTACCGCCTACATCGTAGAGCAGCGAGCAGGCGAAGGCGACGTAGAATTGGCCATTGCCCTCGTCGACAGTGCTGTCAATAAGGCGACACTCAACGCTCAAACAGAGTTTGCTGACCAAACCTCAACTTTAAACCAATCAGCTCCCTACGTGCTTGAGCGTGCTCTACTGAAGGCTCGTCACGAACTTCACCGCGCTGCAGTGGCTGACTATAACCTTTACGAGGAGTTGGTAGGCACGATAAATACCGATCGTTTCTACTACCTGCGCGAGCAATCTGAAGCAGCAGGTCGCATGTATCAGCAGGCACTCGACGACATTAAGCGTGCCATTGCACTAGCTCCACAGCAGCCAGTATACTTGCTCGAGTTAGCTACACTCAACATACGCATAGCTCGCTATGCTGACGCGCTCCCTATCCTTGAACTGCTTGTAGCAAACTTCCCCAACGACCCGGACTGTAACCGTCTCATCGGATTCTGCCACATACAATTAGGAGACACCACTAAGGGTATCTCCTACCTCAAAAGAGCTGTAGCTGTGGGTGATATGGCCGCTGCCACGCTATTGGAAAAATACGAACAATAGTCGCAATAGACACAAACAACCGTACAAACAAATGGGAACTGATTATCTATAGGGTATCAGTTCCCATTTTCATTCGATACACATTAGTCTCCTTCTGCTCGAAACCCAAAGAACGATACAGCGCATTGGCTGCAATGCGCTTGGGATTTGAGGTGAGCATCAAAGTGTCTATGCCCTGCTCTTTGCAGTAGTCGATAGCATGGGCCACAAGTCGCTTGCCGAGACCACGGCCACGATAGGCGTTGTCGACAACTACATCTTCAATCCAAGCCTTGCTTCCTGTGGGACTGAGATAGAATCCTACGGTGAGCATGCCCACTACAGAGTCGCCACAATGAAGCAGGAAAAGATAGCTATGAGAATCTGCAATCAGTTTGCGATAATCATCCTCAGTAAATACTATGTCACGCGAAGTGAGTTGCCCTAGCAATAAGCTCACCGCCTCGTAATGCGAATCATCATACGCAGTAGGGCATGTGATAAAAAGATTATCCATAGATGACTATATATTGAAAGAGCGGAGACCAAAGGTTCCGCTCTACATATTCAGATATTCGAGATTATTTGAACCAATGTACCAACTTATCCTTTGCGTAGAAGTAGTAAACGGCCAAACCAAGCCATGAAGTGCAGAGCACAGCCACAGCACTGATTACCTTACCAGCCATACCCATAGGC
>JAEIGA010019512.1_pt1 | contig 10340 bp, 9 predicted proteins | sample 9270691 | NCBI WGS metagenome assembly JAEIGA01 (sample SAMN17057246, study PRJNA624740) | gut metagenome | biome: biome; isolation source: fecal sample | host: Bos grunniens | place: China: Xizang | collected 2019
ATTACCAAATCTTTCGACAAGCCACTCCTCACCAAATGATCTATCTTCATTAAATAAATCACCGATTACCTGTGTAAACGGAGCAGAATAACCACAAGAGAAGCAATACGCATATCCAGCTTCAAGCTCAGGACAGGTTTCGTCTGCAAGTATTCTGCAACTTGCGTGTTTTTCGTATCCGTCTTTATGACAGGGACACGAAATTAAAATATTAGCATCATGCGCTTTTTGAATGTCCGCTAACTTACCATTAGTTAGTTCTCGTTTAGCTTGATATAAGATATTGATGATAGGCTCTGTAATTACTTTGTTTCTAATCCGTATTCTCATTAAAAAGGAGCTCCTCCGTCATACTGAGGTTCAAACTCATTACGAAGATCATCGCAAGCAGAACCATTCAATGCGTCTTCCTCATTCGGAACAAACTGGAAGATACCCTTATCCAAATCAATTGCATACTTCAATTTGACTCCAGCGCCATTATCACGAGATTTTGCAAGATGCATTGTAAGAACATGATTTTTCTGTTCCAAGAAGATAACAATTGTACTATCCTGACCAATTCTGTCTGCTTGTGCAATGTGAGATACATCAATTACAGAATTATCATCTACCATGTTTCTATTCTGCTGTGAAACAGTAATAATTGGAATTCTTTTTAGTACCTGAAGATTCTTCAAGTCTTTTGAGATATTTGCAGCTCTTGTTACAGGGTCCTTTGCTCTACGTTGATCTTCCATCAAAGAATGTTGGTCAATGAATAAAATATCCAACTTTTCCTTTTCAATAAACGCTTCCAGATCAGTTACTGTTGCAGCATGTTTAATCATTTTGGGAGTGATTACTTTAAGAGTTCCACTGAATCTCGATTCCATTGAATCCAAAAAGGACTTATAACTATTCATCAATTCAGAATTACCATGAATAATTCCGCTATTTGAAATATGTCCTGCTAGTGTATCAAATCTATAACCAACTTTAGTTTCACTCATTTCACCGGAATAAAGACCACATCTAAGTCCCTGTTCGGCAGCAGACATTGCGCAACGAAGAAGAACCCAAGACTTACCTACACCTGGTCTAGCAACAATTGTTGCATATTCCTCAAGTCTATCCCATCCACCAACAAGCTCATCAAGTTCAGTAAAACCTGTTTTAACATAGAACTTATCAAAATCTCGAGTACGCTCAAGATATGCATCGTAACGAGCTGTGTCACGAATAATATCTACACAATCAATGTGTGTAGATGCAACAAGTTCTTGTGATGATGTAGTAAATAGCGCCATTGCACCTTCAACATCACCAGAATTGATTCTGTCACGAACTCCATTAAAGACCTTAGCAAGTGTTCTTTTATTTCTGTCTCTATAGAGCTCATCAACAAGATAATTTGGATTTTCGGTTACTTCGATCCAGTCGAAGTCTGCAAATTTATTTGCGAATGTGTATCTGTCCGGAACCTGTCCATATTGACTCATATGATTACGAACAAAGTTATATTCATCACTATAATCTGAGAAAAATGAATCATCAATACTGTTAACCATCAACAACGATGTGTCACCAGTTTGTAACAAATAGTTCAAGAATTGTAACTGAACCAAGCTTAATTCACTCCTCTCTTATCACTGCCAAACAATTCAACATCAACAGACAGATTCATTATACGACTGTAAAGTCTGTCGCCAACTTTATCTCGAAGCTCCAACCCCGTTAAGTTTGATGTATAGATATTAGATTTGTTCATATCGATACGAGTATTAACAAGATTTAGAATTTGCTCATGTTCCCAAGTTGTTAAAGCCTTTGTTCCAACCTCATCAAACACAACCAAATCTGCATCAAATATGTGCTTTTTAATGTGGTCAATGTAATCATTTGAAGCAGAAATTGAATCCTTCAACGCAAGAATGTATCTAGGAACGTTGATAAACAGTACCTTGCACTTAAGATCAGACTTGTACCAAATCTTTCCAATGTAAGCTTGTAACATTCTTAACGCCCAAGCTGTTTTACCATTACCACAAGTTGTGGAATGAAGATAAAGATTATTGCCACCTGAAACAAACTGATCAATATGTTCTTCAATATTCTTAAGTTGATTGAATGCTTGTAAATCAGTTCCATCCTCATCTATTCTCAATGAAACATGTTGTCTTTGCTTCATAGACATCAACGATTCTTCGTACAAATAGTTCATCCTGAAAAATCTTGGACAATAGATATTTTGAGTTTTACACTCTGCATCTTTGTTGAGAAACTTCCAACAAGTTTCTCTTAAGTAGCAGCTGTCACTCAAAAGAATTCCGTTCATACTACTTTCCATTAAAACACCTCCTCACTAAGTCTCTTACGTGGAGCGGGGACATTTGGAGTCGTTCTAACTGTAGAGTGAGACGACACATTGTAACTTACTCGATAGTCCTTATTATAATTGTTTATCGCCCAAGTAATATCTCTGTATCCGTTGATTGTTGCAATTTCAAGAACCTTTAATGCAACATCAAGATTTCTATTACTAAATTTATCAATATTGCCTTGAGCGGAAAGTACTGCTGTTTTTGTCATGAAGCCATCTTTTGAATAAACAGCATCAATCCAATCAAAGTATGCTTGACGTAGCTCTGGATTAGTTGTAATAATATTGTCTTTCAAGTTTTCAATGATCTTTTCTGCTTTAGTCTTGCTCTTTCTTGGCTTTGCAAGATTCTCAACATTTTTTAACAGGTCTTCGTCAGGAGACATCAAGATACTTGTTAAAACTGTTAAATTTAGCAATAAAGTATTTGCATCTGTATCAGACCTTTCAAGAATTCCGATCTTGATCAGATTATTCTCAATGTCTTTTTGTTCTTTATCAGGAATAGTTGTTCTACTTTTTATGTACTCTCTATCAATCGTGAAAAAATTTTCGTTTACTTTTTCTTTTCTGATTGCTTTTTCATTTATGTCCATCAGCTGACTTAGATAGATGGATGTATTCAGCCCAAGAATATGTGCTAATTTTACATTAAAGTGAACATAATTGGACATACTTAATAATTCAATTAACATTCTACTTACCCTCGTTTAACAACTTGAAAAATGAGTCATGAGACAATCGTTCCAATGTTGTTTGAATCTTTGCCTTTATTGTTGGTGGCTTTAACTTTCTGAAATAAGACATGCCGTAATCTACATCTTCCACACTCATCTCATATCTACGTGCAAATTGTACAACGTACTCATCAGTTATATTAGACATAAATTTTGATAGTTTCTTTACATTGAACTTCGCTGATGGAGGACTTCCCACACGAACAGCCACATCAAAAACATCCTGTGTTAGTATACAATCAATTAAAACAGCAAGAAAATAATCCTTCTTATTAAAAGCTTTGATTATGTAATCCTTTATTGCCCATTGAGATGCTACATCCTCAATATCATCCGAAGCAGCAGGTTCGCTAACAGTTGTACCAAACATCTCAGTCATCTCTTCAAGACTGAGTAAACCGAAGTTATCTTTTCGTTTCTTTCTGTTTATAAACTGATAATATGTTAATCGTGCGCATTTCATACATCTGTTTATAACCTTGTCAGGACCATTTGGATCTTTATAAATTGAGCAATCTTCTTTATCCCAACTAGCAGCTTTTAAACAGCCATAAACCGAATCCTCAAGCCACTCATAACAATCTTCCCAAGAAGCTACGTTGCTACTCATGTAGTAATATTTGGCAATTAGATTCCAGTATCTGTACATTATTGCGCTGAAATATGAGTTTTGAATTTCAGGATTTCCTTCATTCTCCACATACTTACGACATAGGTCATTTTTTGATAAGTCACGCCACCCATCAATCAAATCCGCGCACTGACGGAATGTCTCCTTGTATTCGTCTAGCAAACAAGCTAACCCTCCTCCCTATATATTTTACCATTATTATAATATAAGACGGATCAAATATCAACTAAAAAACAGGCGCATAGATATTCTAGGCACCTGTTCTAAATCATATAGTACCTTTCTACTTACATTATATTTTATAGAAAGATATTTTTCAACTATATAAACTCTTCAATATATTTTCTAAGACTGTTGATTCCTTTTTCCGTTATCTTTTCATCGACAATGTAATCTGCAAGAGCTTCCTTATCATTAACAATTTCCCAAACACGTTCGTCAATTGTATTTTTTGCAATTAAGTTGTATATGAACACAGAATCCTTTGTTCCAATTCTATATATTCTATCACTTGCTTGCTCAAACTCTGCATAAGTGAAGGGAGTGTCAATAAAAATTAGATAACTAGCGGCAGTAAGAGTTATTCCAGTTCCGCATTTCTGCCACGTACCAATAAACACTTTTGTGTTTGCATCTTCTTGGAATCGTACTTTTGCATTTTCAATTTCAAAGTCATCTTGATCACCTGTTCCAACTACAACTCCAAGATTACTGAGTCGTTCACATAGTTGATAAACAGTTTCTTTGAAAGTTGAAAATATTACAACTTTTTCTCCACTTTCAACAATTTGTTCTGCTAGGTCAACAGCTCTGTCAATCTTTGCAGATGGTATAGATTGAGTAGTGAGTATTGAAGGACAAGCTGATGCTTGTCTCAATCTAGCTACCATTGCTAATAGATTTGCTGTCCTAAGTGTTACTTTATCAACTTCCTTAGCAATTCCCTCTTTAACGTTGTTGTAAAAGATTGATTGAGAGTCACTCATATCAATATACTCAGGAATAACTGTTTTTGGAGGAAGATCAAGTATATCTTTAGTTCTTCTTAACGAATATCTTTTAATCTGATCTTGCAGAACGGATAAATTCTTAAATCCAATTATAACATTATTAAACAAATCATAGTTACAATAATAATATCTAAATGTACTAAAGTTGGATCGTTCTGCTCCGATCCATTTCAAGGGAACGTATGTATCTAATGGATTATTTAATAATAACGTTCCAGTTGCACCAATTTTATATCTTGCCTTGTTTAGTTTAAGCAGATGCTTTCCTTGTTGTGATTGGTTAGACTTACATTTATGTATCTCATCAACAACAATCATATCAAATTTATTATGCTTATTCTTTAGAATAGCATTAACAATTTTCTCATCTCTTAGTGTCTCAATGTTTGTTATCACAAAAAATTCTTCGATTGGATTTTGCAACTGCTTTAATCTTTCAGCAACCCCTTCGACAACAAGGTTGCCCTTTTTATTTATTCTCTGGCCTAAAATTCTGCAACTAAGATTAGAATGTTTTTCAATTTCTGTTTTCCAGTTTGTCTTTAGAGCATTTAAACCACAGATTATTAAACAATGTTGCAATCCATTTCTTAGTTTAAGTTCCTGAGCTAAATATGTTAGTTGTAATGTTTTTCCAAGACCGGGGGAATCAAGGAGCAACCAACAGTCATGAGACAATCCAAACTTAATCCCATCTTCTTGATGCGGAAAGGGTGTTGTTTTGTAACTCTGTAGTTGAAAATCTGGTTCATCAGTTGTTGCAGACTCTAACACATCTAACGTGATATTATCTAATTTACACACTCTGTCAATTAGTTCTGCTAGACTTGTAAGCGGTATTTCCCACTCTTTTGTCTCACTGTCATAGACGGCAGAATTCAGCGACTTAATTTCTTCAACAACTACCTTATTGAAATCAAAAGAAACAAAGAGAGATGTTATGCCAGGAAGCTTAACTGTTTTTCTTTCCTGTATTCTTATCATTATTCTTCATCTAAAAACAAAGTGTTTCTATGTAATGGTGAGGTGTAATCCTCATCAAAGTTGTCTAACCTGGTTGTTTCAGTGTCAAAATGCATCTTTGACTTTATTGTAAAAGTAGAATTACACTTGTCACATGTATATGTTTCTTGAAGGTCTACAGATGTTCCTTCATAGTCTAAAATTCTACCATAAACATCTCTGACGATGTCTTCTGGTTTTCCAAAAAATGCTCTAGGCACAAAGATTTCAGCGGGGAGGTACTCTCTTCCGCATTTGGGACATTCAATTAGTTCAAACTTTCTGGGCTTCATCAATATATCCTTAAAATTTAATCAATAAAAAAATAATATGTAGTAAAATATTTTACTACATATTATTATACATTTCAATAGTATTAAAACAATGGTTTCTGTAGAAATTTAATAAAAAATTTATAATTTTTTATTGATAAGCACTCCATTTAATCTTTATGTCTCTAATCGATTCTGCATCAAACTTGAGTCTTGATTCATCAGGTACAATCCAATTGTTAGCATCTTTCTTAAGGAGCAACAAAGTGTGTGAGGTTCTACCATCATTACTTGTAGGAATCTCACTTGTAAGATTTAAACCGTTAAATGTACGTGCAGCTGGATCCGCTTCATCAGAATCAGATCCAAATAATGTTACATAGTTGTTATCTGATGTGTCAAGATAAATGGTTGCCCATATCTCTGAAGAGAACTGATCAAGCGGTATGGAATTTCCAAGTATCTTGAAATAATAACCATGAATCATAAATTCAAGATCATTTGACTCAATGAAATCTTTAGTTACAACAAAACTATCAGTATCGCAGATACTTCGTACAAGATTTAATAAATGTTCTTCTGAGATTAGTCGTGCTGTTGGGTTTGTGCTTCTAGCCCTACTAATAGGGAAAACGTCTACTGATTGTGCTTTTAGATACATTATGTATTTTCCTCCGAAGGATTATTTGTATAATCATCTACGTCATAAGTTTTAATTCTTCCTACAACGAGTTCGCGATGAGAATTGAATGCAGTTACACCCTCAAGCATTGATTGAGGTGTCACAGTAGTTTCAATTGAACTAATGTCACTTGATGTACCTGTTGATTTTGCATTCTCTAGCCCCATACTCCACTTAACAAGAGCCTGTCCTCCTCCGAGCAAGGACTTGTTGTATGTTTCTGAGCTAAAAGAAACAGCTGCAAGAATTGTTTCCTTGTCTCCAGAAACAAGAGCAATTGTTAAGTTGTCTCTATTTGATGCCTTATCAATTAGATAACTATGCAGAATTGTTGCAGTAAAAACAGCTTGATACTTTCCGAGTAGTGGCTGTTCCGTATTTGAGTTCAAACTTACGTAATCAAGAAGTAGTTTGGAATGTTGACTACTTCTTGGGTACGTCAAAACATCGTCAACATTTGCATCGTACAACATTATATAACTCGGAACGTAAAAAGACACTGATCTTCCGCCGTCTGATATTAACTCATTTAGACCTTCTTTTGTTATCAGCTTTGAAAAAAGTCTAAATAGGCTTGAAGTTCCACTATTGTATCTTTTTACTCTTGAGTGATCTGTTTTTACTACTACTTCTCCACGATATACTATATTAAGTTGTTCCATTGTTTAGTTCTCCTTCTTCCTCATCACCAAGTTGTGTCAATCCCATTGTAGTTGTTAGTTCATTCAACAACTCCTTGTTTATTCCAGGTGTTGCGCTGAATTCAACGTCCTTTTCAAAATCACGTAGAGTAGATACATCATTACTATCATCTGCAGATTCAATTTCAACTGTATTAGTTAAAACCATAATGGGATCCTGAGAAGATTCAGTGGATAACTTGAATTTAACATCATATCCGGTAGGAATAATGTATTTAATCAACTCTAATAGTAATTCATCGTGTTGTAACTTGGAATCAGAAGTTAATTCAATTTCATATATTAAATTCCCAGTTGAATCAACATTCCATATTTCAAACGACATAGGAGTTTTTACAGCATTCATTCTGTGAAAGAGAGACAACATATACTGTATGCCTCTCTTGGACCCCTTGTGTCTAATTATGTAAGGAAATGCTTGCAGAAGCAATCTCAGCTGGTCTTCAGCTAAATCAATATCTGCAAATATCCCTAATTTTGTTTTCAATAGATCAAGCAGAACTGCATTACAATCCTTTGCAGAACTTGTGTTCATCATTGAGTCAATAGAATATTTTACTCCATTGAATACTGAATCATATAATCTGCAAAATAATTGAAAGTCTCTAGATTTTTGAACATATACTTCAGGAACATTGTTTTGTAATCTAAACATAAACTAATGTCCTCACTTTATTTTATTTGTTACAATCATATCGGGTTTTTTACTAGTGTCAGTATTCCATATCCATTGAGAAATCGTATATGGATTATAAACATGTTGTGACATGAAAAATGTTGAGGAGTTCAAAGGGTTACTTATTTCTATGTCATCAGGAACAATATATGTATAATTGAATAAATCATGGCTCATAGAAATAACATCATCCGTAACTTCTTGTACATAATTTCCATCTATATCAGGATTAAGCACATACTTATGAGGTGATTTAATAACAATATCACTGGGTGAATTTCCTTTATGTTTTTCTCTGATAACAATTGCCCCCCATTCATAGCCATCCGCATATCTGTGGGGTAGTTTAAAGTAATAGGTCCCATTTTCAGTGTACCACGTATTCTTCTTTTTATCTCCAATCAATGGCTCGAGAACTAGCGTCGCATCAGGATCAGTTTTTCCTTTTCCTGGAATCACAACAACTCCTAAGCCAACGGGCACACTATTAACAGTATTGAATTTGTACTTTCCGTTGTAATACTCAACTGACAAACTGTTAAACACTGAAGAATCTTGTATCTGTATTGGAACAATGTAATCACCCTCAGGAATGGCAAATGGTACAAAATGCTTGTATTCCTTAGTAAAATCAACATCATCGTCATCTCTGGAGATCTTAACTAATGTAGTAAATCCAGTGTACTCAACATCTTTAACAAACGATGTATCGAATAAATTATAAATGTATACCAGTAATTTTTTGAGATTACCATATATATCTAAAGAAGTTACATCAACATCTATTCCTCCAGTTATGTTGACATATCTGTCTGCCATAAAATATTTGGTTCCATCAAACTTTAGTACTTGTGGTTCTGCTTCATCATCAACCTGTTGCTTTACCTCTATATATTGATGCTTTTCCAGTTTTTGTGGATTTGTTGGTGATGTGTTTATATTAAGTATAGACTTACCTGTCCATGCTAGAGAATCATTTGTACGAACAGGAAGTGTTGTTTCTTTACCTTCACTATCTTGATATGATATAGTATACTGTGCGAGATTTACTGGTTCTTCAGCTGCTCCTTCATGTGGTATAGCATAAACACCGCTATTACTAAATCGAATCTTTTTAGGACGTGTCTCTTCAGGCCCATTGTATGTAAGTGTTAATTTTGTTTCCGGTCCAAGCTGATGGAACAACATCTCTGTTGCATAAACATCAGTGTCTTTATCAATTGTCCACCATTTGGTAAGGCTGTTTCCGTCACTAGTAGGACTATCAATATAATCAAGCCCTTCTGCGATGAAATCATTGTAAGAAACTTGTTCAACAGACCATGATGTTTGAGTGTTTCCTGTTCTGCTAATAACAGTTCCTTGACCTAGCATAACAATTTGTGTTCTTGATGCATTTGAGTATATGAAATATTCACCAGATTGTAACGTGTAAGTATGTGATCGTTCATTTTCAGTATTAGATGTAAACAACTCACATCTACCATCTTTAACAGAGTTAAGAATCCAGAAAACATTATTTGTTCCGTTCTCTGTATTGTTTATGTGAATTCTATTTAACCTTCTTGGTGTTATTGTATGAGAGCCAGTAAGTACATATTGTGATCCACTAAACTTATAACTACCAATGAAGCTTGTTAGATCCATAACAGGAGATACACCATCTGTGGAATTAACTGATAATCCACTAGTAGTGCCTTCACCATCAGGAAGACTTGCTAATAAGCTGAAAGGAACAGCATACGGAAACGCTTCATCTTCTGTTCTAGGCTGTACTACTAATGCATTTGTTGAATTTATTATATTCGCGTCTGAAGTAGCTCCGCCACTGTATTTATAATATTTATAAGGAGCTGTGTCGTCATCTTCTGTTTTCCAGAAAAACATTATGAATTCATTTGTACTCAGCTCATAATCTTGATTTCTTTTTACAACAACAGTTTTTTCAGTTACTCCATCATACACAGTTCCACCAACGTTATGTATGAATTTAACATATGAGCTGTAACCGTTATTTACATTTATGTAATTAGGAGCTGTTAAAATAATGTTTTCATTTTCTCCAACTTCTTTACGAGACATAATGCTGTCTGCTTGTGTAAATTCAAGATCAAAATCAGTGTTTGTTGTTACATGTGTAATGTTACCATGAACATCCGGTTCAATATTCTGTAAGGAATATGTAAAAGGATCTTCTGGTTCAAACAACTGAGTTACACCAGCAAGAATTGAACGTGTTACAATCTGTTTTCTAAATTTTTGTTGTA
>JAEIGA010019513.1_pt1 | contig 10339 bp, 15 predicted proteins | sample 9270691 | NCBI WGS metagenome assembly JAEIGA01 (sample SAMN17057246, study PRJNA624740) | gut metagenome | biome: biome; isolation source: fecal sample | host: Bos grunniens | place: China: Xizang | collected 2019
GAAGCCACCCAACAATTTCATGGATTGTATCACGTGCTGGGCGGACTCATCGCACCCATGGACGGCATCGGGCCCAACGATTTGGAGATCAATTCTTTGGTGGAACGTGTTGCCCAAGGCGATGTCAAAGAAGTAATCCTGGCGCTTTCCGCCACCAGCGAAGGCGACGCCACGTCATTCTACATCTATCGCAAGCTATCGGCATATCCCGTCAGCATATCGGTATTGGCCCGAGGCATTTCTGTGGGAGACGAACTGGAATATGCCGACGAACTCACCCTGGGACGCTCCATCCTCAACCGTACACCCTTTAAATAATATATTATGGAACAACTTATTCAACAAAGCACAAAGCGTTATCGTTTCTGGTATATCCTATCGGCCGTTGTGGTGGTCGCACTGGGCTTGCTTTGCCGCTTTCATATCATCCCTTCCCTGTCTTTGTTTGCCGACAAAATCAGCAATAGTCTGCAAAGCATCATCATGATGGCCATTCTGCTGTTGATTCCCGTCACACTCAGCGTTTTTCGTCGTAAGAGCCTGAAATGGCAACAAATGGAAGAACCTGCCGACAGAGTGAAAGCTTATGCAAAAGCCGCCCTGATCCGCTTGATGATTTTCAACGCCTTGGCCTTGCTCAGCGTTCTGATGTATCTTTTCATCTCTCCTGCCAACGCCTTGACACTCTTGATGATGACCGCCGTTTTCTACCTGTTTATCTTGCCCAACAAAATGCAAATGTGCCGCGAACTGGGTCTCAATCCGGATGGCAGCATCTATGTGGAAGAACCAGAACCCGAAGTGGAAAAAGTGGGCGATTTCATCGTCATGGAAGAAGATGAAGACGATTTTATTCCCCGCAAGCGTCAAAAACAAGAAGACGAAGATCCTTTCGAATTATAAACCAAGCGATTGATTTAGCCGTGGAAAATAATTTGCATTATCAGGACATTTATCTGCGCGCGCTCGAGCCGGAAGATCTGGATTTTCTCTATCAGATAGAAAACGACAGCAGCATTTGGCAATATGGCGCGAACAAGGCGCCGGTTTCGAGATTTTGCCTGAAACAATATTTGGAGAATTCACTCAGCCAAAGCCTCTTCGAATCGGGCGAACTTCGATTGGTCATCGTGGAGAAAAATAGCGGCGAAAGCCTCGGCCTGATCGACCTTTTCGAATTAGACAACTTCCACGCTCGCGCCAGCATAGGCATTGTCATCAAAAAGGAAGCGCAAGAAAAATCTTACGGGAGCATGGCCTTGAAAGCCCTTTGTCAGTATGCAAAAAACAGCCTGCTGCTGCATCAATTGTCGGCACAAATTGCCGATAGCAACAAGGCTGCTTTAAGATTGTTCTATAAATGCGGATTCAGCGCCTGTGGCATGCTGAAAGATTGGATCAGACGCGAAAATAAACTCTACGGAGATAGTATTTACGAAAACGTCGCAATGCTTCAACTAATTCTTTCTGAATAGATTATCAATCTTCCCAGAATAAATCGTCGTCCTCGGCATCGAAAAAGCTATCCAAACTGCGGCGTTCTTTCTTGGTAGGACGACCCGTTCCCTTGGCCCTATCGACAAAGCCGCTCATTTTGGACATTTCCAGCAATTCATACTGTTCGGGCGGCGTCACATCCTGCAACATTTCCGGCACCAATTTGGCCGAAACTCGGTTTTCTATCGCTTGCAAAACTTTCAACGACAAGGTAATGGGCGATTTGCGCACCTGCACCACATCGCCCACTTTAATTGTTCTGGCCGGCTTCAGATTCACGCCATTCATACTGACATGTCCTTTTTTACAAGCCTCGGCTGCGATACTGCGGGTTTTGTACAAGCGCACGGCCCACAACCATTTATCAATACGAACTTCTGAAGCCATCCTGCTATTATTTTTTGTTGTAATGATTCATCGCGAAAGACAGACCGCACAAAGCAAAAGCCTTGATCACCTCGGCGGCATAGTCCCACAATTTGGGCAATTCGGCTTGCTGCTCGGGCGTAAAACGACCCAAGACATATTCCACCTGCATACCGCGCGGAAAATCTTGTCCGATACCGAAACGCAAACGCGCATACTGATCGGTGTTCAACATTTCCTGGATATTGCCCAAACCATTATGCCCGGCATTGCTACCTCCTGCTCTTAAACGGAACTTGCCGAAAGGCAAAGCCAAATCGTCTACCAAGACCAAGAGATTTTCCAAAGGAATGTTTTCCTTCTGCAACCAATAGCGCACGGCATTGCCGCTCAAGTTCATATAGGTAGAAGGTTTGAGAAGAATCAAGGTTCGGCCCTTCAGCTTCATCTCGGCCACATCGCCATAACGCTTGGTCTCAAAAACAATATTGGACGCCTTAGCAAAAGCGTCCAATATATCAAATCCTATATTGTGACGGGTATGTTCGTACTCAGCGCCGATATTACCCAGCCCGACTATAAGATATTTCATTTACTTAGCGGTTTTGTTGAGCTTGAGCACCACGAGCAGCACGAGTCAGCTTAACAGCACATACTACAGCGTTCTTGGCGTTCATCATTTCCAAGTTTTCGAAGTTCAAAGCACCCACTTGGATGGTCTTACCCAATTCGAGGTTGGTAACATCGATGTTCAAGCATTCGGGAACATTGGTATACAAACCTTTCACGCGCAATTTACGCATATCGAGACTCAACTTACCACCGGCTTTAACACCATTTGCCAAACCGTTCAACTTAACAGGAATATCGATAACGATAGGCTTGTTTTCGAATACCTGCAAGAAATCCAAGTGCAAAGTGGTATCTTTTACAGGATGGAACTGAGATTCCTTCAAGATTGCTTTGTAAACCTTACCGTCCAAGCTGATTTCAACAACAACTACATCGGGAGAATACAAAAGAGCTCTCAATTCATCGTCCTTGATTTGGAAGTGCAAAGTTTCTTCACCACCGTACATAACACAAGGAATGTAACCAGTGTTACGGATTTCCTTAGATGCCTTCTTACCGAAATTGGTTCTGGCAACAGCGTTCAATGCTAATGTTTTCATTTTCTTTAATTTTGTGTTACTCAAAAATTTAATTGTTTGCCTTAAATTTTCCCATCACACGGGTCTTCTAAAAAGCGGCGCAAAGGTAGTATTATTTCCACGAATGCACAAATATTTTATTCAAAATCATCCAAGCTAAAATCGATAGGCTTATATTGCTCATTATCTGCGCTTTCCAAAGATTCTTCTTCACGATTGGCATATTTTTCGAAAAGTTGCGGCTGGTTCTGACGAATAAAGTCGATCATATCCATCAAGCAATCCGTAAAACGCTGCATATCTTCGGGATACAAGAAAATTTTATGCTTTTCAAAGCTAACTTCAGGCGCCGCACCCGGACCATTGTCATGCACATTGCGTTTGCTTTCCGTAATGGCAAGATACCATTCTTCGTTGCGACTCTGTTTTACATCAAGGTAATAAATTCGTTTTCCTGCCTTTACAGACTTGCTATAAACGATATCCTTCTTATCCACTTCTTTTGAATCCGGATATCTTTTCTTAAAGAATTCCATTTTAACACTTTTTTATTAAATCGTCGTATTCGAGTTTTATGTTTAGCAAAATTAAGTAAAATTTCATATTTATGCAATTAATATTAAAAATCTTTCGAGCTTTTCTTAAATTCTTCCCAAAAGCGAAAAGCGCGCTGCAAGCCCCTTAAAAAAGATGCCGACCGCTTTCCAAATTGAAAATAGATTGTTACTTTTGCGGCGTTTTTAAAACAAACCCAAATGATTAACCGCGTTCTTATCCGTTCCAAAGTATTGCAAATGGTGTATGCATATTATCAGAAAGAAAATGCATCACTGTATGATAGTGAAAAAGAATTCATCGAGAGCTTGGAAAAAAGCTATGAATTGTACCATTATCTATTGTTATTGATGTGCGACATTACCTATTATGCCGAAAAGCGCATTGATATTGGACGAAACAAATATCTTCCCACGGAAGAAGAAAAAAATCCCAACACTCGTTTTATTGACAACAAGTTTGTAGCCCAATTGAGGGAAAATCATGCTTTGGATCATTTCGTGAATACCCACAAAATTAGCTGGGATCAGCACGAACAAGTGATTAAAGCCTTGTACGAACAAATCGTAACGTCGCCGGCCTACCTTGAATATATGCAAGCCGATAGCTGCAGCTACGAAGACGACAAGGAAGTTTGGCGCAAGATTTTCAAGCAGACCATCAGCAATGGCACCGAATTGGCCGAAGCAATGGAAGAAAGTTGCATTTATTGGAACGACGACTTGGACATTGTTTTGACCTTCGTTATCAAGACTATCAAGCGATTCGAAGAAGAAAAAGGCGCCGAACAAGAATTGCTGCCCATGTTTAAGGATGCCAGCGACAAATTGTTTGCCTTGCAATTGTTCAGAGCCTCCATTCAACGAGGTGACGAATATCGCCAACTGATTATGTCGTCGGTAAAGAACTGGGAATTAGAAAGATTGGCCATGATGGACTTGCTGATTTTGCAGATTGCTTTGGCCGAAATCATGGAAATCGAAGAGATTCCTTTGAATGTCAGCTTCAACGAGTATATCGATTTGGCAAAAGTATTCAGTACCGAAAAGAGCGGCACCTTCATCAACGGAACCTTGGATCATTTGGTGCAACAGCTCAAAAAAGAAAACAAATTATTTAAAAACTGATAATTATGACTACTTTGAACATTTTATTGCAAGCCGCTAATGGCGGTGCACTTGGAAGTTTCCTTCCTTTGATTCTTATCTTTTTGGTAATGTGGTTGTTCATGATTCGTCCTCAGAACAAGAAGCAAAAAGAAATCGAAAAGGCTCGCGCTGCCTTGAAACCCGGTGACAAAGTAATTTCAAACAGCGGTATTTATGGCAAACTTCGCGAAGTAAAAGAAGACTCTTTCATCGTTGAAATTTCTGAAAACGTAAGAGTTCGCTTCGAAAAATCTTCTATTTTCGCTGTTCCCAGCGCTGCTCCCGCCAAGGAAGAAAAGAAGAAAGAAGACAAATAATCCGTCTCAATATGAAAATGGGTATTTGGCAACAAATCAGAAAAACACTTTCTGACATTTTGGTTTCGCTCTCCCATCTCAGGAACGGCGAAATGCTCAGTTTTTTGTATTTTCTGCTGATTGCCACGGCGATATGGTTTTTGCACACCACCCAAAGCGACTTGCAAAGCACCATCACCTACCCTATTCATTATACCGAGTTGCCCGGACATATCACCGTCAGCAACCGTCTGCCCAATAGCATACAGGTCAGCATCAAGGATAAAGGTGCTCGCCTGTATGCTTATCATTTCAAGCGCAAGAAGAATGCTTTGAATATCGATTTGATGGCGCTGAAAAACAAGGATGGCATCTGCCGCGTTCCTACCAAAAATTTCGAATCGAGAATTTACAACCAGCTGAATCCCAGCGCACAGATTCTTCGCATCCAACCGGATAGTCTCGTGGTCTACTTCGTTGAAAACGAGAGAAAAAACATTCCTATCGAATTGAATGCCGACATCACTTTGGCCGACCAGCACATGTTGACCGGAGAAATTGAGATTCAGCCCAAATCGATTAATGTATCGGCGCCGAGCGAAATCCTCGAAAGCATCAAAACGATTGAAACAGAGAAACTTGTATTGAACGAACTTTCCGATACCACCTACGCGAGCATCACGCTGAAAGAAATTGACGGACTGCGTTTCGAACAACAAAAAGTGGACATCATGGTGCCGGTGGAAGCCTTTACGGAATGTTCTTTCGACATCAGTTTGCAAGCCATTGATTTTCCGCAAGGTTATAGTCTTAGAACCTTCCCCCAGAAAGTAAATATCCGTGCTTTGGTTCGCGAATCGCTTTATCCGCAAATCAAGGCCGAAGATTTTGTGATTGGTATCAAGTACGAAGACCTGATACAAACTTCCGGCTCGCTGATACAACCCCAGATCATCAGCACACCTTCTGATATCAGAAGACTGATTATCAAGCCCGGACAAGTTGAATGCCTGATTGAAAAGTTATGATTTGTATCGGCATTACTGGTGGCATCGGCAGCGGCAAATCTGTTGTAGCTGCAATTTTTTCAAGCATGGGCATTCCTTGCTATCTGGCCGACGATGCCGCAAAATCGCTCTACGAAAAAGATGCCGAATTACGTCAAACCATGAAGCTAGCTTTCGGCGAACACATCTTCAAGAACGAAATACTAGATAGAGCCGCCTTAGCCCAAATCGTCTTTAACCAGCCAGACAAACTCCAGCAGCTCAACCAATTGGTTCATCCTGCCATCGGTCGCGATTTTCAAGCCTGGAAAAGCTCGCAGAACACGCCCATCATTGCTTTTGAAAGCGCCTTGTTGTTTCAATCGGAAATGGGATTAGATTTCGATAAAAGTATAGCTGTTACCGCACCCGAAGATATTCGCATTGCCAGAGTTTGCCGACGCAATAATACTTCGCCAGAAGAAGTCAAATCGCGCATGCAACACCAATGGCCTCAAGAAAAAATAGCCGAGAAGGCCAATTTCGTGCTTGTCAACGACAATCGACAAGCCATCTTACCCCAAGTTTTGAATATACTAAATCAATTATAAACCATTATGTTACGTAAAATTTTATCTATCGCCGGCAAGCCCGGTTTGTACAAACTGATTTCTCAGGGCAAAAACATGCTTATCGTTGAATCTTTGATTGACGGTCGTCGTATGCCTTCTCACAACCAAGACAAGGTGGTTTCTTTGGGCGAAATCGCCATTTACACCGAAGACGAAGAAATGCCTTTGCGCGAAGTATTGGCTTTGATCAAGGAACACGAACAAGGCGCCCAAATCAGCAGCATCGACATCAAGAATGGCAGCGAAAGCAGCTTGCGCGAATACATGGAAAGCGTATTGCCCTCTTACGACAAAGATCGCGTGCGCGTATCTGACATGAAGAAATTGTTCAGCTGGTACAATTTGCTGATTTCCACCGGCAATGATGATTTCTCTGCACCTCAGGAAGAAACTCCGGCCGAATAAGCAAAGTTTCGTCCGAAGAAACAATGCGGCCGCGTCAAAGCTTCACTTTGACGCGGCCGCATTTTATAGCAAGGCTCCATCAGCCCATGGACCAAGTCTTACTCGAAGATACCCAGCGAATCGCAGTAGGAAATTTCAGCATCTACAATGAAACCCACTTCATCTTGCTCGATGGCCATCTTTTCCTTCTTGGCAGCCTTGTACACAAAAGCCGACAATTCATCCAAATCGATTTCAACCGTATCGTCATCATCTTTGAGATAACCTTTTTGGTCGTAATAATCGTAAATGGTATCCAGCAGATAATACAAATCGTCGTCGCTGAATTTAGCTTTCATTTCTTGAGGAATATGATTACGGATAAAAGCAATCGCAGCTTCATCATCGTATTCCAGAGGATCTTTTACATCATTTGCCATAGTTGTTACTTTTTCATTGATTCGTATACCTTGTTTTCGATTTCTTCGGCCAATTCAGGATTATCACGCAAGCAAGTCTTTGCTGCTTCGCGACCCTGAGCCAAACGTGTTTCATTGTAAGAATACCAAGAACCGCTCTTCTTCAAGATTCCCAGTTCTGAGGCAACGTCCACAATTTCACCCACCTTAGACACACCTTCGCCATACATGATATCAAATTCAGCTTTGCGGAATGGAGGAGCCACCTTGTTCTTCACCACTTTCACACGGGTCTGGTTACCCAAGATTTCTTCACCATCCTTGATTTGTCCCACACGACGGATATCCAAACGAACAGAAGCGTAAAATTTCAAAGCATTACCACCGGTAGTGGTTTCAGGATTACCAAACATCACGCCGATTTTTTCACGCAACTGGTTGATAAAGATACAAGTCGTATTGGTTTTGCTGATCGTAGCCGTCAATTTACGCAATGCCTGAGACATCAATCTTGCCTGCAAGCCCACTTTATTGTCGCCCATATCACCTTCCAATTCTGCCTTGGGAGTCAATGCAGCCACAGAGTCGATCACCACGATATCCACCGCAGAAGAACGAATCAACTGATCGGCAATTTCCAAAGCCTGCTCACCATTATCAGGTTGTGAAATCCAAAGGTTTTCAATATCGACGCCCAGTTTTTCTGCATAGAAACGGTCGAAAGCATGTTCTGCATCGATGAAAGCAGCGATACCGCCTGCCTTCTGCGCTTCTGCAATGGCATGGATAGCCAATGTGGTTTTACCGGAAGATTCCGGACCATAGATTTCGATAATTCTACCACGAGGATAACCACCAACGCCCAGCGCCAAGTTCAGACTGACAGAGCCGGAAGAAATCACCGGAACATCTTCAATCTTATCGTCGCCCATTTTCATAATGGAGCCTTTACCATAATTCTTTTCGATTTTTTCCATCGCCATCTGCAAAGCTTTCAGCTTTTCCGCAGAAGGTCCATTGGAAACCTGTACGTTTTCGTTTTCTTTTGCCATAATTACTTTATCTTAATTTGTTTTACATTCTCGGCTCAAAGATAATATGAGAAGGAGGCTTTGTCAAGTGTTTTTTATCATTATGTTAATATATTATTTCCATCAAAACAATTCTAAAAACACAATAACTTATAAAACAACGAATTACAATCGCATCACAAAACTTAAAATAAGATCAAAATTTCTTAGTCAACTCATATCGCTTTGTGTTTACAAAAGTACAATTTCCATCGGAACTACGAAATCTTAGAAGTGTTTTTTCACTAACTTTGCAGAAGATAGGATGCGGCTCGGCATAGAAACCAAGCAAGCATATTTCTCTGCTCTCACCTTTCACTATCTCGAAATTCTTGCTAACACACACAATTAAAATTATGAAAAATCTGGTAGTCTTGTCGGGCGCGGGCGTCAGCGCAGAAAGTGGCATCAAAACTTTTCGCGACAGCGATGGTCTTTGGGAAAATTATCCCGTGGAAGAGGTGGCTAGCATCGAGGGATGGTATCGAAACCCGGCACTCATGCTGCAGTTCTACAATGAAAGACGCAGGCAAATCGCTCAGGCCGAGCCCAATCTCGCACATAAAAAAATCGCCGCACTAGAAAGTTGCTTCAACACCACAGTGGTAACACAAAACATTGACAATCTGCACGAAAGAGCCGGAAGCAAAAACATCATCCATCTGCATGGCGAGGTAAGCAAGGTTCGTCCGGAAAATTGCCGTGCAGACGAAGAAGGCGTCATAGACATCGGTTATCGCAATATTAATATAGGTGATTGCGACAAAAACGGCGTACAACTACGACCGCATATCGTGTGGTTCGGCGAGGAAGTTCCCATGATGTCGGCAGCCATCCAAGCCGTCGAGCAAGCGGATATTCTGTTGGTTATCGGTAGTTCTTTGGCGGTTTATCCTGCTGCCGGTTTGGTTCATTACACGCGAAAAGATGGTAAGATTTTTCTGATTGATCCCAAACCCATCCATATCGCCGGACTGAATTTCACTCAAATACAGGAAGTTGCTTCGGTCGGCATGGAAAAATTCATCGAGATTCTAAGGAAGAATGAAAATTTTTAGAAAAAAATCTGTCAAACTTTTTTTCAATTCAAAATATTTGTCTACTTTTGCACCCGCTAATGCAAAACAACAGAAATTAAATTAATTCAACTATGGCAACAAAACTGAGATTACAAAGACATGGTCGTAAGAGCTATGCTTTCTATTACATTGTTGCAGCCGACAGCAGGGCACCACGTGATGGTAAATTTATTGAACGATTGGGTTCGTACAATCCGAACACTAATCCTGCTACAGTAGATTTGAACTTCGAACGTGCTTTGTATTGGCTCAACGCAGGTGCTCAACCCACCGACACTGTACGTAACATCTTCTCTAAAGAAGGCGTATTGCTGAAAAAACACCTCATGGGTGGTGTAGCTAAGGGCGCTTTCAACGAAGAAGAAGCAGAAAAGAGATTTAATGCTTGGAAGCAAGGCAAAGATGCTGCTTTGAACGCTACTATCGCTAGCTTGAAGAGCGCACAACAAGCCGAAGCTAAAGCTCGCAAAGAAGCCGAAGAAGCTGCACACAAAGCAAAAGCTGAAGCTGTAGCTAAGAAATTGGCCGATTTGAAAGCTGCTGAAGAAGAAGCCGCTGCTGCAGAAGCAGTTGCTGAAGAAGCTCCCGCAGCCGAAGAAGCTCAAGCATAAGAAATAAACGACTGAAACACGAATCAGTTACTCTCAATCAAGACTGATTCGGTTTGGAGGGATGGCAGAGTGGTCGATTGCGGCGGTCTTGAAAACCGTTGACCTGAGAGGGTCCGGGGGTTCGAATCCCTCTTCCTCCGCTGAA
>JAEIGA010019514.1_pt1 | contig 10339 bp, 7 predicted proteins | sample 9270691 | NCBI WGS metagenome assembly JAEIGA01 (sample SAMN17057246, study PRJNA624740) | gut metagenome | biome: biome; isolation source: fecal sample | host: Bos grunniens | place: China: Xizang | collected 2019
CCGGCGTGCTCAGAAGAGTCACGTACCGCACGGATCTCCACTTCGGTAGATCCGGAAGGTATGCCTACGACCATCTTTATGTTGGGCGTGAATATCGATCTGCGCTTGCTGTTTACCTGTTTGATGAATCCACGGATCATTAACTCTGCTGCGTTGAAGTCAGCGATGACACCATCCTTCATCGGACGGACTGTCTTGATGCCCGGATTCTCTCTCTCCTGCATGAGTTTGGCCTTCTGTCCGATAGCCAATGCCTTGCCGGAAGCGTTGTCGATAGCTACGATGCTCGGCTCGTCAAGAACGATCTGGTCATTCTGGAAAATGACAGTATTCGCGGTTCCGAGGTCCATCGCAAGCTCTTGTGTCAAGAATGAAAATCCCATATTTTTTGTCTAAATTATCAGTTAATCAAATAGGCCGTAAAATTACAAAAAAAACTTAATTTTGCAGAACATTTTTTACTATATGGGCAGAAAAAAATATGTTATCGTCATGGCGGCCGGAAGCGGTACGCGAATGGGAGGTGAATTGCCGAAGCAGTTTATCGAATTGGGAGGCAAGGCAATTCTGCATAGGACCATAGAGGTTTTCCTTAAGGCTTCACCTGGGATAAAGGTCGTTACTGTTCTTCCGGAAGCTCATGTTGAGTATTGGAGGAACTATTGTCTTGAACATAACTTCGCTTGTCCGCAAGTCATAGTGAAGGGCGGTATAACACGATTCCATTCTGTCCAGAATGCTCTCTCCCGTATTCCGGACGGGGCGATTGTCGCTGTTCATGATGGAGTGCGCCCTCTTCTCTCACCGGGTTTTGTGAGAACTATGTTTGAAAAGGCAGAAGAGTCCCATGCATTGATCCCCGTTCTGCCCTGTGTCGATACGATGAAGGTACTTGACCGTAAGGGAGAGGAGTTGGTGACTTCGCCAGGGAAAAGCGTAGACAGGTCAGTGCTTTTCGCTGCCCAGACTCCACAGATATTTCATTCGGAGATCATTAAAGAGGCATATGGACAGCCGTATGACACTTCGTTTACTGATGATGCCTCGGTGGTCGATAAATACGGAAAAAACCTCTCATACCTGATCGGAGAGAGGTTCAATATCAAGATTACGACAAAGGACGACATTGTCCTCGCCAATGCTATTCTTTCTCTTTGCGATGTTTCTTCACACTAGCTGAGAAGCTGGTGTTCTGGTATTCCTTTACCCACACCTGGCGCTCAATTGCCTGATCAAGAGAGATTTGTGTCTCTGTCTGCTGAACATATGTGATCTTCTGGATCGTATTGAGCAGAATCTGCATCAGATGATCATGGTCAAAGCAGTAAATCTTGATGAGAAGATTGTGCTTTCCTGTCACGAAGTGGCACTCTACCACTTCGGAAATCTTTTTAAGCGCTTCGATGACTTCCGGATATTTGTTCGCCTCAGTAAGAGAAACGCTGACAAAAGCACAGACATTAAGTCCTAATGCCTGTGGCTTGACAAGCAGTCGAGAGCCGGTAATCACTCCATTAGACTCAAGTCTTTTTACTCTCTGATGGATGGCAGCGCCAGATACATTGCATTCTCTTGCAATCTCCAGAAATGGCATTCTTGCATTTTTGACAAGGAAAGATAAGATCTTCTGATCAATCTGATCCAACTGATAGGTTGACATACGGTTATGGTTTTAAAGATTATCTGCGTTTTTTCTTCTGTCCTGTCGGCTCTGTTGTCGCAATTATCTCTTTACAGGTTTCTTCTGTAAGAGTTGATGCATCTGTGCCCTTAGGAATCTTATAATTGCTTCCGGCATGCTTGATGTATGGACCATAGTTTCCATTAATGACCTGAATGTCGCTCTCAGCGAATTCCGCGATGATTCCGCCTGCCTTCTTGTTCTGACTGTCCTCAATAAGTGCGATACATGTTCCCAGATCTACCTTCAGAGGGTCTGTTCCGCGAGGAAGTGATACATTCTTGTCACCATATCTGATGTATGGTCCGAACTTGCCTTTGGTGCAGATTATGTCGATGCCATTGAGCTGGCCCACTGTACGAGGAAGCTCAAAAAGCTTAAGTGCTTCTTCAAGAGTGATGCTCTCTATCAGCTGGCCAGGTGCGAGACTGGCATATTGTCTTGCTGTTCCATCTCCTTTCTGGACATAAGGTCCATATTGTCCGAAGCGTGCGACAAGCGGCTGTCCGTCAGACGGATCAATGCCGAGTTCTCGACTCACATTGTTATATTCCCGGTTGCTTAAAGTTTCCTGTATTCTGGTATGGAAAGGTGAGTAGAATTCGTTGATTACACTGTTCCACTGCATCTGTCCATCCGCAATCTGGTCGAAATCCTTTTCTACATTTGCAGTAAAGCCATAGTCGAGGATGGTTTCGAAGTTCTTTACAAGATAGTCAGTTACAATCATTCCGATATCCTGAGGCAGAAGTCTGCCCTTTTCTGCTCCCACGGTCTCGGACTTTGAGCTGCTCTTGATGACACCGTTCTTAAGCGTGAGATTGGTTACGGCGTACTTTTCTCCTGTCTTGTCACCCTTGACAATATATCCTCTGCCTTTGGTCAGAGTTGAAATTGTAGGAGCATATGTAGAAGGACGGCCTATGCCAAGCTCCTCCAGCTTCTTCACCAATGTCGCCTCAGAATAGCGCGATGGCGCTGCAGTAAATCTGCAGTCGGCAGTGATTTCCTTTTCATACATTCTGTCTCCGATGGACATCTCCGGGAGAATTATCATTTCGTCATCCTGTGATGGCTCATCTGAGCTTTCCATGTATAGCTTCAGGAATCCGTCAAACAGAACCTGACTTGCCTGGACACTGAACGTCTCTTCTGATTTGTCTGATGAGACCTTTATATCTGTCTTGAGAATCTGAGCGTCTGCCATCTGGGAAGCAACTGTGCGTTTCCAGATCAGTTCATATAGCTTTTTCTCCTGAGGTGTTCCCTCAATCGAAGTGTTTTCAATGTATGTCGGTCGGATGGCTTCGTGGGCTTCCTGTGCGCCTTTTGACTTGGTTTTGTACTGTCTTACCTTAGAGTATTCCTCGCCGAAGTTGTTGCAGATGAATTGTTTCGCTGTGTTTATTGCGAGCGAAGACAGGTTGGTGGAGTCGGTACGCATATATGTGATGAGTCCGTGCTCATACAGCTTCTGGGCAATGCTCATGGTCTGGCTTACAGAGAGTCTGAGCTTTCGTGCCGCTTCCTGCTGAAGTGTTGATGTCGTGAATGGCGCTGCAGGAGTTCTGCTGCCTTCCTTTTTATCAATATCCGATATTGTAAATGTTGCACCGATGCATTTTTCAAGGAAGGCATGAGCGCTTTCCATATTCGGGAACCTTCTGTCGAGAGTCGCTTTTACGAAAGTCTTTTCTGGAGTTCTTTCCGGATGGAAAATGGCACTGACCTTATAGTATTGTTCGTTTTTGAAGTTGAGGATCTCCCTCTCCTTGTCAACCACAAGGCGCAGCGCAACTGACTGTACTCTTCCTGCAGACAGCTTGGGCTGAATTTTTCTCCAAAGTACAGGAGAAAGTTCGAATCCTACCAGGCGGTCAAGGACGCGACGGGCCTGCTGAGCGTTTACCAGGTTCATGTCAATTCCGCGTGGATTTTCGATGGCATTCAGGATAGCATTCTTTGTGATCTCGTGAAAAACGATACGTTTAGTATTGCCCTCCTTTAGGCCGAGAGTCTCGAACAGATGCCAGGAAATAGCTTCTCCCTCACGGTCTTCATCGGATGCCAGCCATACTGTCTCAGCCTCTTTTGCCGCTTTTTTCAGATCTGCCACAACTTTTTTCTTGTCAGCGGGAATGACGTACTCGGGTTTGAAATTGTCATTTACATCTATGCTGAGTTCGCTGTCGTTCAAATCGCGGATGTGTCCGAAGCTGGACTTGACAATAAAGTTCTCTCCAAGAAATTTCTGTATTGTGCCTGCTTTTGCAGGGGACTCGACTATAACTAGATTTTTTCCTTCCTTCATGCTCTTAACTCCTCATTTTTTCAAAAAGAATGTGCAAAGTAAGTCACAATCAAGGCAATTTTCCAAATTTTGTTGTTATTTTTGTAAGTTTGTATAACGAAATGGCATTTATGGCAAAGAAACAGAGAATAAGTCCCAGGGCTAAGAAAATCACAATCATTGTATTCTGGTCGATATTGGCACTTCCGCTATTAGCAATAGCTGCTGCAGTGTTATGGATATGGTATGTCGCAGATATTCCATCATTTGAAGAGCTTGAAAGACCGAAGAGCAATCTTCAGTCTTTGGTATATGCCGATGACGGTACAACAGTCTTGTCCACATTCCATATAGAGAACCGTACATATGTCTCGTACGAAGATCTTTCACCTTATCTTGTGAATGCTCTTGTCGCAACAGAGGATGTGCGTTTCTATGAGCATTCAGGCATCGACTTTACGAGTCTTGCGCGTGTTGCATTCAAGACACTTCTCGGTGGCGATTCGAGTCAGGGAGGAGGAAGTACTGTTACCCAGCAGCTTGCCAAGCAGCTATATCCACGACAGGATCTGACAGGTCTGGGAACATTTGCCAAGGCATCAAAAATGTTGGGCATCAAACTGACAGAGTGGGGAACTGCTGTAAAGCTTGAGAGGAGCTATACCAAAGAGGAAATCATAACGATGTATTTCAATCAGGTGTTTTTCGGCAGTAACGCGCACGGAATCAAAGCGGCAGCTCAGACATTCTTTGGAAAACAACCGGCCGACCTCACTATAGAAGAAAGTGCGACTCTTGTCGGTATGGTTAACAAGCCGACAAGGTACAATCCTGCAGTGAACTATGAGAAATCACTCTCCAGAAGAAACTTCGTGCTTTCGCAGATGCACAAGGCCGGATATCTCACCCAGGAGGAAACAGACTCTTTGAGCAGGCTTCCTATAACCCTGACTTCATATCAGGTGCAGGATCATACATCGGGAACAGCATTGTATTTCAGAGAGATGCTCCGAAGAACGATGGAGGCTACTGAGCCTGTCCGCTCTTCATATTCTCAGTACGAGGATTATGTTGTGGATTCCCTTCAATGGGCAGAAGATCCTCTATACGGATGGCTGAACAAGAATTTAAAGAAAGACGGCACCAAATATGACATTTATCGCGACGGTCTGCGAATCTATACTACCATCAATCCTAAGATGCAGCAGTATGCTGAGGAGGCCATGGCCGAACATTTGGGTGCAGACCTTCAGGGAAGATTTGACAAGGGGTTGAACAAATTGCGAAATCAGCCGTTTGCTAACGCTGTAAGTGCCAGTGATGTTGAAAGGATTATGGACAGGGCGCGGAAAGACAGTGACAGATATCGCAATCTGAAAAGGGAAGGTCTATCTCATGATGATATCATCAGGACTTTCTCTGAACCGCAGAAGATGAATGTCTTCAAGTGGAACGGAAAGGAAAAGGCTTTTGTCGACACTCTGATGACACCGGATGATTCAATTCGCCATTACAAGAGGCATCTGCGCAGTTCTTTCATTGTTATGACTCCTGACAGAGGAGAAATAAAGGCATATGTGGGTGGTCCGGATTTCAAGGCATTCCAGTATGATAATGCCCGTCAGAGCAAGCGTCAGGTGGGCTCTACAATCAAGCCGTTCCTATATACTCTTGCAATGCAGGAGGGCATGTCTCCATGTGATGAGGTGGCAAACGTACCTCAGACCTTTGTAGATTCAATTACAAAGGTGGTGTGGACACCTAAGAGTACGGACAGAGATGAGTATATAGGTAATATGGTGACTCTCAAATGGGGATTGGCGAGAAGTTCCAACAATATATCCGCATACCTCATGAAGCAGTACGGCCCGAAAGCAATGGTGGAGATGATGCGTAAAATGGGTATCGGAAGCTACCTGGATCCGGTAAATCCTCTCTGTGTAGGTGCAGCCAATATCTCTTTGTATGAAATGGTTGCGGCATATAATACCTTCCCATCCAAGGGGGTATATGTAAGGCCTCTGTTTGTGACAAGAATTGAGGATAATGAAGGCAATATCATAGCGGAGTTCTCAACTAAAAAACGTGAGGCACTCAGCGATCAGACTGCATATCTCATGGCGAATCTGATGCAGGGTGTCGTCAACACCGGTACTGGATATGCCTTGAGGAGCAAATATGCGCTCACCGGTGAGATTGCTGGAAAGACCGGAACAACAAACAACAATGCTGACGGATGGTTTATCGGCTACACTCCAGAGCTTACTGCAGGAGTCTGGACAGGATTTGAAAACGAGCAGATACATTTCCAATATATCGGTAACGGAGGTGGTTCGGCATCTGCTCTTCCTATCTGGGGACTGTTTATGCAGAAAGTCACCAAGGATCCGTCTTTGTCAGAGTTCTATGACAAAACGACGTTTGACTGTCCTTCAGGCTACAATCTGGATTTGAGCTGTACTGGTGCAGAGGTATCGTCGACAACTTATGATAACGACGACGATGAGGGTGATTCAGACAGCCCATATATTGATGACGAAGATATGGAACAATACGATTTTTTTGAATAAAGATGAAGGGATATGATTCTATAGCTGTCATTTACGGCAGCGATTCTTCCGAATGGGAGGTTTCTGTGAAGAGTGGTCAGTTTACCGCATCACAGATTGATGGAGCTAAATATGATGTATATGAAGTTTTTGCCAGATTCGGCAAGTGGTCGGTAGTGGCATATAGAAAGAAAGGATTGGATAGAATCGTGTTTCCGGAAGGAGAACAGCCGATTGTTGACAAGACTGATTTTTCTGCTGTGATCGATGGTGTCAAGGTCAAGTTTGATTTTGCATATATCATGCAGCACGGAACTCCAGGAGAGAATGGTCTCATGCAGGGTTATCTTGAAATGACAGGAGTTCCTCACAGTGGCTGCAATGCATTTGTCTCTGCCATTACCTTCGACAAGTTCTCATGCAAGAGCTATCTGAAGGATGTGGATTTTGTCAAGTGTGCGGATGATATTTTCCTTCGTAAAGGCGAATCAATGGATGGACTGGCTCAGAAGGCTGTTGAAAAGCTGGGACTGCCGATGTTCGTGAAGCCGACAGATGGCGGCAGCAGTTTCGGTGTAACCAAGGTGAAGTCTGTCGAGAACTTTGACAAGGCCGTCGAGTACGCTTTCTCTGAAGGTAATATGCTTATTGCAGAGGCCGCTGTTGTGGGACGTGAGCTTACATGCGCTGTATATTTTGACGGCAATGAGAATGTCGCTCTTCCTGTCATAGAGATTCTTACGGATAATGAGTTCTTTGACTATGAGGCGAAGTATAATGGTCATAGTCGTGAAGTCTGCCCAGCCCAGATCCCTGATTCTCTGAGAGATAAGATACAAGAGGTTTCAAAGAAGATATATAGTCATCTGGGATGTGCCGGTCTTGTTCGCGTTGACTATATCAGCTCCGATGAAGGATTGTATTTTCTGGAGGTCAATACGATTCCAGGTATGACATCTGCATCGTTGGTTCCTCAGATGGTTCGTGCGGCTGGAATCTCAATGACGGACTTCCTCTCTACTGTCATCGAAAACGCATGATCAGTCGTCTTAATAACAGATAGATGAATATCAGAGAACTGATAAGTAAAGGTATAGAAACCATCTCCGTGACTTTTCCGGAAAGAGAAGCACGTGAGATGGTTCTGTTATATCTTGAAGATGTTCATGCCCTCAGGCGTCTTATCCATATTCTTGAGCCTTCATATGAGGTGCCATCTGAAACAGCAGATGAATCTCTTAAGGCTTTTGCCCGCATGGCCTCTGGTGAGCCTGTTCAATATATAATAGGTAAGGCTCATTTTTATGGCCGTGAGTTCAATGTGACTCCTTCGGTTCTGATTCCTCGTCAAGAGACGGAAATCCTTTGTCGTGACGTCATTGAGCATAGTCCGGAAGGTCTCCGTCCAAATGTGCTGGACCTGTGTACGGGAAGTGGATGTATAGCCTGGACTTTAGCCATGGAACTTCCTTCGGCTAAAGTGACGGCTGTCGATGTTTCTGAGGATGCTCTGAATGTGGCGGCGTCACAGGATTTTGCGAGGGAAATGCTGCAGACAGGGGCTGCTGCCCCGTGTTTTCTCGAGGCGGATGTCCTGAAGGATATCCCGTCCGAACTTGAGACATCGTCGTTTGATGTCATTGTCAGCAATCCGCCATATGTAATGGACCGCGAAAAGGAACTTATGAGAGCGAATGTGCTTGAACATGAACCTCATCTTGCATTGTTCGTTCCGGATGATGATCCGCTCCTGTTCTATAGGGCTGTTGCAGTTTGGGCGACAAAGCTTCTGGTGCCCGGAGGTTTGGGCATGGTGGAAATAAATGAGTCTTTGGGTCAGGAAACGGCTGATGTGTTTTCAGCGGCAGGTTTTGTGGAAGTAGAAGTTATCAAGGACCTTTCTGAACGCCCTCGTTTTGTCAGATTTTATCAGAAATTTGTTTGATTTTTTATAAAAATTCAACAAATTTTCGTCAGTTAATCGCCGATAGAAGTTGTTCTATTGGCGATTTTTTACTTTATCCGCGTACTTTTTTGTTACACGGATAGCTCTTCAGAACTTTGCACCAGTTAAATAAAATGTTGTATTATGAGACAGATCAGAAATTATTTCCTTGCAGCTATTCTGCCGCTGGCAGTGTGTGCTTCGTGCGAAGAACTGGATGACAATCCGGAAACACATGTAAAAACTGAAGAGTATGTAGAGTTGAATGAGGTTGCTGAATTGCTGGCAGGCATTCCCATCCGGCAAGGCCATATCCAGGAAGTTCATGATGCTGTTAGTGCGTCTTCAGTAAACGGATATGATGAAGAGTATACTATGAGCATGTTGTTTTCCAGCCCGGGCTCAGGAGTAGGTGATACTGCGGATACAAAATCTGCAGCAAAGTATCAGGAACCGTTGCGTGCACTTATTGAGCAGCATGTGCTGTCGTCAGCTACAAAATCGTCAGCCGGAATCCCGGACCCGGAAAAATGGCTTGAGGAACTGATGTCCTCAGACATACAGATATATTGGCCATATTCCGACCGCTGGGATGGTGAAGCCTTGCCGATAATAACATTTGACCCTGAAGATGATTCGGATGTGAATATAGGCTACAGGATCTATGAAGATTCAGACGGAAGACGTCATGTGGATCAGGTCGTTGTTGATGAAGAGATGGCCATGCGGACGCCGGTGTGGGTTGTCAACAGGAATACTGATGCCTCATATAAAACCCTGGAGATGCTATGCAAGGAAAATCCTGAATGGGGAGAGGGAGGAGGAAATATTGTTGTTCATCCTTCTGCCGTCCAGGAGAGCATGACTCGAAGTGGTGGGAAGAATAAAAGCTTGATACTGCGAAATTTCAGAATGTTGGAACATTATGACTGCTGGTTTGCAGGTGCTTCGGAATTCTTGATCAAGGCCGGATATGTGGATGACTTTACAGCTGCTACAGAGGCGGAGCTGCGATTGTTTAATCCGAAAGTGACAGACTTCATGATCGTTGTCAGGCGCGGAGATATCGGATATGTTCTTCCGATGAATGTCATGATGATTTCAGACTGGGCGGATCAGATGACCCACTGCGCCTTTATGGTATCAGAGGATGATGGTGGCTATTGGGAAGATCTGAAGTGCACTGCTTTGGTGCGGGTCTCATCAAGAAGTTATGGTATAGAAATCGATCTTCCGATAAGGTCGTGGGATGATATCGTGTGGAGAGGACGTCTGTCCTGGGACTGGATAAGGGCTTATAGCGGTCAGCGCAGCCGTTATGGTGATGTGGAGATTACTTTGGGCGTTGTGGAGTATTAGGGGATGATTCCAAGACGATCATCTCACAGTTCCTGCAGTCAAAGTGCAGGGCAAGGCGATTACCATTATTGATCAGAAATAATTTACCGCAATCCTTTACATTATTGTGTTTAGGACACATGTCGAGTTCATATCTGATACAGTATCTGCTTCGCATAAGCTCTGCATTTGATTTGTGAGTCAGTTCATACGCTTGCTCATTCACTGCAGCTCCGGCATCTTCGTATACAGATGCGGAAAGCCGGTTGGAAACGTTGGATTTGTATGAGATCTCCTTCTGAGCATTGTCAGATTTTCTGGTAGTATTGATGTTGCTCTTGAGGAGGTCTCTTTTTATACATGGAACAGACTCAAGTCCTGCTGCAAGATCGCGTCTTATTGCATTGACTGCCGATGCGCTTATAAAAGGCATGCCTTCCGGGCAGGTCATCTCGGAAACATGGAATCTGTAGTTTCCTGTCGATTTACTGATCTGTCCGTCGATGATGGCTTTCATCCTGTCGATGTTTGCGGCA
>JAEIGA010019515.1_pt1 | contig 10339 bp, 8 predicted proteins | sample 9270691 | NCBI WGS metagenome assembly JAEIGA01 (sample SAMN17057246, study PRJNA624740) | gut metagenome | biome: biome; isolation source: fecal sample | host: Bos grunniens | place: China: Xizang | collected 2019
GTTGTATACGGCTGCGCAATCATCATAATCTGGATAATCAGTAATGGCTAAATTATCTTTAATATCTTTCCAATGTTTGGGAAAACGTTCATCACTAATATATCTTACACCATCATTCCAGTGCTTTCTAAAACTCTTTCTCACATAAGGGACCATAGTCCAGTCAATATGACTTGCACTAACGCCACCAAACTGACATAAACTTTGTAATTGGAAAATAACCGCCACTAACTGGAAAGCGGTGTTTACTGAATTGGCAGGACGAACATCGCATTGACGAGTATTAAATCCTTCTGCTAAGAGTTTATCAAATGGAATAGTTAGGCAATTATGACTACCAACTGCATAAGCATCAAGGTCGTGAATATAAACCATATTTTCTAAATGATTTTTACGAGCCATATCAGAAACAATATAATTCAAAGCGTAGTCTTTAGTCATATAGCTTGATGCTTCACCAATACGACCACCAAAAGATTTTTCATCCAAATTAGCATTTTGGTTTTGCACATTAGAAGCGGATAGCTTTTCACCAATAGCCGTAATAAAGTCGTCTTTATAGTTACGGGCGACTTCTTTTTTATATCTATAACGAATATAAGCGCGCGCCACGTCGCGGCGCTCAGATTGCATTAGATAGTCTTCTACGCGGTCTTGAATGTCTTCAACAGTAAAAGTTTCTCCTAACATTTCAGCTCCCATTACATGAGCTTCTACCGCTTCGCCAATCTCTTCGGCGGTTTCTGTTTCATATAAACAGCCATCTACTTCATATAACGCTTTATTTACAGCGTCAATTACTTTTTGTTTATCAAATAGAACTTTTGTTCCATCTCTTTTTATAATAATCATATTTATTACCTCCTCATAACTAAATATAGTGAATTTTTTTTGCGTATCCACTATATTTAGTTTTTACAGGGTTTTAATTAGCAGAATTTGCCCAATAGCGCGTAGATTCTGCCAGGATAAATCTTGCGTGGTCACGCAAATCCATCCATCTTGTATCGTCCAAATTTTCAACTCGATAATGCGCGTCTTCAAATCCGGCGAAGTCTTTTTCATCTGCTTCATAGCGACGAATAATTTCTTTTACATCGGGATTGGTTTCACGATTTAAAGAGCGTAGTAGGCGTAATTTATCTGGAGCATAAACTTCTACCACATATAGACTCACTTTTGGATTGTCAAGTAAAATATCTATTCCATCTAAATTAAATACACCCACATTTATACCTGTGGAACTCAAACTATCTAAAGATGTGCCATAACACCAATCTCTAAATATAGTTGCTTCTAGCATTTCACCGCTTTCAATTTTATCGGCAAATTCTTGATTGGTTAGAAAATGATAGTTAATACCATCAATCTCGCCCTCACGAGGAGGGCGAGTAGTACAACTTACGATTTCATGTAAATCATTTCTATCGAGTTTCAAAATTTCTTGTAATAATGTATCTTTACCTGCGGCAGACTTGCCGCAGATTGCTATAATTTTTACTTTATTTTTCATTTTTACATACCTCGTTAAAATGGTCGCTATCTTCAAAACCAAAGGAATAATAAGCGAATAATTTCATTTTGGATAAATATCTTCCTAAAACGCTTCCTGGTCTTCCTTCGGCATATTCACGAGTCCTTTGCCAATCCTTTTCAATATAAGGAACATTGAAATATTGTAGAATTGGTATAAAAGTATCTGGGTTATTATTATCTACTGAGGCTAAATAACACTCTTTACATTTATTGTCAAATCGCTCCAATTCTAAATGTCCTTTATAAATTGGAGGATTTGCCTTTTTCTTCCAAAAAGAAGAGAAAGGCAAAAGTCTTTGACAACATATACACTTTTGTTTAGTCTACATCTTCTTCAATTCCTCCTTGATAACGTTCGGTTTGCAGTACTAAATCTCCACCATCTAAAACTTCATTGATTTTATATAATTGATGGCCGCCAGAAGAGGCATATTTCTTAGGAATGAAGTTATCACCAGAGCGAATGCCTTGAACTAAAATCATATTTCCACGATTGAACCAAGATTTTTCAATTACTTTTTTCGTACCATCAAATTGGCGTTCGGAAATCTGCTTATCAAAAATAGAAAAATATTCTTTTCTAAATTTGATATTTACAACGCCAGAAGTAGTCAATAAAGTAACCATAGATTTATTTTTATCCTTGGCTATACAAGTACCACAAATCTTACAAAGCTTAAACATCTTGATTTCTTTATCGCCTTTATAAAATACTTTATCTACTATCGGGTTTTCTGGTAAAGTAAAAAAGTCTACTAAACCGTATTTGCCATTATTAACATTAGCGAGTTCATGTTCGTGATAGTAGAAGCATAGAGCCTCCATTTCCCAAGTGGAAAGAGAGCCACTAGCATATTTACTCCAGTCTTCCATAAAGATTCTTTCATTTAGGGCGCGAAGAATATTATCTTTATCTGCGGCTATCCAATCACGAAATACATTCATCCATTTTTGATAAACTTTTTCCCAAGATTTAATGGGCAAGAACCAAGCTAAATTATCTGATGTTGCTAATTCATCTAACTCTAATTCATTCAGAAAATCAAGAGCTCGACTATCTAAAGTATAATAATCTTTATAAGCGCACTCATCAGCCTTGGTAATAGCTTTTAGATAACGATTAAATTCATAGACACGGCGCGCCATGACTCTTTCGTCTGTATCTTCTGGCAATATACCATATTTAATAAGTCCGGGCATATTTTGTAAAGTAATACGAGCTTTTTTATCACAGGTTTCCCAAATATACCATGCCATAACAAACTTGCGGTCCTCCATTTCGTCGAACGCTCCACCTTTAATAAGTGAAATCATAGCTTGTTTATTGGGCTTTACCCTCTGGAGAAAATCTTTGGGCGAAGCATAAGGACGATTCTCAATAATCGAATTGATTATCTCATCACCCACGTTCAACATGCCTCTTAAACCAAAAATAATTTGATTATTATCTACATCGGGATAAAATGTATACTGAGATTTATTTATATTGGGGGGAACAATTCTAATTCCCTCGGAAGTCATCTTACCAATGGCCGCCGCAATTTTATCATAGTTATTAGAACGCTTTTTCTTAACCTTAGTTTTGCGGTCAGGTGAGTCAATATATTCATATTCTGTAAAATCCTCTGGCTCATAAATACTAACTATTTCTTCGGTAGGCATATCATCATCAAGGTCTTCGGTGCCGCCACTATCAGTAATCAGACAAGCCGTATTCCAAAAGATAACTGGGAAATGAAATGCTAAATTCATTTCTTGTAGACCTACAAGTGAATATGCCAGAGTGTGTGAGGCATTAAATCCATATCCCTTACTTGTAGACACAAGAACATTCCAAACATAATTACAAAGATTTTTACTCAAACCCTTTTCATCAATGTTTTTATAATACTCATCTTGCAATTCTAAGAATCCCTTAGGATTTTTCTTAGCAATAGCTTTACGCAGTTTATCCGCCCAGGTCAGATTGAATCCACCACACTCGGGCATTTGAACTAGCTGCATAAACTTTTCTTGGGATTCGCAAATACCATAAGATTGTTTGACTATTGGTTCAAGAAGTTTTTGCTCTTCTTTAGTAAGACCATAGTCTTGCATCTCTTTATACCATAAATTTATATTATTTTTGAAACGAGCATACTTATTTAGCGGCTGTTCAGCGCCTTTTTCCTGCGCCATCAAACGAATAACTGAATTTAGAACCGCCAAATCGTCTACCGATTCAGGGTGGGTTAACGCAATACCCTGAATACCACTTTGTTTTTCCATTTGGAACAAAGCTTGAATTTTATGGTCCCAAACCATTTGCCACATTTCTGGCGCTTCACGCTCTAGGTTATAAATACCTATAGTCTTTTCATATGTTTCTCGCAAAGTGTTTTGGCGGTCAATAAAACCACTATCACATAACAGGTCAAGGCAAGTGTGAATTTTATCTAGGCCTTCAACCGATAATAAGTCAATTTTGATAAGACTTGCGGCTTCACAGTCATGTAAGTCAAATTGGGTTACAATATCACCATTCGGCACTTTCATCAAAGCAGTTGAATTTGTAAATGGTTCATCGACAAAAATAACTCCGCCCGCATGTTCGCCAACACGACAAATCAAACCTTCGATACGCTGTGCCACTTTCCACAACTCGGGATAATTATCCATTTCTTTTACAAACAAAGGAATAGGTTTGAAATCATTTTCTTCGTCTCCATAATAGCACTGTGCCAATGTTCTTGTTTGGCCACGGTCAGCTGGAATTAATGAAGAAATATAAAGCGCTATATCGTTATCAATCTCTAATCCACGCGCCGCAGTCTGGATTGCACTTTTGGATTTTTCTGTTCCAAAAGTTACAACATTAGCTACTCTATCTTCACCATAGTAATCACGTAACGTTTGAAGAACGGTCGCACGGCGTCCACCTTCAATATCGGTATCAATATCAAGGACAGATACACGGTCGGGGTTCAAGAAACGCCAGCTAAATGTACGCGTAGATTCCCACATGGGATTGATTTGAATTATATCTAAAATATATAGTAATAAGAAACCTACACCAGAACCACGTCCAGGTCCTACAACGGTGCCAGCCTCCCAACATATATCAATAATCTTTTGTAGGTTTAAGAAGTATGCGCTCCAGTGAGCTTTATTTACCTCTGAAGAAACCCAAGTGATTCTTAGGTTATCATTTATCTCATCATAAATTTCTTGTGTTTGCAACTTAGGGTTAGATTCTAGCTTTTCAACAACTAATTCTACAAGCCGTCTATCTCCATCAAAAGTGGAAGATTGGAAAGTTCTCAGGTAAGGAATTTTTTCAAACCAATATTCTGGAATAGAATGAATGGTTGGAATTTTCCATTGTAAAGAAGGAATTTTCAAAGGCTTTTTCAAGCTATAATCTTTACAGCTGTTTCTAATTTGTAAGATATTTTCATAAGCCTCTTGAAATACTTCATTTGTGAAATTATCCATATAACCTTGAATTTCTTGAGTTCCCATTAAATAAGTTGTGGCGTAAAATGAATCAACTTCACGGTCTCCTTCTTGCGCATTAAGAAAGGCTTTATGAATAGGAGCATCTTCTTTGCGGCAATAATGACTATCTGTTGTAATAATAAAGGGTATATTTAACTCTTGAGATAGTAAATAAATAGTTTTATTTACTATTACTTGTTCTTCATTGGCAGAGGGTTGCATTTCTAAATAGAAATTACCTTTGCCAAATATATTTTCCATTTGGCGACACCAATTTTTTATCTTGCTATAAAAATATTGGTCTTTTCCACGAGTATACCACTGTAAAATTTTACTACCTAAAAATCCTCCCAGGCAAGCCGTTGAACCAATTACATGCCCAGGATTTGCGCCAATAATATCAATCAAGTCTTGGTAATAGGTAGGCACTCGGCGCATTTTACCATTCATCCATGACCGCATCCAGGCCCGCGTTGATAATTCTCTAATTTGCCTATGACCTTCAGCATCCTTAGCCAAAAGAATAAAGTGAAAGTATCTATCTTCTCCCTTTTGGAAATTTTCAGCGGTCATATCATCACGACATAGATAAATCTCATTTCCTAAAATAATTTTGAAATCTGGATGAGTCTTTTTTATTTTGTCATAATAATTTTCTATTTTGATTGCGTTAGAAACGGTTTCATGCTCGGTAAAGGCAATAACACTATGTCCTAACTCAATCGCATAATCAACTAACTCTTCAATTCGATTAATTGAATCGCGAAGACGTTGATTACTCATTTCGGTATGGTTGTGTAATGAACCAGGATATTCTAACAATATATCACATCCTTTGTAAGATATAATTATATTATATCAAATATTATCTGAATTGTCAAGTGATGCGGCAGCATCGTCAACCGCGTCTAATAGGGTCTGCAGAATAAAGGCGGCGGAACTAAATTGTGTTGTATGTGATAATAAATATTGCGCAAATTCGGGCGCTTCAATAACTCTTTTTACTTCCTCTAAATCAACTGATACTTCTAAATCCATTTGTTTTTCTCCTTACTTTTTTATAACTACTAATTTTTCAGAAGCTCTTGTACACGCTGTATAGAGCCATTTTTTATGTTCTTCTGTAGTATTTGGAAACCATTCTTCAAATACCAACACCTTATTCCATTCACTACCCTGACTTTTATGGCAGGTAATTGCATATGCATAAGCAAATTCAAAAGGCGCCTCAATAAACCACTTCATTTTATTTAATTGATAAGTTTGTTTGGGCGTAAGAGTCATTTCTCCATCCTTTAAAGATTTATAATCAATTGGAATAGAAATAAATTTATCTCCATCTTCCAATTCCATATTGGTAAATAAATAAGGGATTGGCTTATTATAAATTGTATTGGGAATTCTTATATCTTCTCGATTCATATAATCAATTGTTCCAATGGAACCGTTCGTCAAGGCCCATGTGCCGCTTGAAGAAGCAAAATCCCAATGGTTGCGTAAACTTATAATCTTATCTCCTACTTCTGGCTCTTCGCCAAAGCCTTTTTGCTGACGAACAAAATTATTTATTTTAGTTCTTTGGACATTAGTAGCACATAAGATTTGGTCAGCCCAATCGTACATACCGCTTACGACATCGCCTTTATTAAAAATCTGAACTTGTTGTCCCGAACATCCAAAAGTAGATAGTGAGCCTCCCTCGCGAATGTGCATTGATAGGCGTATAATTTCGCTATCTTGCGCTTGTCGCATAATTTCATCAAGGAATACATGTGGTTTATCTAAAATGTGATTATCATCATCCGGATTAACAGGTGGTAATTGACCCGGGTCTCCAGTAGCTAGAATATATACATCATGTGTTATTAACAAATCCCACATTGGCTTAGGTAACATGGAAACTTCATCGATAACAATTACTTTATATTCCATTTCATTTTTGGCGCGAGGATAGAATTTATAGGTTCCGTTCGGCATTGGCTTTGCTCTATATAATAACTTATGTGCAGTAACAGCATTTTGGCAGCCTTTTTGCTGCAGCACTGTGGCCGCCTTGCCAGTAAAAGCTGCATATGCTACATCTACTTCTGGATTTACGGGCAATGCATCAATAATAAATTTTATTAATGTCGATTTACCCGAACCAGCATATCCTGAAATAACTGTATATTTTTCACCAAGGTTATAGCGTTCAACAGCTGTGCGCAATCCTTCTTCTTGTTTCTTAGTTAGTTCAATACTCATTCTTTTGGTTCTCCTTCATGAGCAAGAGTGAGTTGCTCTAGCGCTCTATAAAAATGCATTTTATCGCATTCTGCTCTCTTGCGTTCTGTATTATAACTATCAATATGTCTCTCATAAGCAGCTTTATAATAAGCTAATTCATCACGCACAATGGCATATCGAAAATAAATACTATCAAAACCAAAATCCCATCGGTCTTTATATAATTTATTTAGAGAGTCTCTATCTATATATACTCTATCTAAAGTTTGTTTTATTTTTTTTGTTTCTTCAGTCATATCTTCACCCACCTATTTTATATATAAATATTATACCATATTTTTTATATTATTTCAAGTTTAATAGAAAAGGATTACTTCCTTCTATTTCCTCAAAAATTTCCAAATCAAATTTTTGTTTTGGGTTTTCGGGCTTTACGCCTGTCTTCGTTCGGAGCATGCTTATTTCCTCTCTAAGGCTTGCTTCTGTATACCAAATTCTACCAGCTAAATCTTCTATTTTATGCTCTATATTTTCAATAACTTCTTGTAAAGGTATATAGTAATTATCATATCTAATATTAGATAATTCTTCTTGTAGTGCTGATATTTGATTATTTATTTTGAATTCTTTGCCATCTATCTTAATTGATGATATACATGTTTTTTCTGCCATATTTTCTCCTTATAATAGAAAAAAGGCTATACAAGATTTATTCTCTTGTATAGCCTTTTTATTATCCTGTAAAAACATTATAATTATAAATTTTAATTTGTACGACAGGGCTATCCCACTCGGGACAGCAATCGGAAGTGTCTCCACTGCGTCGGGGCTTGCGTATAAATTCACTCTGGTCTACAACAAATTCAACTACGCTACCATCGCTCATATGCGCAATATTTAACTTATCTGTATGAGCATTGGCTTTTTGGTCGCCTAAAATACAAGGAATTACTGTGCCATTCGCCAAAATAATATCCATATATTGACCAATTTGTGTAGTAAAATAACTTCCTACCGCAATACAATATCTTCCATCGACCATACGAATTCCATAAGTACCAGTGTAAGCATAATTATGTTGAAGTTTATACTGTCTAGAGGATTTTGAGGTTATTGCTGTATATCTCATCCAAGATTTACAGCGATTTGCTGTATGATAAGTTTTGGGAACATCTTTTGTAACATAAGACCATTTATTATAATCAATATTATATTGTTCAAGAATTGTATTTACTTTTGCTATTTCATCATCTATCTCTGTTAAAAACTCTTGATAATTTATATTTGTTTTCGCTTCTTGTAAAGTAATAATATAGCTATTTATTAATTCAATTTCTTTTTGTATTTCTTCTTGTATGTTTAATTCTTTATAAGAAAAAGATAATAAAATATCTTCTATAGAATACACTTTAGTAGGTTCTGTAGGCGCCTCTGTTGTAGGCGCTTCTGTTGTTATAAAGTTTTTATTCATATTAGTTGCTGTTGCTTGTTGGCCCATACCAAAAACACATGATAAGCATAATATAACAGCAATAATAAAGCATATTGCTATAATAACAACTTCTTTTATTCGTTCTTTCATATTAATAACTTTCCTCCTAATATTACTATTAGGTTCTGTTATGTTTTAGAAATAATAGACTGCCCTTCCTATAATTTCATAATCTTCTATTAAAATTTGCGGACTAATATTACCATTCCAAACATTTTTCTGGAAATGGCCAATAACATTAATAGTAACATAACCTAAGTCCGAATATAATAAATCATATTCTTCCTTAGACGAACCGAATTTAATTAAACTAATATCTTGACCATCAGCAGGAAGTGTAATTTTTAGAGTTGTTTCTTTTAATAAGGAAATATTATCTTTTGTAAGTCTAATATCTTTTACTAAAACAAATGGCTCTTCCACTCCCTGACCCCAAAGATTATCATAGCTTGCTAAACCCAATATTTCAATTGAAGTTAATAAATCTGCTTGATATTCTAAATCGATATAATACTTTGGGGTAAAATCAAAATTTGCTAATTCGGCATTTGAATACTCAATAAAGTCTTTTACCTGTTTATCTTTTATACCAGCACCGAATGCTCCTTCGTGTCCTTGTGCATAATCAAAGTATTTAGATTGTTCTAAAAAACTTCTAAAAGTAGTAAAATTACTTTGACTAAATATTCTACCGGAACCTTTCCATATTATTTCATTATTTTCTTCATCAATTGTTTCATTTAAAATTAAAGTTGGTTTTTGATATTCATTGGCTATTTTAGTAGCAACCAAGCCAGTAAGATTTGTATCAATACTATGGTCGCTATCTAATTTTACTAAAATAATTTGGTTCCTTAGCAAATTTTCTTCTTCGATAATTTGTTCAATTATCTTCAAGCTAGCGTCTCTTGCTTTGTTTTGCCTATTTTTGATATTCGTGCAATTACGACAAGCTTGTTCTACTCGAGTCTCATATGTTCCTTTAAAGCCTCGTTTTGTTGATGGAATTTGCTCATAGGCTCTAAAATCTAACATAGATTCGAATAGTAAGAGCTTTTCTTCTTGCGTGCCACACCGAGTAACTGCGTTTATATATGGCGCAATATAAAAAGCCACTCCAAAAGGTGTAATATCTCCGCCGCCTAGGGAATATTCGTTTTTGATGGTCATTCCCCTAAAAAACGGGTTGGTAATTTGTTTTAAACCAATATTTATTAGATGTTTAGTTTCAAAATCGCGCATTAGCATCACGTCGGCTATAAGGCCTAGCGCTACTAAATCTACAAACTGATTAGCATTATCTATATCTAATAGACTATCGATATAAGAACAAAATTTATAAACCATTCCGACACCTGAAAGTGATTTAGTTGGATAATCACATAGTTGATTATTGATTATACAAGCATTTTCAGATACACGTTCCGCTTCGTGATGGTCTATAACCAAAACATCAATACCTTGCTCTCGCAAAGCTTGATGAACTTCATAGTCATTGCTTGACGAATCGGGCGCAATAACTAATTTTACATCTTCTGGAATTGTCTCAAGAATAAGTCCGTGTTGTTTTCCTTCGTGAACACGATAATAAATATTATTTTGTGTAAA
>JAEIGA010019516.1_pt1 | contig 10339 bp, 8 predicted proteins | sample 9270691 | NCBI WGS metagenome assembly JAEIGA01 (sample SAMN17057246, study PRJNA624740) | gut metagenome | biome: biome; isolation source: fecal sample | host: Bos grunniens | place: China: Xizang | collected 2019
AAAAATGTTATATTCGATTTAGGAAATGTAGTATTAAAATTAAAATGGGAAAAGGTATTAAATAGATATTCAGATAATGAAACAGATATCCAAACTTTAAAAACTGTAATTTTTGATTCTGATGAGTGGAAAGAATTGGATAACGGAACAATTGAAAAAAATGACGCTATAAATATAATGCTTTCAAAATTACCTAAAAATCTTCATGAGGCTTGTAAAAATATTATGGTCAATTGGAGAGATGGATTAGTAATAAACAATGAAATAATTTCTTTTATCGAAAGTATAAAATTGCAAGGATATAAAACATATATATTATCTAATGCACCACATGAAATACCTGAATATTTGACCAATAATGACTTAAACAAATATTTCGATGGTCAAATTATTTCTGCTCAAGAAAAAGTTTCAAAACCAGAAAGAAAAATCTATGAAATTTTATTGGACAGATATTCTCTTAATCCAGAAGAATCATTATTTTTAGATGATAAGAAAGAAAATATTGAAGCTGCAATTGATTGTAATATTAATGGTTATGTATTTGATTATAATAACTATAACACATTCTTAACAGATATAAGAGAAAGCTATAATATAATAATATAAAATTTTGATTCACCTCTTTTGCATTTTTTATTACCCAAATATGATTTTCTATAAAAAGCTTGAAACTTATGCAATACAAGAGTATAATTGATAGTGGAATTCAAAAAATTATAATTTGACTGTATGATTAATCTGGGGGAAAATCTTATGAAGTATTTTAAAGAAGATGTCGAAAAACTTACCAGGCAATTTGATAAGCTAAAAAAACGGACCCAAGAGTTAGGCAAATGGCATTTTCATCATGGTCATAATGATGCTGCCAAACTGTGGACAATTTTATACACTTATCTCGATGAAATGGTAAAATACAAACCAACACGTTTTATCAGAGAACCAATCTTTGAAATCACGCTTTATCCTTCAAGAAAACTTTTCTCCATAAAAGCCAATAAATCAACATGTAGCTGCTTTAAAGGGTATTTTTCTCAAAGTTCTGAATTTGATAATATCATATCAGATCTTTCAGATATGCTTCTTAAATATGGTTTATATCTTTCCGAAACTGAAGAAAGTATTAAACAAAAGAGCAAGAAACATGCAATTGATCCTATTAGGCAATATACGGTAAAATATGTAGAAGAAAAAGAATAAAGCTACTAACACACTGGTCCGCGATTGCGGACCTTTTTTACATATTTGAAATTGAAAATTATAATACATTATGATAGTATTATCAATATAATTAATTAAAAGAAATCTTTTGTATAACTAATTTTAATAAAGGAGAAAAAATAATGTCAGATTTTGAAAACTATAAAGTAGAAGCAATGGAAAAATGGGGGAACACTGAAGCATATAAAGAACAAATAGAAAAAACAAAAAATTATTCTAAAGATAAATGGAATAATCTATCTGAAGAAATGGACAATATATTTAAAGATTTTTCTATTTGTATGAAAAATGCAGAAAAATTATCATCAGAAAATGTGCAATCCTTAGTAAAAAAATTACAAAAACATATAACCGATAATTATTACCATTGTTCTAATGAAATTTTAAAAGGTTTAGGGCAAATGTATATTTTAGATAAACGTTTTAAAACTAACATTGATAAACATGCCGATGGTACTGCAGAATTTGTAGCTAAAGCTATAGAAATATTTTGTAACAACTAAAAAATCAAATTATTCAATATTCGAAAGGAAAATACAAGTGAACATATTAAAACCTCAAAATATACAATCTAAAAATTTAAAGAAAATAGATAATTTTATTGACGAAATTAAGAAGAACGAATGCTTAAATAATGTTTATATTGAAAATTACTCAAATGATACTGTTGAAATTACAAATGTAAAATTAGAAAAAGCAATATTAAATAACATTGAAATTATCAGTGCCAATTTGCAAGATAATACATTTATAGATATTGAGTTTAATAATTGTAATTTCTCTAATACATCCTTTGAAAAAAGCTGTTTTATAAGATGCAAATTTACTAACTGTAAACTAACAGGTTGTAATTTTATAGAGAGCAGAATGTATAATGTTAGTTATACCGAAACAAATTTTTGCTATGCTAACTTTTCTAGAGCACACATAGAGAATATCTTGTTCAATACTAGTTGTTTGAAAAATAGTTATTTTCAAGAAAATAGATTCAAAAATATTATATTTCAACAAGTAGATTTAACCCAATCACAATTCTTCAAAACAAGTTTAAAAGGAATAGATCTTTCAGATAGTAAAATAGAAGGATTAGCTATATCTCTTGAAGATATAAGAGGAGCCAAAATAAATCAATTTCAAGCAATAGATTTATTGTATTTATTAGGTGTAGAATTAAAATAAAAAAATATGAAAAAATATAAAATATATTAAAAAATTTATGATATAATACAAATAAATATTTCCTAATAGGAGAAATAATTTAGATGATTAATTATCCAATTTTAAATAAAAAATTAAAATTAGCTGGAATTGACATTAATGTAATAAAAGAAAAGAAAATTATATATAGTTATTATAGAAAAGAACCTGGAAAAGGTATTTTAAGTGACCAAAAAATGAAACTAATCAAATATATTTCACCAAGTAATTCTACTAGAAATATTTCTGTAAGTCACTTGAATGGTTCTTTTAATCCAAATTATTACAGAGGTCAAGACTTTTGCGGTGAAATCGACTTATATAATGCTTTAGCTGAAGTTTCTGCTCTAGAAATCTATTCTATAAAAGATTTTGTAGAAGCCACTTTAAATGGCGATATTACTACAGAAATGGATGTAATTACAGTTGATGGACAAAGTTATATTAACAATGATGGAAATCATAGAATGCTATTTTTAAAATCAATGTATGAACAAGAACTAAGTGAAGGAAAATCTAGAGAAGAATTAGATAAAAAATATCGTATTAGTGTTAAAGGGATTGAATTACCCAAAACAATTGAGCAACAAGTATGCTTCGGAATTTTAGGGGATTTAAACTCTAATTATAATTCTCCGTCTTGCTTTGAGATGATTGTTAAAGATGGAATCTGTACTGGATATCTTCTAACAGAAAAGAATACAGGAAAAAAAATTGAATTAAATAACCAAGAAGACATAATTAAATATACACAAAAAACAGTTCTGCAAAATTATCTAAATGGCAATTCAATACAATTAGATAATTGTTTGCAATTCTGGTCAGAAGAACCTGAATTTAAAGAAAAAATTGAACAAATTTTCCCGCAAATTAAATTATTAAAAGAACTGAATAAAGTAGAAGAAAATATTCCTAGATTCTATGCGTATCATGATGGAATGAACTTATTAGACAAAGAACAGAATGATAAAATTTTAAACAAATATAATAACACATCAGAACTCGAAAAAATAGTTGATATTATAAAAGAATTAAAGCAGAAATTAACAAATGAAAATGTTAATTCTGAGCAAATAAAACAATGTGAAACTGTTATTTTAAATGAATTAGCAACAAATATAGAAAGCTTAAATGATGCAAAAAACATTTATAAAGAATTGTTACATAATGATGTAATGGCGGCAGTAAGTGAAAAAATTAATGGATTGATAGCAAATGATAAAAAGAGCAACTTGGATCAACAAATTTCTCAATTGCAAAATGAAAAATTAGGTTTTCTTGATAGAATGTCTGGCAAAGTAAAATTAAGAGATTTACAAATAGAAAATCTAAAACTACAAAAAGATAACATTCAACCAGAAAATAGAAATTTTTCTAATCTCAAAGAACTTTCTATAACTTTAAAGGATTATATTATTCAAAATGGTATGGACGAAGAGTTAAGCAATTTCATTTTTCAACATCCAGATATTCTTTCTTACCCAAAAAAATATTATAGTATTGGAAATAACATAAATAAATTAGAAGTTTATAAGAGAGAAAGAAAACCTGATGTTTTAGCAAAAAAAATGTCTTTCCGAGAAATAAGATCTTCTTTAAAAACATTAAAACAAGAGAATCAAGAATTATTAAATACTTCTAATCATCGTACGCCAAATCAAACTTTATTCCAGAATACAATAAATGTTTCTCCAAAAGAACTTGAAGCTAATCAAAAAATTTTTAATTTTAAAAGTAAGGCAACAGAAGTATTAAAAATATTTCAAGAAAGAGATGAAAAAGGACTTGAATCCGAAAAGAATTTGTAGAACTCGACTAATTATATGATAGATTATCAATATAAAATGATAATCTATTTTTTATTGCCAATCTAAAAGCGAAAAGATAAAAATCTTATTATAATATAGACTTTCCTTGAGAAAATGATATATAATTATATTGTTAAATACTTTTAAAGGAGAAAAAATGAAGTTATTAGAAAATTTTCATGGAACAAAAGGTATAACTCTAAATGTCCAACTAGTAGAATTACTTTCAATATTAGATGAAGATATTTCAAGAGAAGAACAAGATAAAAAAATTATTGAATATATTCAAATGATAAGAGAAACAAGTGAAAAATACGCTTCTTTAACAGGATCAAATAGATATCTTGTTTTTGTAGAAGATGTTATAAATAGAGTAGAAAACATAACAGATGAACAAAAACAAACTTTAAAAAGCATTTATATGTCATCATTACGAGATTTATCTGTTTGTAATAAACAAGTAATGCAAACAAGATTGCAAGAAAACGGTTTAGATCCTAATTTACATACTGCTATTGCAGAAATCAATATCGAAACTTTAGCCAAAGAAGGTATATTAACATTAACACCTGAAAAAGTAAGACAATTTTATGATCATTTATTTAAAGATTCTAATCAATATGATAGAGTCACTTTTGATAATGTAGGAAAATATTCTGGATATGTTGCTTTTGATGGAGAAACTTATAGAACAGACGGAATGGATAAAATGATTACATTTTGCGAAAGACATAATATGAAATCAAAAATAAACACTTTAATGTTTTATGCAGATTTTCCAAAAACTTTAGAATTATCTCTATTAAATCGAGTTCAAAATGGTGAGATAACAGAAGAACAAATGAAAGAAACCTTAAAACAAAGTCTTATAAATTATGCAATTCATATAGGCCAAAAGTATGGTGATAGAATAGATACAATAGATATTTTTAATGAATTAATTTATGATCCAGTTATGAAAGAACCAGGATTTGATGAACAACCAACTTATCATCCAAGACAAGAAGGTTGGCAAAAATATCTAACTTTAGAAGATTTATGTGAAATGGCATTAGTTGCAAGAAAAACAATGCCTAATACAACATTTACATACAATGACGTAAATTGGGTAAATCCAAATAAGAGAAAACAAATTATAGAAATAGTAAAACAAATTCAAGCCATAGAAGCGCAATATAGACATGAAGGAAAACTACTTCCCGAAGAAAAAGGATTGATAGATACAATTGGAGTAGAAGCTCATTTAGGAACTGATGTTGAATTAGATGAAATAGATAGAACTTTCGAAGATATACAACAAGAAATAGGCCTTCCTGTTGAAGTTACAGAGTTTGATGTAGCAAGAAGTGGAAATGATCCAGCTTCACGAAGAGAAGAAGTTTTACAACAAAAAGTATTTGAAAGATTTTGGAAAATAATAAAAAATAATCCAAATTTTAAAGCTTTTACAATATGGTCTCAAAGTGATGATTTATCTTTTATGAATGAAAAATGCAATAAAATGGTTTATGCCTCATTATTAAATGGTAATTTTGAAGAAAAAGATTTCGAATTAAGTAGAGATGAACAAAATTTCAATTTTCACACACATACAGCACTGTGCGGACACGCTTCAGAAGATGGAATTGAAAAATATGTAATGGCAGCATATGCTGAAGGAATGGCAGATTTAGGTTTTTCAGATCATGCACCAAGCCCTTTTGGATATAATCCAAAAAGCGCAATGAGCATAGAACAATTTGAAGAAGAGTACATTCCAACATTACAACAACTTAAAAGTCAAGCGAATGGAAGAATAAATATAAAAATAGGATTAGAGTCAGAATATTATGGAGATATTGGAGAACAACATCCACTTGTTAAAAGTTTAAGAGAAAAAACTGAACCACATTTAGACTATATGATATTAGGTCAACATACAGCTTTAGCTAGAGATAAAGACGGAAAGTTGATAATGCCGCCTATAACTTCAAAACAAACTTCAAAGCAATATCCACTAGATTATGCACTTACAGTAGTAGAAGGAATTAGAAGTGGTAAATTTGCTTATGTGGCACATCCAGACATATTTATGGAAAAAAGAGATAGTGTACCAGAATCAGAATTGGAAGAGTATATGCAAAATGCAAAAACAGCAATGGAAATGATATGTGAAGCTTCAAAAGAATGCAATATACCACTAGAAATAAATTTAGGTTCAATATCTGCAATAGCTGCTGGAATTCCTGGAAAAAAACTAACAAGAGACGGTACTTATCCATATCCTGTTCCAGAGTTTTGGAAAATAGCAGAAGAAAAAGGGTGTAAAGTTTTAATAGGAATTGATGCTCATGATCCTCAAGCACTTCAAGATAGAACTTCTGAACAAATAGCTAGAAAAATTTTAAAAGATGAAGGAATAAATTTAGAATTTTTAGAAAGTTTTGAACCTCAAGGAATTGGAAAAGAAGGTATTAGAAGTAATCTTACATTTCAGCAAATCGGACAAGGAACTACAAAAAGTTTTAGTTCTAATCCAAAACAAGCACTTGAAGCTATCAACTCATTAGAAACTGGTGTAAAATCACAACAACAAACCAAAGAAAGTCAAATACAAGGAGACAAATAAATGATAGAAACAAATTATGCTAATGCATATAAAGAAGTTTTAGTTATTTTAGATCATTTAATAAAAGAAGATTATAACAAAATTCCAAAAAACTATATAGAATTTTTAAAATCAAACTGTAATAACGAATACGAGTTTTATTATGATAATTCTAAAACTTTTGAAGAACAAGAACTTTTAGATGATACAAAATATCTATTATTTGGATTATTTGAAAAATTTGGAGCAACAGAATTACAAAAAGATACAATAAAAGATTTTAAAAATAACTATTATAATAAATTAGAAAACGAAAAAAGAGAACAATATAATCCTGATTGTGTTTTTAAAACAGTAAACAATGAAAAAACTACTAATAATAGTTTAATAAAAAACAAAGAAACTTTTTTTATAAAATTCAAAAATTTTATATTTAAAATATTACATATAAAAAATAAATGATTAGAGCTAAGAAATTAGCTCTTTTTATATTATTATAAGCAATATAAGTACCTGTGTATTTTATAATTATTTGATAATAGATAATAAATATGATATAATATCATATAAAAAAATTTAGATTTAAGAGGAACAGATTAGATGAAAATAAGAAATCTTTTAAGAATTGTTGTAGATGATAAATCTTTGATGAAAAATGAAGATTTGGAAAATGAAGTTTTTGAAGTATTAATTAATTGTGGCAAAAAATGCGATAATGAAATTATTGAATTTATATTAGATATATATAGATATGATATTTTAAACAGAAGTATTATAAATGAAGTTATGAATTCAAAACTGAGTAATACTGACAAAAAGAAGATTTTAATTGGTTTAATAATAAATGATAATAATGTATTTAATAATAATGTAGAAATTATTGTAAAAGCAGATAAAATATTAGAATGTGATTCTACTGGTGAATTATGGAATAGTCTTATTAAATTACAATCAAAAAAAGATTTTATTCTATTAGATATCAGTGATACTATAGGAAAAGCTCAAAATGGTAATAGTGATGCTCAAAATGCATTAGCTAATTATTATGCTGATGGCTTTGGTGTAGAATTAAATCAAGAAAAAGCGGAAGAATGGTATAAAAAAGCTATAGCAAATGGAGACAAAAATGCAAAAGGAAATTTAGCAACGCTTTATCAACAACAATGTAGACATGAGGATTATGAGAAATTATTTGAAGAATTAATAGCTGAAGGCGATATAACCGCAATGCATAATTTAGGTTCTATATATTTAAATAGAGAGGATAAAAAACAGAGAGGAATAGAATTATTAGAAAAAGCATCATCAAGTGGTAATGAACTTTCAAATATATTGTTAGGAAAATATTATCTATATACAGTTAAAGATGTTGATAAAGCTACTGAATACTTTAAAAAAACTAATACCGAGCATAGTTCTTATCTAATACATTATTATTTAGGATATAACAACATGATTCCTGTTGATATAAAAAAAGCCACTGAAATAAGTAATGATTTATTAAAAAAAGGTAATATCGAACAAAAGTATAATGTAAATATATTAAATTCTTTAAATGGAAAAGATGTATTGATAGTAGATTCTTTTAAGAGTGCAGAAGAAATAAAAATAAATGAAGATAAGTATGGTGCAATAGCAGTTAATGGAGAATTATATTCAATATCGGACTATAAACAAATAAAAGAAAAGATTAATGAATTTTTGAAAGATATAGATGAAAATAATGGTAATAATGAATTTGATGTATTTATGAGTATTTATATGAAAATTATCAGCGAGATAGATTATGATTATTCAGCAGCCTCAAATTCTAGCGATAATGTTTCTAGAATTAGAAAAGCATATACACATAGAAATTTAATAGGAGCATTAATTGATAAAGAATGTGTGTGTGCAGGATATGCTAATACACTAAATGAATTGCTTAGATATAGAGGAATTGATTCAATTAATATTGAAAGTGACGATGGAAGACATTTATTTAATCAAGTAAAAATTAATGATAATTGGTATTATGCCGATGTAACATTTGATGCTTACAATGTCAAATGTGGTAAAGAGTTAGAAAATTGTTTGCTTTCTAAAAAAGATTTCTCAACATGTGACTCTCATGTTACTACTAAATCAGACATACATAAATCTGAAAACACTTACTCACAAGATGATGTTAATGATTTTTTTAAAAATTATAAAAAACTTTATTTAATAAATGAATGTAGTAGTAATAAAATGTTTAATATTGAATCTTTAATTGATGTAATTAATAAATTTAAAAGTGGAAAAATATTAAAAAAAGTAAAAGAATTTTTGGATAGGTAGGTATAATATGGAAGCTAATGTATATTCAGAGATATATAGTTTTATTAAATTTTTAGGAAATGAATACATAAATAAATTACCACAGGAAGAATATAAATTGATTTATAAAAATAGAAATAAAGAATATAATCCTAAATATAAATTATCTGATTTTAAAGATGATAGAAAAATGTTATTTGAAACCAAAGTAATTATTTTATATTTTTTAGTAAAGTATTGGTGTGAATCAGAAAAAGAAAAAAATGTAATAAAACAAATCTTAATTAATAAAAAATAATTTTAAAAAATGAGAGCTAAGAAATTAGCTCTTTTTTGTTGAAATAGAGGAGAGAGGGCTAATTTTTGAAATTTATAATTATTTAATGTGAATTATAAAAAATTGTGATATAATCTAATTATTAATATTTTGGAAAGGATTTTTTTAGGCATGACAGATTTTAATAAAATAGAAAATTATTATGCAAGTTTTGATGAAAAAAATAGATTACAAAAAGATAATAGCGGAAAGCTTGAATACGAATTAACTTTATCGATCTTAGAAAAGTATTTACCAAAAAACGGAACTATCTTAGATTTAGGTGGTGCTGCTGGTGTATATACCTTTCCACTAGCTAAAAAGGGATATAAAATGTATCTTGCAGATCTTTCGGAAAAATTAATATATCAAGCAACGGAAACTAAAAAACAATTAAATGAAGATAATATAATATCATGTGACGTTGTAAATGCAATTAATTTAGATAAATATGAAAATGAACAATTTGATGTAGTCTTATTATTTGGACCTCTATATCATTTATTGGAAGAAAGTGAAAGAACAATATGCATACAAGAGGTATATAGAGTATTAAAAAATGGAGGATTAGTATTTGCGAGTTTTATTCCTTATTTATCTGGAAGTATTGCAATATTAGATAGATATTTTAGACATCCGGAACAAGTGGATAACAAAAATTTAAATCATGTGTTTAATACCGGAAAATTTAATAATAAGGATATAAAAGGATTTCAAGAAGGTTATTATCCAACATCAGATGAGATTGTAAGATTATTTAAAGATAATAATTTTAACACTGTATGTTTACGTTCTATAAGAGGATTCGGCTATGAGAAGGAAGATAAAATATTTAATATAAGTGATAAAGATATGTTTGATGAAGTAATAAAGTTGATTAATAAAACTGCAGATGATAAATCTATAATTGAA
>JAEIGA010019517.1_pt1 | contig 10338 bp, 9 predicted proteins | sample 9270691 | NCBI WGS metagenome assembly JAEIGA01 (sample SAMN17057246, study PRJNA624740) | gut metagenome | biome: biome; isolation source: fecal sample | host: Bos grunniens | place: China: Xizang | collected 2019
AACTATTCTCTCAATGCTGATGCTAAATCTGCATCAGTTATCGTAAAAAACAGCGCTGGTCAAGCAGTGATTACTCAAGCACTTTCGGGCATTGCTAAAGGTGCACACACTGCATCGGTTGACCTCGCAGGACAAGCTTCTGACACCTACACTTGGGAAATCAAAGTTACAGGTGCTGCTCAAACTGCTGTAAAAGAATTCAAAGTATTGAAATTCTATCACCCATCAGGTCTTGATGTTGACAACAGTATGGAAAGCCCTTCTTTCGGTACTCTTTTCATTGCTGAAGGTTATACTGATGGTAAAACATCGGGCTATGTGAGCGCACAAGCCGATGGTTCAGAGGGTAATGGCCTTTATATGTACACTGCAGGTGGAGACCAAATCCTTGATAAAAATGGCAAGGCTCGTTTTTATGGTTCTACTATTCAGTTTTCAAATGATTTTGAAACAAAAGTTAATATAGGAGCCGATTTTGCTCGAGTAGCAGTGGCTGAAGATGGTCGCATTTTCGTAACTCGCCATAATGATTCGGGTGATTATATATTGTCGGCAAAAAGTGTTGAGGACCTTCAAAATGGTGGAGAGTTCACTTCTCTCGTTGCTGGTAAAACAATGACCGATACAAAATATTACACTGATGCCAATGGCAATTTCCTTGTTGGTCCTAACCAAGGTTTTGACGTAAAGGGCTCTGGTGCTGATACTAAGCTTTTAGTTCTATCTTGTGCCAACAATAGCGTTACAATAATGGCTCCTAGCAATAATCGCACAATGGAACATAAGATTGGCACGTCAAATACTCTTTCAACGGGAACTGCTGTAACTGCTTTAGATAAAAAATATACAGTATCATATGACCGTTCGGCGAATGTTGCATACGACAATCGTGGAGGTATTTGGTATTGTCAATCTCGTCAAACACCTACTGATGCTCAACCTTCGTTGGTTTATGTTGATGCAAATGGTACAACTCAATATTTTGAAGGAGCAGGAGCTGTAGCTCGTCGTCGTGGAGCTCTTGCTGTAAGTCCTGATGGCACACGTCTTGCTGCGGCAAGTGCTTATGGTAAGCAATTCTCTATTTATGACATTAATTATGCTGAAAGTGGAGCAGTATCTCTTACAGAAACTCATCGAATAACAGTTGCTGGTAATAACCTTTATTGTCTTGCATGGGACGTTGCCGGTAATGTTTATGCTGGTAATGCAACAAGCGAATATGTGAAAGGTTTCTCTATCCCTCGTGCAAGCAATGACTTTACCACAAAAGCAGCTTCAAAATATGCTGTGAAATATGAAGCAGGTCCAGTTGTTCCTACTGTAACACCAACTGCTGGTAACGCCAACCCATTTGCTTATGCATTGTCAAGTACCGTTGAAGATGGCATTATCAACATCAACTACTCACTCAACGCCGATGCTGTTGCTGCTGAAGTAATCGTGAAAAATGCTGCAGGCGAAGTTGTGATTACTCAAGCTCTTGAAGGAACTAAAAAAGGTGCTCACTCTGCAACAGTTGACTTTGCCGAACAAGAAAATGGCACATATACTTGGGAAATCAAGGTTACAGGTGCTGCACAAGACGAAATCAAAGAATTTGCTGCTTATCGTTTCTATCACCCACGTGGTGTAGATGTTGACAATAACATGGAAAGCGCTGCGTTTGGTAATGTATATGTAACAGAAGGTATCAAAACTACAAGTGCTACTTATTGGAGTGGTAATGGTGGTGGTAATGGTCTTTATATCTTTACCCCCGACATGCAACCAGTGAAGAACCCACAGACAGGCTTATATGCATTTATGGGTGGATTTACCGTTGACGAACGAGTAGCTTCGGGTACAATTACCGAAGGTGCCGACTTGGCTCGCGTGCGTGTTGCTGAAGATGGTCGCATCTTTGTGACTCGTAGTAACGATACCGGTTCATATATTGCATACGCACAAGATGCTGCAACTCTTATTGCTGAAGATAAATTCACATCACTTTTAGGTGCTGGTTCGGTTGATGCTTCAACTTATGCATTCAATGACGCATCAGGCAACTTCGTAGCAGGTCCTAACTTGGGCTTTGATATCAAAGGTTCAGGCGAAAATCTTAAAATGATGGCTCTTTCAGCACAACAAGCTCTTTGGGTATATAGCTGGAAAGGTTCACGAATTGATGAATATGCATTAGGTAATGGAACAACACTTCCTGCTCCTGTTCAACATGCAGCTCTTCCTCAAGCAACTACTGCTCCTCAAACAACTAACGTAGAGTATGACAATCGTGGTGGTTTCTGGTATTGCCAAATGCGTCAAACTCCTACCGATGCTAACCCTGCATTAGTATATGTTGATGCTAATGGTGATGTGAAATACTTTGAAGGTGCTGGTGGTAAATATCGTGGTGGTGCTGGTATCCGTTTGAATCCTGATAACACTCAAATTGCTATATCTTCTTCAACATCTACATTTACTATTTATGACATTACCTTTGCAGATGATAACACTCCAACTTTGACAGAAAAATATGTTATCGCTCATGGTATTGGTCGCAACCTTTATGACATCGCATGGGACCTCGCTGGTAACATCTATATCTGTGGTAACTCAGGTGAATATTTGAAAGGTTTCTCTCTCCCACGTGAAAATAATGAGTTCACAACAACTGCACCTTCAAAATATACTGTAAACTACGAAGCTCCAGTTCCTGTTGCTCCTCTTTATATTACAGGTGCTAATGTTGGTGGTAACTGGGATCCTGCAAATGCTGCTGAATTTACTTTCGATGGTAATAACTACACTATCGTTCTCGATGAAACTGCATCAGAATTCAAAATCTCTACTGCAAAAGGTTCTTGGGACGAATTCAACGCAGGCAACCTCGCTGTTGATGCTGCTATCACTAATGGTGGCACAGTAAACCTCTCTGTTAACAAAGATGGTGGAAACATCGTTCTTCCATGGGCTGGTGTATGGACTATCACTGTGGCAAGCGATTTCTCTACTTTGACTGCTACAACTGAAACTCCACGCCCCGACAACTTCCCTTCTGTAATTTATATGGTAGGTCATGACAACGCATGGGATCCAGCAAATCCTCTTGAAATTAAAGGTCAATATGGCGTTTACACAATGGAAGGTGTAGAATTTACAAATGCTGAAATCAAAATCTCTACTAGCAAAGGTTCTTGGAGTGAATTTAATGCTAATTGCTACGATGCTACATCTACTGTCGCAATAGGTGAACCTGCTACATTGAAGAAAGGTGACCAAAACATTAAGATTGCGGCTACAGGTAAATACGATGTTACTATCGACCTTGAAAATATGACTATCACTTTGACCGGTAAAGTTGAATACCCCGAAGTAATTTATGTTCTCGGTAATGTAAATGGTTACAGCTGGTCAACAAGCGAAGGTGTTGCTCTTGCACACGTTGGCGAAGGTGTGTATGAAGGTGAATTTGTAGTTGACAATGCCGATAATGGATTTGGATACTTCACTTTCGTATCTACTCTTGGTGCTGACTGGGACGTTGTAAATGCCGGTACTCGTTATGGTGCTACCGAAAGCGACAAATTAGTTGAAGCTAACACTTCTTATCCTATGACCAATAACTGGGGTAGTAGCTCTCAATCTTGGAAATGTGAAGCAGGTAAATGCCGAGTTCAAGTTGACATCGTAAACTGCACAATGCAAATCCTTGAGTTTACAGGTGTAGTAGGTGTTGAATTCGACGAAAACGCACCAGTTGAATACTACAACCTTAACGGTGTGAAAGTAGAAAACCCAACTAATGGTACATTTATCAAAGTTCAAGGCAACAAAACTGCTAAAGTTTACATTAAGTAAATAGTAATACTATAGTAACTATAGTATCTATAGTCACTATAATATTAATCAATAATTGAGCGGGCAATCCATTGACGGGTTGCCCGCTTTTTGTTGTGTATAAAGAAGAATTATTGTGAAATTTAATGGTTTGTAAGTTACAAATCATTAAATTTGTAACTTACTACTCAAAATATTGAACATTAACTAGTATGCGACTTGTAATACAACGTGTGAGCCGAGCTTCGGTAACGGTTGATGGTGAGCTGAAATCATCAATAGGTCACGGACTAATGGTGCTTGTGGGGGTGGAGCATGGCGACACTCTCGAAGATGTAAAATGGCTCGTGGGGAAAACTACGGCTCTACGCATTTTTGATGATGAAAATGGGGTGATGAACCGTTCGGTAATCGATGCTGATGGCGAGGTGTTGGCAGTGAGCCAATTTACCCTCACGGCATCGACTCGTAAGGGTAATCGTCCATCATATATTCGTGCTGCTGGGCACGATGTAGCTGTACCTCTATATGAGGCTTATTGTGAGCAAGTGGGGCAAGCGCTTGGGAAACCCACTAAAAAGGGGGTATTTGGTGCTGATATGAAGGTGGAACTGGTAAATGATGGACCAGTAACAATTATTATAGATTCAAAGTTAAAGGAATGAGCAACGATATCACATTGCGCGACGCTCAAAAGTTGGTCGATGATTGGATTACTACCATAGGGGTGAGGTATTTTTCTCCACTCACAAATATGGCTATTCTCGCGGAGGAGACGGGCGAAGTGGCTCGCATAATGGCTCGATTGCATGGCGACCAGTCGTTTAAGGAGGGGGAAACACCCAATCTTGCCGATGAACTTGCCGACCTTCTGTGGGTAACAATGGCAATCGCCAACCAAGAGGGTATCGATCTCACCGAGGCTTTGAAACGAAATATTGAGAAAAAAACATCTCGCGACAAAAATCGTCACCTCAATAATCCCAAATTGAGATAAAAAGGCTTAAAAATCTTGTGGGATATAAATTTATAACCTATATTTGTGATATAATTAAAAAACTTTGACAATATGCCTGAGATATTTAGAATGTTTGGGATTAGTTTCTTTTTCTATTCTCGCGAACACGAACCAATACATGTCCATATTAGAAATGCTGATGGAAGGGCTAAATTTGTCGTACTTCCCGAGGGTGTGAGATTAGTAGAAACTAAAGGGATAAAATCAAAGGACTTAAAACTTGCCGAAGCTATTCTTGAAGAAAATAAAGAGTTGGCAATTTCGGAATGGAATAAATACTTTGGGGGAAACAATTAGTACAAAATACATGTTTCAATTTAGAAACTTAAAAATATATAGCGTATGATATTAACAAAAATATGGTTTGAAGACAATCGCATTTATGGGTTAACCGACGATGGTCGCACTTTGTTTCAGTCGTTGCTATATTACAAGCGTTTGATGTATGCCACTGATGAGCAACGAGGTAATTATGAAATGGATGATGAGGGTATTCATTGGGAGGAATTAGACGAGGATATTTCCTTTGAAAGTTTTGAATATGAAGACCCCGAACCAGTCGGCATTTCTCGTTTTTTCTTGTCGCATCCCGAAATAAATGCATCGGCAATAGCTCGACGATTGGGTATGCAACAAAGTCTGCTTGCAAGTTATATAAATGGCACAAAAAAACCATCAAAAGAACGAGAAGAATTAATTATGGCTGAGGTAAGAGCATTGGGTGCAGAATTACAACAAGCTATACTATAAATTAAGAAATAAAAAAAACATATACTATTATGAGTGATAAATATCGTGATACTATTGCTGCCAGTGCTGTGGTGGCTGATGATGAAAAAGTGAAAGCTGCAGTGGCAAAAATTCTTGCCGACCACATGGAAGAGAATAAAAATCAAGATGTGTATAAATTTTTGTTTAACACTATTGATTTGACTACTCTCAACTCTACCGACTCACCTCAATCGGTAGCAAAATTTGTGGAACGTGTGAATGCTTTCGATGAAGAGTATGGTGAATTGAAAAATGTGGCTGCAATATGTGTGTATCCATGTTTTGCACAAGTGGTGCGCTCAGTGCTTGAAGTGAGCGACGTTGATATCGCTTGCGTATCGGCTTGTTTCCCTACTTCACAATCGTTTATTGAGGTGAAAGTAGCCGAAACTGCTCTTGCTGTTGATGGTGGTGCTGATGAGATTGACATAGTATTTAATCTTGGCAACTACTACGATGGCGACTACGAAGGTGTGTGTGATGAAATCGCCGAGTTGAAGGCAGTGTGTCGCGATGCACGTTTGAAAGTAATCCTCGAAACTGGTGCGTTGAAAACTGCTGCCGACATCAAGGCTGCTTCAATTCTTTCACTCTACTCGGGTGCCGACTTCCTCAAAACATCAACAGGAAAAGGTTATCCTGGAGCAACTCTTGAGGCTGCTTATGTGATGGCTAAATGTATCAAAGAATACTACGAAAAGACTGGTAACATGGTAGGCTTTAAGGCTTCGGGTGGTGTTGCTACTACTGAAGATGCTGTGGCTTACTATACCGTAATCAAAGAGGTGCTTGGCGAAAAATGGCTCACAAATGAATACTTCCGTATAGGTGCAAGTCGTCTTGCGAATAATCTTTTGAGCGACATCGTAGGTCAAGAGGTTAACTTCTTCTAAATTTTAGATATGGAATATTGGATTTCGGTAGAAGGTAGCCGCGAAGGACCATACACGCGTGAACAGTTGTTGTTGATGCGTATTCCTGCCAATGCGCTTGTGTGGCGCGAGGGTATGAATCAATGGCTTCCTGCAGCACAAATGGAAGAACTTGTGGGATTGTTTACCCCTTATGAATTGCAACAATCGGGGGTGAATCCTATTCCACCACGAAAATCTCCACCTACCTATCTTGTGTGGGCAATTCTCTCAACATTTTGTTGCTGCCTCATCCCTGGAATCATTGCTATTTCGTATGCTTTGGGGGTTAAATCAAAATTTGATAGTGGCGACTATGAGGGTGCCGATAAATACTCCGAACGAGCAGCCCTTTGGGTGATATTGAGTTTCGTCTTGGGATTGTTGTTGATGCCCCTACAATTCGCTATCTCTTTATTATGATACCAAAGTCAACAATACGCATAATCGTGCCGGTAGCAATCGCTATCGGCGCTTTTATAGCGATATATTATATCTTTGACCCTGCAAATAATCTATTTCCCAAGTGTCTATTCTATCAATTAACAGGGTGGGAATGTGCTGGGTGTGGTAGTCAGCGCATGGTTCATGCTTTGCTTCATGGTGATTTTGTAGCAGCGTGGCACTATAACCCTGCAATATTAATATTATCCCCTGTTTTTGTATTAATGCTTATCGCAAGCCTTTATCGCAATCGTTTACCTCGATTTTATAATCTCGTTTACTCCCCTTGGGTGGTGTGGAGTGTGCTTGGAAGCATATTAGCATGGTGGATAGGTCGCAATATCTTTTAATGTGCCATTTTCTTTGTTGAATGAGTTGATATGCTTAACTTTGTGAGACAAAATAGAATAATCGTGAAAAAAATATCATTAATATTTTCATTTGTTGCAGCGCTTTTGCTTGTGTCGTGTGGTGATGCTACAACATTTACTGTTGAGGGTAAAATCAGCGATGTGGGCGTTCAAAATATGCGTGCTATATATTATGCCGATGGTGCAGTGAATGTGCTTGTGGTGCCAGTAAAAGATGGTGCATTTGAGTTTGAGGCCAATGCTACCGAGCCTACAATGGTTGAACTATTCTCGACTAATAAGGTGCTTTTAGGTCGTGGGTATGTGTATCCAGGCGATAATATAGAGTGTGTGCTCTATAAAAGTGCTCCATATAAGGCTGAAATTTCGGGTAATGAGATATCTGAACGCTGGAGCAAATTTCTGTTGGAGAATAGCGATGTTTTAGAGTCGAACGATACCAAAAAAATTAATGCTTTGGTTGAAAGTTATATCAATAGTAATAAAACCGACCTACTTTCGACCTTATTGCTCCTCACCGAGTATGTAACGCCCAACAATGAACCTATGGCGGCGAAACTTCTTGCTGCAATAGTTCCCGATGCACGTCCTCAATCGTTGATTGAGGGTTATGAGGCTTTGCTTAATAGAAGTACAAGCGTGAAAGCTAACGAAAAATTGGGTATGATATCGTTCTATAGTAGTGTTGACTCGTTGAAATCAATTGTGGCACACTCATCATCATATATTGTTGTAGCGTTTTCTGACAAAGACACTCGCAACGAGGGTGAGATTATTGATTCTTTGCGTGCACTTCGTGAGAGATATCACAATCGCCGATTGCAAATTGCCGATATCTCACTCGATATAGATACCACTGTGTGGAAAAAATCGATAAAAAATGATAGTGCCACTTGGCAACAAGGTTGGGTTGTGGGTGCTGTATCATCACACTCTATCGATCGTCTTGGCATCAATCGTCTGCCATTCTATATCGTGGCCGATTCTACTGGCAAACAATTATATCGTGGCACCTCTATTATTGACGCTTCAAATGAGGTGAATAAGGTGCTTAAGAATAAATCTATTCAGAAATAATCAACCATATTAAATCACACTACTATGCTTGTCAAAACCTATGGTGCTGCTGTTAATGGCATTGATGCAATATTGATTACAATCGAAGTGTCGGTTGACCAAGGTATTTTGTACTGCATAGTAGGACTTCCCGACACTGCTGTTAAAGAGAGCTACCAACGCATCTTGTCGGCAGTGAAACACTCAGGGCAAGACTTCCCTCGTCGTAAAGTGGTAGTGAATATGTCGCCTGCCGATGTAAAAAAGGAGGGTGCAGCCTACGATCTTCCTATTGCCATAGGCATTCTTGCCGCTGATGAGAAACTCGACGCTTCGCACCTTGGCGAATATCTTATTATGGGAGAATTGTCGCTTGATGGCTCTGTATTGCCTATTAGTGGCGTGTTGCCAATGGCTATTAAGGCTCGCGAATTAGGGTTTAAGGGTATGATAGTGCCCCAAGCCAATGCCACCGAGGCAGCTGTGGTAAATAACCTTGAGGTGTATGGCGTTGACAATCTTGCGCAAGTGATAGGATTCCTCAATGGTAATTATATACTCAATCCCACGATAGTAAACACGCGTGAGGAGTTTAAGAATGCGAGCAATGTATTTGATTATGACTTTGATGAGGTAAAAGGTCAAGAGAATGTGAAACGCGCCTTTGAAGTGGCATCGGCAGGTGGTCACAACATTCTGCTTGTGGGCCCTCCTGGGTCGGGTAAGTCTATGATGGCAAAACGTTTGCCCTCTATTCTTCCTCCACTGACACTCCAAGAAGCACTCGAAACAACTAAGATACACTCTGTAGCCGGGAAACTCAAAGGTGGCTCAAAGTTGATGACTCAACGCCCCTTCCGGTCGCCACACCACACTATTTCGCCAGTGGCACTTGTGGGTGGTGGCACAAATCCTATGCCTGGCGAAATATCGCTTGCTCATAACGGAATTTTGTTCCTTGACGAGTTTCCCGAATTTTCACGCAACGTGCTTGAAGTGATGCGCCAACCTCTTGAAGACCGACACATCACCGTGGCTCGTGCAAAATATACTATCGACTATCCTGCTGGTTTTATGCTCGTGGCATCGATGAACCCATGTCCATGTGGATACTACAATCACCCCACAAAAGAGTGTACTTGTATGCCTGGACAAGTCACAAAATACCTCGGTCGTATTTCGGGACCACTTCTCGATAGAATTGACCTTCAAGTGGAGATTTTGCCCGTACCATTTGAAAAACTATCGTCATTGCAAAAAGGGGAGAGCAGTGCAACTATTCGTGAACGTGTGATAGCTGCTCGTGCCATACAGACACTCCGATTCAAGGATGAAAAAGAGATTCACTGCAATGCGCAGATGAACTCTCGATTGCTTGAAAAGTGGTGTGTACTTGATGATGACACCAAAAAGATACTCCACGATGCCATGACACGATTTGACATGTCGGCACGCGCCTACGACCGTATCCTCAAAGTGGCACGCACCATTGCCGACCTCGATGCATCGCCCCTTATCACCCCCATTCACATGCGCGAAGCAATCTCCTATCGCAACCTCGATCGCGCCTCATGGGGCAACACCTTCATGGTAAAGAAATAGGATATTTGGCCAAAATTGTGAATATGCTATTACGCGCTATATCGTTAGCCTAAAATTATAATTCAACAAAACCTCAACCATAGTTGTTATCTCACAAAAATGTGAGTCTATGAAGTTGAGGTTTTTTGTGTTGCAGGGTGTGGTGATGTGTGTGCCGTTTTTGATGGCGGCACCGGTAAATCAATGTGGAGATGATGTAGTATCGCTCGATTCGTGTAGGGCAATGGCTCTGCGCAATAATAAGCAAATGCTTGTAAATATTGCTCGCATTGAGGGGGCTAAGCATAAAAAGCATGAGGCTAGGGCTGCATTTTTGCCAGCCTTAGACTTTGCGGGTGGATAT
>JAEIGA010019518.1_pt1 | contig 10338 bp, 19 predicted proteins | sample 9270691 | NCBI WGS metagenome assembly JAEIGA01 (sample SAMN17057246, study PRJNA624740) | gut metagenome | biome: biome; isolation source: fecal sample | host: Bos grunniens | place: China: Xizang | collected 2019
ATGGGTCTGCAAATCCAATTATTAGCCCTGTTGAAGGTTTGCTTATGGACTCTAACGGCGCATGGTTGGCAATAATTTCAAGCGATGGTTTTGGTGTATCAAAAGGTATTTACATCGCTGACTTTATCACTTTCCTTACAATCAACGGCTACACAGGGTTTACAAAAGAACAGGTAAAAGAGGAGTATTTGCCTAGCGGGGCAACGGTGTTTTATATGGGGTCTGATGAGTCTGATGTGTATTTGTATGCCGATAAAGATTGCACAGTTAAAGCAACAAAAGAAGAAGTTAAAAAGGCTCTAAACGGTGTAATGTATGTATATTGTGACGGTGCTTATATACCACCAGTCAATATCATGGATTTTAGTACGCATTGGGGGTTAATTATTCTGCTTTATTATGGCGGTTCAACTATGCCAACGGAACTCTACACAGCAGAATACACAGACTAAAGGGCATCCAATGGGTGTCCTTTTTATATTGAAAGGAGCAGACCAATGAAATTAAACAAAGAATATTGGAAAGCCGCAGGGATAAGAGCATGGCACGCTATTTGGCAGACGGCAGTTCCTTTAATCCCTGTAGGAATTGCCATAACAGAAATTGACTGGCTGACAGTCGCAGAAGTTTCGCTGGCGGCGGGCGTTCTGTCTCTTGCGAAATCTTTTGCAGCGGGTATGCCCGAAACGGAGGGGCAGTAAATGGGATATGTTATAACGGCGTTAATTACGATTATAACGGGCGTTTTGGTCTTTGTTCTGCAAATGGTTATCAAAGAGAACCGTGAGCTCCACAAGGAAAAAGAAGAGGCGCAAAAGGCAAAGGAAAAAGCGGCGGAGAAACGCGCCAGGGCGCTCGAAAATGGTGTTGTCAGTCTGCTCCGAAAAGAGTTGCTTGACGAACACACTAAATACACAGAGCAAGGCTATATTTCTTCTAAAGCGTTAGAAGTTGGCTTGTCCATGTATGACGCTTATAAGGATTTAGGCGGCAACGGCATGATGGATCACTTAAAAGACGAAATCGAGGCATTGCCTGTAAAGAAAGGATGATAACGCATGGCTAAAATTGTTATTGATGCGGGGCATGGTAGATACACCGCAGGAAAACGTTGTTTGAAAAAACTCGACCCGAACGAAACTCGCGAATGGGTATTAAATGACAGAGTGGCCGACGAATTAGGCAGACTGTTGAAACTGGCAGGACACGAAATCATGCGAGTTGACGACCCAGACGGAACAAAAGACGTTGCGCTCGGAACTCGAGTAAACAAGGCTAATAAATGGGGCGCTGACTTATACGCCTCAATTCATCAAAACGCTGGCGTAGGTGGCGGAACTGGTGGCGGTACGGAAGTATATGTTTACGATAAAGCATCCGCAAAGAGTAAAGAAGTACAGAACGCCGTATACAAACACGCTATCAAACGCGGGAACCTCAAGGGCAATCGCGCAGACGGTACGCGCTCCGCTAACTTCTACGTTGTAAGATACACTAAAATGCCTGCGTTTTTAATCGAGTGCGGGTTTATGGACTCCAAAACGGATATTAAATACTTATTAGACCCAGCATGGAGTAAGAAAATCGCTAGAGGTATTGCGGAGGGCATCTGCGAAGTATACGGCGGAAAAATCTCTGCTGTAACGACAGTAAAAAAAGACCCCGACTCTTTCAAAGTCAAAGTTATCTGCAACAGTCTGAATATTAGAGACGGCGCAGGAGCTGACAATAAAAAAGTCGGTGCAATTACTAACAAGGGTAAATACACAATCGTTAAAACGAAAAAAGTAAACGGCGTATTGTGGGGCAAACTGAAAAGCGGTGCGGGCTGGATCTCCCTGCACAGCGATTACGTTAAAAGGGTGTAACAACTACACCAAAACACAATAAAAACCGCTTACAGGCTAAATTAAAGCCCTACAAGCATATAAAATAGCAACAACAATAAAAAATAGCAATTCAATGGTAAGGGTCGGGAGCAATCTCGACCCGCTTTTTTTATGCCTCTATGCACTTGTTTATATTTACTATTGTGGTATAATATAGGAGAACTCGGCGAGGTACAACGCTGGGTGGAAATCTTAAAAGGCATTACAATACGACAAAACCCCAGGAGCGTGTTCCCTGGGGTTTTTACTTGCTAAAAAACATTCTCAAGCACGGTTATATACTTTTCTACAAGTAACAATTAGGTAACAAATACAACTTTGCAATTTTGCCGAAACCTAGACGCGATGCGCATTTTTCAACGGTTTCAGCCGTCCATCAATATGTTTAGAAGATAAATCGAAATACAAGTAATATAAATCAACACATTTCCCCAAAGTGAGCAAAAGCCTTGAGAAACGTGGATTTTTCAAGACTTTCGTGCGTTTTGGGTTTTCTAAAAAACACCATGAAATCGTATAAAATTTCGACTATAGGTAACGTATAGGTAACAAAATTTCTATCATAAGTAAACGGAATTTGTTAAAAATCTACCTTGTCGATTTCCGCGATGAGTTCCGGCAGCAGGACTTCTGGATGCGTGTACACATCGTTTGTCAAATTGTTGGTAGCGTGTCCGATCATATAGGAACGGAGTGTGCTATCCATTTTAGTTGTGTACGTTGCAAAAGTATGACGCGTTTCGTGTATAGTGTGTTCCAGTTCCATAGCCTTGCAAAAGTCTCTAAATACGGGAGTATGGAAGTTCTGATACCCGATGCGGTCTCCGCTTGCCGTTACGATTAGGTATTCTCCGCAATGTTTTATGTGGTTTTCTAGTAGCGGAATGATTTTCTTATGAATAGGTACCAGGCGGAACGCGTTCTCTGTTTTAGTTCCGCGCACTGTGATATATCTTTCGGCGAGGTGTACATCTGCGCTTTTTAGATGTAACAATTCGTCAATTCGCATTCCAGTATATATCAGTATCAGCAGAATTTCGGCTGCTGCTATGCCTTCAAGTTTTGATTTGCGAGCGCCTTTAAATACCCATTCTTTGTTTTCCCATAATGTTTGGATCTCTTCGCGTGTAAACGGTTTCTTGTCTTTTCTTTCTTTATGCTCTGCGATTTTTACGAAATCGGAATAATCTTTATCTGCAAGGTCGTTTTTTAACGCGTAATCATACACCAGGCGTTGCACTTGCGTAATGTTTGCAAGCGACGGTTTTGACATATACGCGTTTTCGTCTATTACGTTCTGCAAATGTGCTAGGCGTATTTCAGCGATTGGCAACTCCCATAATGGCATACACTTTTTAAACCCTGCGCCATAACCAGAAACGCTCGACTTTGATTTGTTATCTATGCGCGCGTCTTTATATGCCAGTTCGTAAACCTCTTTAAAAGTAACTTTTCTTTTATCCAGATCATACGGGCTTTTGTTGTATTCCGCCAGGGCAATGTTTGCCTCTGCGGCCGTCTTATAATATCCGATTGGTTTCTTTACTTGTTTTGATTTAAAGGTGCGTTTTTTTATCTGCTTTTCGAGATCCGCACAAAGCATCGTTTTAAATTCCTCAAAATCCATATCATTATACAGGGTACAAAGCGCACCCGCGTACAGGTTCGCTACGTCCTGCGGTGTCTCTGCTGTCTCTAGGGCTAAAATCGACGATTTCAGCGCGTTTTGTGTAGCGGGCGGTATAATTACACCTTCGCTTTTTATTTCGCTGACATAAGCCATAAAGGGCTTTTTTCGTTTGCCCTTTAATTTGGTTATGCCGCCGTAGCCGTTAGCATTACGCCTTGCCATAAAATCACTCCCCTTGTCTTATATTGTCGCAATTTGTTCAAAGTTTCTGCAATCTTTTATCTATAATGTGAAGTATTATACTAATAATCGAAAGTTTGTTCGATTGCCTCGGAACTGAAAGGAGCCCGCTATGAAGAAAGACTACATATCCGCTATCACAAATTTACTTCACGATTGCGACGATTTAGAAATGCTCGAAATAATCTTACAGTTACTTCAAAAGAGCAATCAGCATTTGGTCGACGCTCCGAACCTGGCTTGAGTCCAGTTTCATCAATTTTTCAACTAAAGACATAAACTCTGGATCAGTTTTCATTTTTAGCACGGCAGTAGCAATACTGCCTGCTTTTTTTTCGACTTCTTTTCGCTCCTCTGTTTTCTCTTCAATTAGGTCGGACTTTAATATACCGAAATAATCTGCCATGATTTCAATTTTATCTATGCGCGGATATTTCTTTGCCTTTACCCAGTCGTTAAAAGTGGAAGTGGCAACGCCGACAACTTCCGCAATTTCCTTTTGCGTTCTGCCAGACTTTGAAATATAAAACTGCAAATTTTTTGCCATTGTTTCTTTGTTTCCGATGTTGCTCATTCTATTGCACCTCCTATCAATTTCACATATAGATTACACCAAATCCGCCCAAAAGTAAATCGAAACGAAAAAAAATCCGCTTTTCGGTGTTGACAAAATTATATTGATATATTATTATGATTACAGAAATCCGCTGAAAGCGGACAGAAAAGGAGGTGCAGGAATGCCGAAAATCACATTAGCGGCGGCGAGAGTAAATGCAGGGTATACGCAAAAGAAAGCCGCTGAACTGCTGAAAGTCAGCAATAAAACGTTGTCGAGTTGGGAAAGCGGAGCGTCCGTACCAAAGGCAAATAAAATAGACGCCATTTGCCAGCTTTACGGCTTGTCATACGACAACATAAATTTTTTTGTACAGTAATCCGCTTAAAGCGGAAAAGGGGGACGAAATGAAAATACTCATTAACGACGTCGCGAAAGCGTTAGGCGTAAGCCCGGAAACGGTAAGAGTTGGACTCCAGCAGAACGTGTTCAGTTTCGGAACTGCCTTTAAGAAGCCAGGGCGACAGAATTACACCTACGTAATTTATCCCGAAGCTGTCAAGCGATACATAGGAGAGCTGGAACAATGGAAAAGTTAGTTTGTTGGGAAGGGCCATGCGACGAGGGCGTGCCAGTTTGTTGTAAAGACTGCAACAGAAAAGACAAATGCTCCGACGTGTGCGACAGATTTGAAGAATGTTTAAAGGAGGAATAAGCAAATGAGAAAAAGAGATTGGTTATTAAGTGCAACTATAGCATTGTTTATCGGCTTATGGCTGAACGGTAATTTAGGAGCGTGGTTTTAATGGATAGATTACCAGAGCCATACGAATTTTATGATCGTTATTGCGAAGAGCAGGAACGCGAAATTGCGCGCCGCCCTATATGCGAATGTTGCGAAGAGCCGATATTAGATGAAACTTGCATTAGTTTTGGAGACGGCTTTATCTGTGAGAATTGCCTTGATACATATTACAGGATAGCGACGCCAGATGATTATTAGAAAATTTTATGGAGTAAAGGAATGAAACATATAGCATCATGCAGCTTCGGCAAAGATAGCCTGGCAACAATCTTACTGGCAATAGAACACGGCGAACCGCTGGACGAGGTTGTATATTGCGAAGTCATGTTTGACGAAAACATAAGCGGCGAAATCCCGGAGCATAAAGAATTTATATATAACAAAGCAATTCCGATGCTCGAAAGCTACGGCATAAAAACCGTTGTGCTGCGGTCTGAATGGACTTATATGAATCATTTTAACTTTGTTATAACAAAAGGCCCACGAAAGGGACTTATCAGAGGTTTTCCGATCTGCGGTATTTGCTCGATTTGTCGAGACTGTAAACTGCCGCCGATTAGAGAATATATAAAAAATCTTCCTGCTGGAACGGTGCAATATATCGGAATCGCAAAAGACGAACAGGAACGACTTGTAAGGCTAGACGGACAGAAAATATCGCTGTTGGACAAGTACGGCTATACGGAACAGGACGCAAAAGAGTTGTGCAAACGGCACGGGCTACTTTCGCCAATATATGAGTTTACGGATCGCGGCGGATGCTTCTTTTGTCCAAACGCAAAAGAAAAGGAGCTGCGGCACTTGTACGACAACCATAAAGACTTATGGGCGAAAATGTTAGAACTGCAAGCGCTACCGAATAAAGCGTCGGAGCTGTTTAACAGAACGCTGAAATTTTCCGATATAGATCACAATTTCAGAATGGATGATGCACAAATGACAATATTTGATTTTATGGAGTAAAGGAGTAAGAGTGAAAATTTTAAGTTTATTTTCTGGCATCGGGGCCTTTGAAAAAGCCCTGGACAACCTCGGAAAAGATTACGAGCTTGTAGCTTTTTCCGAGATAGATAAATACGCAACTAAAAGTTATTGTGCAGTGCATGGAGTCGATGAGTCTCTGAACCTCGGAGATATAACTAAAATTGATGAAAGCACACTGCCGAAAGATATTGACCTTATTACATACGGTTTTCCGTGCCAGGATATTTCATTAGCGGGAAAACAAAAGGGACTTTTTAACGAGGACGGAACGCAGACAAGATCTGGACTTTTCTTCGATGCGTTAAGACTTATTGAAACTACGCAACCGCGTGTTGCCATAGCGGAAAACGTGAAGAACCTCACAGGTAAGAAATTCAAGGAACAGTTTGAAATTGTTCTGGCTTCACTTGAACAAGCTGGCTACAACAATTATTGGAAAGTGCTGAATGCAAAAAACTTTGGTGTACCGCAGAACAGAGAGCGAGTTTTCATAGTTAGCATCAGAAAAGACATTGATGATGGCAAATTCGCATTTCCAGAGGGATTCCCTTTAGAGAAAAGGCTGAAAGATGTACTGGAAGACGAAGTGGACGAAAAATTCTATATCAGCAATTCTCAATTAAACAACTTGGTAAGAAACGGAAACAATAACTGCAATCCTAGTGGAAAGGGAATGAACGGCAAGGTACATACTGGCGAGGTTGCACCGACATTAACAACAAACAAGGGCGAAGGTCCCAAAATCATAGAGCCATTTATTGCGGCAAGCCGTGGGAGAAATCCTCAAAATTCGTCAGACAGAACAAAAGGAGCGCCGACAGAGCAACGGCTTGAACCAAACAGGCAAGGTATATGCAATGCATTAACAACAGTGCAGAAAGACAATTATGTAGTCGAGGGGGCTAGAGAATAATAAATGCGAATAAGAAAACTTACACCAAAAGAATGTTGGCGTCTTATGGGATTCGACGACACAGACTTTGAGAAAGCCGAAGCAACGAACAGCAATACACAGTTATACAAACAGGCTGGCAACTCAATAGTAGTTCCAGTATTAGAAAACATATTTACTGCACTGTATAAATGCGGTGCGTTGAAATAAAAAAGTAAAGGAGTAAAAGCAAATGGAAAACACTATTACACTTACGCGCGAGGAATATAACGAACTGTTATACAAATCTTTTGTATACGAATTTGAACGCGCTGAAAAAATCAACAACAAAAGAACGGGCGGCTATTTGTCTGCGGAGGACAAAATCATGTATCGCATCACCGAAAGTGAGGTGGAATAAATGGAATGGAAAAAGTTGAACGAAATTAACAAACAGTTAAAAACGACAGATGTTAAGGGGAAAGAATACGTTGAAGTTAACAAAAGGGTTATGGCTTTTCGTGAATTAGAACCAAACGGAGCGATTTGTACCGAAATTGTAAGCTGTGAAAACGGCGTCGTTATTATCAAAGCAACTATCCTGGACGAACAGGGCGCGATCCTTTCCACTGGGTACGCATACGAAAAAGAGTCCAGTTCGTTTATCAATAAAACATCCTATATTGAGAACTGCGAAACTTCTGCCGTTGGTAGAGCGTTAGGGTTCTGCGGCATCGGTGTCGACGCTTCCATTGCATCAGCCGAAGAGGTAGCCAACGCAATTGAAAACCAGGAAATGCTTAAACCGGCGAGTGCTGCACAGAAAACACAGGTAATAGAAATGTGTAAGAACAACAACATTGAAATTAGTGACATTCTGAAACAGGTCGGCATGAAAGAGGGCGACAAAATGACAAAAGCGCAGTATGGCCAGGCGATGATCATTATTAAGAAAATCAAAGAGGGCAAATAAATGCAGTGTACTGGAAAGTTTGTCGATGCCGGGCGCAACTGGCAGAACGGCAAAGTAAGAATAACGTTTGAATTAAACGAGAATATCACAGAGCAATTAAACGAAATCAGCGACGTTGAAAAGCTAGACATAAAAGCGGTAAAGCATAGAGAAAAAAGGAGCCTGGACGCAAATGCGCTTTTGTGGAAATGCCTCGGCGATATAGCTGGAGCACTTCGAGCGGACAAATGGGACATTTACTTAACCATGCTGAAACGATACGGCAAATATACGCATATCGTTGTAAAAGAAAATGCCGTTGACGCTGTAAAAGCTCAATGGCGGGAATGCGAAGTAATAGGGGATATGATCGTAAACGGACAAAGAGCCGTGCAAATGCTTTGTTACTTCGGAAGCTCAAGTTATAACACGCAAGAGTTTAGCAGATTGCTAGACGGTGTTATAAGCGAAATGCGAGAACTTAATTTGGAGTTACCTGTGTCGGAAGATATGCGGGCAGCTCTGGAAAGGTGGGACAAACAATGGCAAAGTCAATAATTCAAAGAGACATGGAAAGCTGTTATATATGCGGGTCGACGCAGAACCTGCACTTGCACCATGTAATATATGGCACAGCTAATAGAAAAAATTCTGATAAGTACGGGCTGACTGTTCGATTATGCCAGAAACATCATACAGGCCCGCAAGGCGCACACGCCAACAGGGCGCTGGATTTGTTTTTAAAACGAAACGCACAGCAGTGCTTTGAGGAACGAGTAGGAAATCGGGAAGAGTTTATGGCTATATTTGGCCGTAACTATTTATAAGGAGGTAACAAATGAACAATTGGACAGGCATTGGACGCTTAACACGCGATCCAGAAACAAGATACACACCCGACGGAATGGGCATTTGCAAATTTACAGTTGCAATTGACGACGGCTACGGGGAAAAAAAGAAAACTAACTTTATTCCTGTAACGGTATTTGGCAAACAGGCTGAAAGCTGCGAGAAGTTTTTAGCAAAAGGCAGAATGGTGGCCGTTGAGGGCAAAATCCAGACGGGATCTTATGAGAAGCAGGACGGCACAAAAGTATTTACAACGGATGTAATTGCTAACAGGGTGCAGTTTATCGACTTCGGTAAAAAAGACGGGGAAAACGCAAACCAGGGCGTTGTAGACGATATTCCGCCAGGGTTCAGCGCAGTAAGCGACAGCGAAATTCCTTTTTAGGAGGCAAACATGGGGAGAGGTATAAAAGCAAAGAAGAAAACACCTGCAGACAAAACTAAAAAATACCACATATCCGACAAACAACTCGAAAAGATTAAACGCGAGATTGCCGAAGATGTGAATAGAAAATCTTGTTTGTTGTGTATTGCGGCAATGGCAGACCACTTGAACTTAACAGAGGACGAAATTTGCGAAACGGCGGAAGTGATTACACGGTGGGCTAGTTATTTAGATAAGAAAATCTTAACAATTAACGAAGTTTCGGAAATTATCGAACAGAAAACAGGGATAAAATTCGGAGGTTTTTAATGAGAAAGAAAAGAAAGCCAAAAGGATTTTGGGAAGATCGCATTAACTGTGAAATCGCGGTAAGAAAATTTTTAAAAGACTTTGAAGAGGTTCCGACTTACGACGTGTTCCTGGCAGACGGTGGCATACCATACAGAGCTATTAAACTATTAGGCGGCCGCGAAGAGGTGGCAAGAATGACGGGGCTACCGTGTAAGAAAAAAGCATACCCCGACAGAACGCACACTAAAAAGATTGATAAGCCTGTAAAAGAAAAAATAACACCGTCCAGAGCCTTTGAGATAGAAGCGGAGGCGCGAAAAATCGGTTTGTCTTATGCGGACATTCAAAAGGCTAAAACCCTGGAACTTGTGGGAGGTGTCAGCGTATGACGAACAGCAAAAGAAAAGGAGCTGTTTATGTGTGTCAGCATTGCGGTAAAGAGTTTTTCGTTCCTCAATATGCAATAAATTACAGAAAAACAATCAAATATTGCTCGGCGGACTGTTACCATGTAGCATCACGAAAAAGAGAAATGCGCAAATGTTTGTATTGCGGGTCAGAATTTGAAGTGCAACATAGCGACGATAAAAAGTTTTGCGACACTCAATTCGCCTGCGCGTACAAGAGAAATAAAGAACGAAAAGCAACCCTGGGCGCAGACGGCTATAAGTACGTGTGGTTTTCTGACGGGAGCGGGCAAAAGGAACAAAGATACATAATGGAACAGCAACTCGGAAGAGAATTAACAAAAGACGAAGTTGTTCATCATATAGACGGCAATAGGGCGAACAATGATATTTCAAATCTTGTTGTTATGAGTAGGGGCGAACACTCTGCATTGCACAGGCAGCAAGATATTAAGAACGGAATAAACCCGTTTGGGAGG
>JAEIGA010019519.1_pt1 | contig 10338 bp, 12 predicted proteins | sample 9270691 | NCBI WGS metagenome assembly JAEIGA01 (sample SAMN17057246, study PRJNA624740) | gut metagenome | biome: biome; isolation source: fecal sample | host: Bos grunniens | place: China: Xizang | collected 2019
TATTCTTCTGAATTAAATAGAGTCTCAAATAACTCCCTATCAAGCTTCATTTCATTATTATTGAATACAGTAGAATCGCAGCATTTACCTGAATAGGTTCCAAGAATTGATCCATTCTTAGTATCTTCAGGGACTTTAATATCCGCTGCAACAATTTTAGTGATTTTTGAATTTACTGATTTTATGGCCATTTTAAGTAAACCTCCTAATCAGCAATATAAAAGGTTGACAGAAACAACTCTGTCAACCTAAATGCAAATGCGTCTATACTAATTATCAGGGGGCTGACTTTTCGTATAGTTATTTAAAATAAAGGTTAGTTAAATCACTTCAAAGCATCAGCAATATCTTTGCCTACAAGCTTACCAGTAAGTCTAACAAGTCCACCGATAGCTAATGTCTTGAGTGCTTCCTTAAGGATACCGCCCTCAACTACTTCGATATCATCAAGATCCAGACCATCAAAGGCTTCATCAGCAATTTCCGATACTTGATCTACTACTTCATCGGGTACTTCTACTTCTTCAGAAGTGTTAGTGTTGATGTCGTAAGTAGATTCTCCGATCTGTACTTGAATACTACCTTCGTTTTCTGTGAGGTTTATATCTTTATCTGCTAATTCATCTATTTGACTTAAAAAGTCTAATAGTGATGCTGTTGTAAATACTGTTTCTTGATTATCCATTGCGGTCACCTCTAATCTTACTCGGCATCTAATAGGATTATAAGCGTACCATTCTGAACATCAGCCCATATGCCACCATCATCTGGGAAAATATCATATTGATTATTTTTCATAAGCCATGCTACACACTTATAAGCACTGCCAGAATATAATTCTTCATCATGTGGACCAAGTAACTGAGTAGGTAATTCTCTAGGGAATAAGTAAATTAAATCTATTGCATTCATAATCTTTCATATCTCCTTTATTCATAATCTTATATATCTTCTTTATTCAAACCAGAATTTTCTTGCAGATGGTATATAGTTACCATTAAGTGTCCAAGTGAGTAATTCATTCTGAGGTGTAACTATATAGCTCTTCCACCAGACATCAGAATTATCGGGCTCGTATAGATCACCTAGTTCAGTAGTATATCTGAAAGAATATTTGTCTACACTATTCCCATTCTGGAGACATAGAATCTTATTATCTGTAGATGATTTAATATATCTTTTCATGGCTTACATCTCCTCAATATTTACCATCTACCCAGACCAAGCATTTCGCCGAGGTATTTACCTAACTTCTCGCTTTGAATTCTACGCTCTTCAGCTGCAGAAGGGAGGCAACTAGGATTATTGATTATAACAGTTATATCTCTAACCGGGTCTGAAAGCTCATCTCGATGGTCACGCACATAATTTTTAAAATCGGAATACATTTTATCATTACCGACAGTCCATTGAATATAATGAGCCATCGTAGTACGAGTAATATCATCACCTGCATTAAAAGTTTCGTCTGTCCAGCCTTCTAATGCTAACTTTACTCGCTCAGGATAGGCATGCTCTACTTCATCTAACATGACATCATATTCCATAGTATATACTGGAATAGCATTGCCTTCCATATATTCCATACCATCAGAATATACTCCCTGAATAACGGTAAAATCACTTGTATGAGTATTTGAAGATTTTATATATCTTTTCATAACTTACATTCCTAAATTATGTCTCTGATTCAGGTGCAGGTTCTACTGGAACTTCATGCTCATAAAATTCATTTCTAGCTACACATCCATATTCATTAAGAATAGATACTGCGTGAATCTGAACTGTACTTGTAGCAGCATAAGATAAAATCTCGTGGAACTTCTGTTCAGCTAAATTCTTATCTGCAAACTGATAATTCAAGATAGCAGTTGTATCTCCGGTTGTTTGGAATTCTGATACAATGTACATAACATAATTCTCCTATGCAATAATTAAAGGTTATAAGGTTAACTGTTCCATACAATCCATACATCTTCGGGGTACTGTGAGGGATATAAGTATCTCAAGCCATCGAGTTGTTCCAGACCACCTAATTGCAATTTCCATACAATTTGAGCTACCTGACCAGGGCCTATCCTGATTATACTCTTCTGAACAAGTCTTCTGTTCTCAGGCACTGACATATCTTTCCAAGTATCATCTTCATATTGATATATAACGATTAATTCACCTACCGGCGGATGAAATTGCTCATCTATCAAAAACACTAACCAGCTTTGCCCGTTTTCGTGAATTATAGTATAATAGCGAGGATCTATTACTTCATTACCACAAGTAATTGAAGATATTTCTGTAGCGTAATTATGGAGCTCGAACTTATATATGTTACCATCGCTCTGGAACTTGTCAGTAACTAATATAGGAGTAATAATATCATCTGAAGGCAAAATTCTATATCCCGCTAATAGACCATTATCTCCGCCACCGCTATAAGAAGGCTTCGACCATAATCCAGCTTCTGTTATGTAGATGTAGTCTTTATCGCCTCTATATTTAGCAAGCTGACCATTGGATACAAATGCGCTAAAGATAATGTCCATTGTACCTGGAATTTCACTCTGCACTTCGGGGATTAACCCTCTATAACTAATTTTACTTCTAGTAGTATCAGAATCTATTAATTCACATACAGCAGCTTCATCGCCTTCGACTTCATAGATAATAGCAACTCTACTACCATCCGGAGGAGGGATTACATTAGTAATATCGCCTGTGAGAATTACAGTATCATTATTAAGTGTATATCTATCAGAAGGTACAACACTATTCGCAATAGATTTATCGTGAGTATCTTGATTAACAACTCCGTCAGGATATATGGTTACTGATACAATCTTTGTAGGTGTTGATGATAATGTAAATTCTCGACTAATACCATTACCTGAGAAGAAATCCTGCTTTCTTAAAGCGGGTCTTTCATCATAAGGTAGACCCAGACCAAAATAAATACGATTATTATTATTGTTGTCATCATAACCGTCAGCTCCGAATCCAGGACACTCATTCAAGTATTCAGTAAATCTTAACTGTGCATTAAGTTCTTTTTCTTCAGAAGTAGCACTATCAGGAGCTGGAAGTGTAGTACCTAATGCGGCTGGAACTATGTATTCATAATGATCATCTTCATCATCATAGATATGCTCACTCTCTTGACTTGTTAATCCCATAGTACCCAATGAAATGTACTGAGGCACCCATGATGTAAGCATATCCGAACCTTGGTTAAGCGTACCATCGCCTAAAAGGTAATGTGCTATTCCTGTCAGCATTGAGTTAGTAGCGGCATTATGGCCGACATGCTCCCGCACTACCTTGTTAGTAGCTTCATCTATAACTCTGATGGTTACATTATGTTTAATGTTTAATCTCTTTGCAATTTCTAAAGCATCCATTATGGTATCTCCAAGTTAGGATTTGTTTCCGGATCCGCATCATCTGAATATGTATGATGTTCTGTTACTCTGAATGAACTTAATGTTGATGTAAGTAATGTATATGTATCTTTAGATAGTAACCCGTCTGTTTCTATCTTCGTAAATACTTTGTAGTTAAGTGTATCAGGTTCAAGAACCTTCACATGGTCACGATATATTGTATCAACAATGTCCATGAGTGTGTAACCATCATCATATTCTAAAGTATTATCAGGGGTTCTTACTATCCAAATGAATTTAGCTTCAAATCCTTCAGTTACCCAGTCAATTACATAATCTTTAACGAAGTCGCCTACATCTACTATAAGAACATCATAAGAGTTAGTAATCAGACTATGTATCATATCTTGTGAAGTAAAAATATCTGGGATGCGCATATCATTGTTCTGCGCATCTTTAAGAATAGGTTGACCAAAGATAGATATTACAAATGTCCTTAACCCCTTACTCACATCAATTCTTCTATGCAGATTAGGGTATGTTATATTAGGCCAGTTAACATCCTTCTCAATATCTTCAGGAGTAGCAGGTTTAGCATATCCATTAGATACTTGAGGATAATCCGGTATTGCATCAGGATATGAAGATGGATTTATAGGAAAATCAGCCAAGACAATATACTCCCCCTTATATGATTTAAAGATATACAAGGTTGTTTAGTAGTCTATTGGTTAATTATTAAGAATTGATCCGGGTTCTTCGTAAGGACTTCCTTCTAATGCAAGAATTTCTACTCCCATATTAATTAAATTAACCCATCCAGCGTTTGCTTGATATTGATCTAATAATGATTGCGGTACATAGACCTTGCCGTTATTTCTCGCTAAATTAGATAATCCATCGCCATAACTACCGCTATAATATGCTCGGCTGAATACTACATTAGTATTTCTAATTACTACTACAGATAATTTTGTACAAGATCCGAAAGGTTTTTGGTTATTACCCCAAATACCCATAGACGATGATGTAAATAATACTCCTAAATCACAGCGTTCAACATTTGGGCATTCATAAAATAGCTCTGCAGATGTACCATATCCGTTGGGATTTGTAGCAGTACATCTACTGAAGTCTGCAACAACTAATGAACTGCATTGTCTGAAACAGTTAGAAAAACTTGCAGATACATTTGTAAATCGGAGGTCAAGTGTAGTAATGCTAGAGCAATTATAGAATCCATGAGTATAATTAGTACATGACGACATATCCCAGTAAAGTGTCAGTAATCCTTCAAGAGATGTACACCCATCAAACATATAAGCAATTGTAGTGACTTTAGATGTATCCCAATGTGCTATTGGGGTAATTGATTTTAATGCAACACAATTCCTAAATAATCCATAATATACACTATCACCTCCTAATGAGGTTATATTTGAAACATCCCAATATTGTAATGCTGAAATATCAGATAAACTGGTACAATTTGCGAAACTATTAGATAATGTTGTTACTTTTGATACATCCCAATTTTCTAGCCCTGTTAAATTTGTTAATGAGGAACAATTTGTGAATGCACCGTATGTACTATATTCTAAAGTCAATAATCCTTTAGTATGCCATGTAGATAAAGCAGACAAATCAGCTAATGATGTGCAATTATAGAATATTGCGGCCATATCGGATACATTAGAAACATCCCAATACTGTAAACCATCAAGTGAAGTTAGTGATCTACAATTATAAAACATATAGTAAAAGTTAGCCGCACTTCGAGTATCCCATTTAGATAATTGAGTTAAAGATGGTAAACTTATACAATTATAAAAACAATTTTCAAAAGTATATACATTAGACACATCCCAATTAGATATAGGGGTAATATCCGTTAATGATTTACAATTATAAAAACAATTCCAAAGATTAGTTGTATGATAAGTATTAAATGTAGATAATGCAGAAATATTGGTGATGTTAGCATATCCATCATATCCACCAAAACTGAAATCAGCATAGGTTATAATTTCAGCCGCTTTACAATAAATATATATTGTACCGTTATCATTCCAGGCATAGATTGCATAATCTTCACTATTATAGGGTATATTAGGCCATGTAACCATATACACAATACTACCATCCGTAAATATATCACCTATATAATACTGCTTCACACCATCCCAAGGGCCACTAGATAACTCAATATATGGAGCATAATTATTTATCCAATAATTAGTATTTGTAGGGTATATACGAGATATTGTGCCATGATATTTGCAGGTATAAACTTTATTGTTATACCAAACAATATCCCCTAAAGAATATGTAGCATTATAATCAAATATGCCATCTAATTCGGGATAATAGCATTGAAATATCCAATTAGTAGAATTGAATGTTTCTGATGATACATATTCAACTTTACAGGTATAATATGTAGCTCCGTAATACACAACATCCCCTGGATAATAGTGATTATATGGTTTAAATTCTCTAAATTTCGGATAATAGCCTAATTGCCAGTGTGACGAATTATAAGATTCCGGAATATTAATATCCACAATACAAGTACGGAGACCTGAAGTGTTGGATTTACTATAAACTACATCACCTACGGAATAAGTAGAAGTACTACTATAATAACCTAACAACTTGGGGTACATACCTCCAATCCAGTTATTAGGATTAAACACTTCTGGAGTGTCAATAGTTTGTAAACAAGTATATGCACGGCCATTATGAAATACTATATCACCTATATTATAGGTACAGTTACAGTTATAGAATGTAATGTTTGCAACAAGTTCATGTATTCTTGTATATGAATTAGATTCAATATTATATCTACGAGGAAGTACGTTATAACTAATTCCTACCGGCAATTCTGCACTTCGCTTAATTGAAGTAGCAGTTGAACCTTGAGGATAGCTAAGTGATCCAATAAATCCGTTTACATCAAAATTACCTGGATAAACATTCTTACCATTCTTATATATAGTATCTACCCGTTTACCATCATAGTAAACTTTATCAAACTTATCACCATCGTTATAAAGCATAATTACCTACAATTAAATATCATTCCAGGATTATGACTTTCCCAAAACATCACATTAGCTTGTAAATCATTTTGCGGTTCGGTAATACATCTAAATACAATCTGACCGTTAATTATAGCTGATAATATTACTTTAGAATCACAGTAGTCATAATATGATGCAGGATTGGGGGAAGCAAATATTATACTCGTAGTAGTAATGCCACCTAAATTAACAATATTAGTATCATTATCCCAATTACTTGAATTAATAGTAACTGTAGCCGTATGAACATTAAGACCTTCAGCAGTACCTTCTGTGAAGAATAATACATTAGGATTAGCTATTGATTGTTGTTCAATATCAGCTGCGGTTGATTTTGTCATATTAACATTAATCTTATTTTGAGTATCAATAGTAGTTAGTTGACCGGAATAATATGTTTTACCTACGGCGCTACTATCTACTGACAGAGTACCCGATTCGGTAATGTTAAGGTAATCACCTACTTTAATTCCACCAAGTTTATCGGCGGTAGCGGGAGTTAACCCTTGAGCATTTGCGGACAAAACACCTTCTTCGGTAATATCTAACCCATCACCAACTATAATTCCACCAATAGTAGTAGTTTCTCCAACCTTTTTAGCAGGTTGAATCTTCCTATTGATCTCATTGATGGCACCAACAATATGCTTATCGTCTGTTTCTAATTGAGAATATAAGATAGCAAGATTGCTATACCTCATTATAGTTGAAGTATAGTTTTTATCTGCAATATTAAGTAAGTCGGGGTTATTTACCGACTTACTATTGTCTAATGCAGGTAACGATGTTCGTTTATATACTTTAGTCACGAGTTAGATTGCTCCGGATGATAATCATATATTATAACACGGAATTGCGAAGAATATAAACTAGGCCCTTCGCCCTGACTCCAAGGTACTAATGCCACATTATATTTAGAGTATTCAAAGGCACTATAACTAATAACATCTGGAGTACCTCGGAATATCAATTTATGAAAATCCCATTTATAGTCATCGCCGGAAATTTGCAGCCATTGTGATTGATCAAAGTCACCACTAATAGGATCAGGAGAGATACACATATATACCGTAAATGACGATGGATCTACAAAGTCTACAACGTCTACAATTAAATCCCCAGGATAATAAGTATGAGAAGAATCATATATACCGGATAAATTAGGTATATAGCCTACAAGTAACAATTCACGTTCTGTATTAGGGGCTACGATAGTTTCAGGGATTACGCCGTAGCCTGAACCGAACTCTCCAGTAGCTACGACATCACCTATGGAGTATGATTCAGCAGGATCATACATACCTAAAATATCGGGGGCTGAACCACTTATCCAATAACCATCACCAGATTCATTATTAGGATCGTGTCCGACCGTATTATCATATATACAAGTAAACACATCATCAAATGTATAGATAACATCCCCATGGTTATACACTTGAGTATTATCATATTCACCGATTAATTCTGGATAATATCCGGCTAACCAGTCAGAATCGTTAAGATCTCCTGGAGTAGTAGCATTTACCTTACAAGTAAAGATAGGGGCAGAACTGTATGCTGCGTAATATACTACTTGTCCCATAGTATAGGAAATTGATGGATCATAACTTCCAACTATTTCTGGATAATATCCTGATAACCAGGTTGCTGCATATCCGGTACCTTCTTCTACACAAGTAGCAATACGATAAGTAGAATGATATGCACAATCCCCTACATGGTACAGCGTAGAGTCATCTATTTCTCCTAATAGCGTAGGGGCATATCCTTCTACCCAATAGTCATAATCAATATAACTTGGATCAGATACTGTAATTTCTCTATAACAAGTAAACACAGGGTCGTCAGAACTATCAGTACTAATTACATCACCAACATTGTAATGCTGAGCTTTCATATACCCTAAAGTTTGCGGGAAATTACCTTCCACAAATTCAGGTTGTGTATACTTTAATACAGTTCGGATATGGTCATAAGCTAATGGAAGATCTACAACATCTCCCGTATGATAACTACTCCCCGAGTTATATTCCCCCACTACTGCCGGATATTCTCCTTCTATCCATTTACTATAATCAAAAGATTCAGGGGTAGTTACCGCTACAATACAAGTATAGTCAGTACCGTTATAATTAACAATATCCCCGGGATTATAAGTAGCAGTATCACTATAATATGGATATCCATAATTCTGTTTATTCTGACAATGGTAGAATGCCTGATCACCAATGTATTCTACAGTAGACGGAATTATATGTGTAGATAGATTGTAACAATTATAAAATGCTTGATCTCCAATATGCGTAATACCTTCAGGCAATTCATTAATATCTAACCAACAACAGTTACAGAATGCACATGCACTTATGATTGTAGGTACTGTTTGAAATGTCAAGTTAGTAATATATGCATATGTAAGTGAATTAATATAGGCGCTGCTAATTTCATCATCAGATTCAGTGATAATAGTATGAGATTCTGGAGAATAATCATGAAAGTCAATGCATGAAACTTCATAACTGGCACTATCAGTATTCTGATAACTAAGAGCAAGTGCTTGAACATCCCCATAACTATCCGCGGATAATACAAATCCGTTAGATGACCAAGAAGTAGGTACAATTCCGCATTCAGGAGTGGTCCCTCCACCACCAGAAATGCTTGCGATTTCATTTGGCATTTCATCTAATGTCATTAAGTTATCTTTATGTGTTTTCTCTCTAATAGCATCGGCAACTGCTTTAATCTTATCAGAACTTACAATTGAATCATGATCAGTCATATTATCAATACTCCTGTGTATCAGCATCTATCAAAGATACACTTATTACATTGTTTACTATGGATATTCCTGTCCCAGCGGTTAGAGTATCTTGTTTCTCACTAAATGCAGTCGCTATTCTTGTTTCTAGATCATTAAAATTACTTGCATTTAACTTAGTGCCGGGCTCAGTTATATCTCCTTCAGCACGCTCAATATCTACAAGTTGAGTAGTACCTCGGTCAATGTCTTTTATAACCCTTCTGTCGGGATATTCTGTACTTCTATCTTTCCAAGTCTGTTTAATAAATGCCATAGTATGTTTACCTCATTTGCTTACGGAGTAATTTCAATTAATGTGTGAGGTCCAATCGCAAAATAAAAATGCCCGTTATTTAATGCAACTGTAGAAAATATAGTAACTGCAGAGCAAGAAAACAAATCTGCAATTGAGAATAAATATGCATTACCTGAACCAACAAACGGGCATTTATCAGATATACCAATGTAACCAGCAGATGCGCCAAAGTTAATAAGCGTTACAAACTGGCCCGTACTATTATCAGTAAGATCATAGAACTGAGCTAATGTAATATCTACCGGGGCTGTACTTGAACGTGTACCCCCATGAGGGTTTCTGTTTTCATCACACACATATGCCATAGACCAAATTAACCCCGCGTCCTGAGAACCTCCCCAACCGAACCAAAAGAAGAAAAAATCTGTGTCAATCGCAGTAACAAAACGTATGTAGTATTGGTTATCATTCACATTATATAACTGCTTATTCTGCTCAACCCCGTTAATGATCGCAGAAAAATAATATTTCTTATCAAAATTGGTTGATAATGGATTCTGACGCGTTAATCGTAAAACAAAATTTGTTTTGATCGTAAAATTAAATGTTGGGACATGGCTTGTATCGGGATTATTATATTCTGCGTTAACAGTAGTATCACAGGTGATATTACTATCCAAAGAAAGAATATAAGCCACAATAGCTGTCATGTTATCTTCTTCAGCCTGTCGAGTGTTAGCTAAAGTTTTAATAGAATTGTCTTGTATAGTTGCACTCATTGTTTAATTCTCCTTATGTTGCCAGTTCATAGAA
>JAEIGA010019520.1_pt1 | contig 10338 bp, 13 predicted proteins | sample 9270691 | NCBI WGS metagenome assembly JAEIGA01 (sample SAMN17057246, study PRJNA624740) | gut metagenome | biome: biome; isolation source: fecal sample | host: Bos grunniens | place: China: Xizang | collected 2019
AGGGATCGAAAACCGAATCCGTTCCTCTTGGTGAACTTAAGAAACTTGCAGAGCAAAGAGCTTTACTGTTCGACGAGTCTCTCATGCAGTTTGCAATGGGTAACTGTATAACCATAGAGGATACAAACGGCAACAGGAAACTGTATAAGAAGAGAAGAGAACAGAAGATAGATGCTGTTGCGGCTCTTATGGATGCGTTTATCGCTTATAAGATTAACCGCGATGCATTTGAGTGATGGAGGATTTCAAAATGGAAGAGTATTTAGCGCATCATGGAATCCTCGGTCAGCGCTGGGGAGTTCGTCGATACCAGAATCCAGACGGAACCTTGACCCCCGCTGGAAGAAGACACTTAGAGAAGAAAGACACCAAGTGGGCAAAAAAGAACTACAACAAGATTTACAACCAAACATATAAAACGTCTAGACCAGAGATCATGAATGCCGTCATGGAACTAAATCGTTCCATACCAATGCATAACGCAAATGGACGAATTAGTATGACTTATGCCAATGCTTATAATAAAAAGCTGGCCGACATAATGACTAAGAACGCTAGCAATTTGCGATCACCGTATATGAATCGGGCAATCAAGTTTGTTGCTAAGCGTGGCGAAGTCGGCGTTCACATGGCGTTGGCTGATGAAGGATATGATATGAGCCAGCTCAAGCGAGGAGTATACGGCTCTGGACGAATAGCTTATCGCAAGAAAACTGTCGATATGGCTTAATTATTTAAAAAATGGGGGGGGGTAATAATTATGGAATACATAATAACAAAAAACGATGAACTTTATCACCATGGAATACTTGGTATGAAATGGGGCGTGAGAAGATATCAACGTTACGATGGCACATATACAAGAGAAGGAGTAGCTCGATATAATAAAGCCGAAAAAGAATACCAAAAAGCAAAAGAAGATCATTATCTTGGAAAAAACACAAAACAAGATCTCAAGCTGGCAAAGAAAAAACTTAGTCTGGAATACGATCATCTTAAATATGATAATTTAGCAGATCAGGGAAAGAAACTTGCTGACAAAGGCTTAACCTTAAGTAAAGATAAAAAGAAAAGAACCGCTTCAACAGTTGGTGCTGTTGTTGGGCATGGAGTGAACGGCGCTGGTACTGGTTTGTTATCAGCAGCATTGATTAGCAAAGCAGGGACAGCCGCTTTTACGTCAAAAGTCACTGGGGAGGCTATACTTGCTGCATCGATGGGTAAATATGCTGCGCTGAATGCTGGCGTGGCCGCAAGTATGGCAACTGCTGCTGCTCCAGCTTTAATAGGCGGAGCTGCTGTCGGAGCTCTTATTACGGGTAGAACTATTTACAAGCATGCTAAGACCCGTAGCAATGATAAGAAACTCCGCGCATATTATGATAAATCAGGCAAACGTCCACGCTAATTAGTGAATAAAAATTAAGGAGTACACAATGGAATGGACTATATCAAAAAAAAAAAAACGATGAACTCTTTCTCGCTCATCATGGCATCTTAGGCCAGAAATGGGGAGTAAGAAGATACCAGAATGAGGATGGAAGTTTAACGTCTGCCGGGGCGAAACGTTATAATGTTTCAAAGCCTCTTAGTGCTGGTTCTTATAAAAGAGCTTTAAAGAGGCTTGATCGTGATGCTGTTGATGAACAGGCGGCTTATAAGAAGCACGCCGTTAAGTCTGATGAATATGGCGTAAAAGCATATAAGGCTATGATGAAAGGCAATACTAAGCTGCAAGATAAATATGCTACTAAATCCACAGAACATGCAATTTTAAGAGATAAGCATGAACAGAATATTAAAAATCTTGATTCTCAGACATGGAAAACGATAGCGAGGGCTAGCGAAATGGGTTTTGATGTAGCAATGACTAAAAAGCCGACATTGAATAAAGGAATGCGCCGAGTTGCTAGCTTATTTGGCGGTGTTGGTGCCATAGCAACCGCCCCAGTGGCCGCTATTAAGAGCGCGAAATACCAGAAATATGGCTATGATTATATGAATGATGGTCATAAAATACAGGTTAAACGCGGTTCTGGCAACGTTAGTGTGGGGTGATGGAAATGTATTTAGTACATCATGGAGTCCTTGGCCAGAAGTGGGGCATTAGGCGCTATCAAAATCCAGATGGCAGTCTTACAGACGAAGGGCAAAAACGATATAACGATTATGCAAAAGAAGCTAGAAGCAAGGCGACGGATGCATATTATGAAAGATTTGAACGAAAACATCCAGACGATTATGATTATGATAAAGACCCCGATACTTATGAAAATCGAATGAAAAATAAAAAGTATAAAGATCTTGCTGATTTTGTTGACAAAGAAACTAAACAATATAAAGAAGAAACATTGGCCATATCTGAAAAATATAAAAATACTAAAAACAAAAAAGAACGCCAGAGGCTTTGGAATGAACAGGTTAAGGCTAATGAAAAATATTGGAATGAGTATTTCTCAATTTCCGAACAATATATTTCTGAGTTCTTTGGTAAAACTGAAAAGGAAAGAAACAAAGGACGAGATTTTATATATGATCATTCCGGTTTATGGTGGTAAAGATCATGCTTAATATTAAACCTGGAGGCTAAACCATGCCAATAGACTTAATAGGCAGAGCCAAGAATGCTTGGAATGCCTTTGTAAATAACAAAGACCCGACGGAGAAAGAGAAAGAATTTTCTGGAGGGTTTGGATATTCTTATCGACCGGATCGACCACGATTTAGTCGAGGAAGCGAACGTTCTATAGTGAATGCTGTGTATAACAGAATAGCCATGGACGTTGCTGCTGTAGATATTTCTCACGTGAGACTGGATGACAATGATCGATACTCTGAGACTATTAAATCTGATATGAATGAATGTTTCTCGACAGAGGCAAACATTGATCAGACTGGCCGCGCCTTGATTCAGGACATTGTAATGTCAATGTTCGATGAAGGATGTGTTGCGGTAATACCAGTAGACACAGATGTCGATCCGACGACAAAAGCTATTAACAAGATATATTCCATGCGTACTGCCAAAATTACAGCATGGAAGCCAAAATCTGTTAAAGTGCGAGCTTACGATGAGAATACTGGTCAGCAGAAAGAGATTGAAGTTCTTAAATGCAATACCCTCATTATCGAGAATCCGCTCTATGCCGTAATTAACGAACCAAACTCTACCATGCAACGATTGATCCGAAAGCTTGCTCTTCTGGATACCGTTGATGAACAGAGTAGTTCTGGAAAACTGGATTTAATTATTCAGCTTCCGTACACGGTTCGATCTGAATTACGGAAGCAGCAGGCTAAAGAGCGTAAGAAAGATATTGAGGAGCAGCTAGCTGGATCAAAATACGGGATTGCGTACATTGATAGTACGGAACATATTACCCAGCTCAATAGAGCTGTTGAGAACAACTTAATGTCTCAGATCGAGTATCTTACCAATATGGTATATGGCCAGCTTGGTATAACTGCAGAGATATTAAACGGTACGGCTGACGAAAAGACGATGCTGAATTACAATAATCGAACCATCAAGCCGATTCTTCAGGCAATAACAGAAGAAATGAGGCGCAAATGGCTTACGAAAACAGCTCGTTCTCAGGGTCAGTCGATTATGTTCTTTCCTGACGTATTTGGTCTTGTACCTGCTGCTCAGCTTGCTGAACTTGCAGATAAGCTCACGAGAAATGAAATCGCTACATCCAATGAGATTCGCCAGATTATCGGCATGAAGCCAAGTTCGGATCCTAACGCGGACCAGTTAAGAAATAAGAATCTTAACCAGTCTGTCGAGGCTTTGGCTGCTGAGGGCGATATTGCTAATCCAGAAGAACTGGGCGAGGTCGAGGAAGAAGTTGACCCTACCGCCGAGGTTCAGGGCGATTATGATTCCGCAATTGCTGATTTGGATGATCTCGACAAGCAAATTGATGACTTGGAGAAGTCATTAGGGCATACTCAGATGGATGACGACGTTGACGATTTCTTAGCTCATACTATAGATATTTGTGACGACCTTTCGGACTGGCTTATGCATGAATACGACCCAGTAAAGGCTCACGAGTATTATATGGCTAATAAAGACAAGTGGCATGAGTACTATATGAGAAATCGACATCTTGTTGGCCGTAACTCTACTGGCGGACTTAATGACGAGGGTAAAGAGCTAGCGGCTTATATTAAGCGAAATCTTAATACCGAGCGTAAGCAGAAGACAGAGGCCAATAATGCAGCTACAAACGCTTCGATAGCCTCTTCTAAAGATAGTTCTGACTCGTCCGTAAAGATGCTCACAAATAAGCGAAAAGCCGAAATAGAAGAATCGAAACAGAAAATGAATGAGAGGGTTTCTCATTTCAGAAGTCTTACTAATACGATTAAGCAGGCTCATACCACGGCGATGCAGAGTCGTATAAAGTCGTTAACTTCAGAAGCTTCCGCTAAGGGCAAAACCGATGAGCAGAAACGAGCTATTCGTGAGAAAATAGCTAAACTCAGAGCCGATAATGCTGAAAAGAGAGCCGAGCTTCAGCAGAATTTCTCGAATCTTCGTACCGGAGCAAAAGATGAGTATTCCAAGAAATCCGAAGAAGTTAGATCAAAAACTTCGGGTCTTACTACGGCCATAAGAGAAGAGCATAAGGCGACAAGTTCCGCTGCACGATCTGCAAACAAAGAAGCTAATCAGAAACTCAAAGAAGAGTATGATGAAAAGTATACCGATGCTCTCGATAAACTTAAGGCTTCTGGACAATATGAAAAAGAAAAGAAATCTAAGACTTCTGGATCTGGTGGAAAGATTTACATCGATCCGAAATACCGAAAACAGAATAAAAAATAATGAAGAAGGGAGATAATTCAAAATGGCAGAAGAAATGCTGAATGTCACAAATTGTGATTTTCATGGCTGGGCCACAAAGAATAACGTTAGATGTTCTGATGGGCGTACTATCATGAGAAATGCTTTTGCTGACAATGATGGGGCAGATGTCCCGCTTGTTTGGAACCATAAGCATGATAGTCCATACAACGTGTTAGGTCATGCCAGACTTGAGAATCGCGATGAGGGCGTATATGCCTATTGTGCATTCAATGATACTGATCAGGGCAGAAATGCAAGACTTCTTGTTCAGCACGGAGATGTTAAGGCGCTGTCGATATACGCAAATGGTCTTAAACAGGATCCTGCAAAGAACGTTAAGCACGTCATTATTCGTGAAGTAAGTCTTGTTCTTGCTGGTGCTAACCCGCAGGCTCTGATACAGTCAGTAATGGCTCATAGTGAGGATGCTGATCTTGAAGATGATGAGATTTACTTATCTCTTAGCGGAGCGGGGTGCGAACTGAGCCTTGATCATTCCGAAATAAAGGAAGAGCCAATCGCCGATGAAGTTGTAGAAGAGCAACCTGAACCGGCAGAAGAGCTCACACACGCAGATGGTTCTGACGAAAAGAAGGAACCCGAGACTAAGAAAGAGGAAAACGATATGGCTGACGAAAAGAAGACGCAGTCCGAGAAGACTGTAAAAGACGTATTCGACGAGCTCACAGAAGAGCAGAAGAATGTAGTATATTTCATGATCGGAGAGGCTCTTAAGAATCAGGGCGGCAAAGACGATGATGAAGACGGCGAGGGAGGAAAAGATATGAAGCACAACGTATTTGAGGAGGAAAACACAATGGATGATGTACTCACTCACGCAGACATGGAAAAGATATTTGCAGATGCTAAGCGCTGCGGTTCTCTCCGTGAGGCGGTAGAAGCTAATCTTGATGGTGGCGTTCTTGCGCATTCTATCGACACAACAGGTATGGAGACAGCAACTGGTGCTCAGACATATGGATTCAATGATGCTTCCATGCTGTTCCCTGAGTTCAAGGCATTCTCGAATACTCCTGAGTGGATTTCGAGAAACATGGACTGGGTGAATGTCGTTCTTAACGGTGTTCACAGATCTCCGTTCAGCAGAATTAAGTCTGTATTCGCTAATATCACAGAAGATGAAGCGAGAGCGAAGGGTTATCTCAAGGGCAACCAGAAGAAGGACGAAGTATTCTCAACTCTTAAGAGAACAACTGAGCCTCAGACAATCTACAAGAAGCAGAAGCTCGATCGCGATGACGTTATCGACATCACAGACTTCGACGTAGTAGCTTGGATCCGCGGTGAGATGAGAATCATGCTTAACGAGGAAATCGCTAGAGCTATTCTTATCGGTGACGGCAGACTCGCTTCTTCTGATGACAAGATCCTTGAGAACCATATTCGTCCTATCTGCTCCGATGTACCGCTGTTCAATACTCAGATCAAGGTATCCGCTGCTGCTACTGACGATGACGAGACAATAGCTAAGGCTGTTATTAAGGCTGCTGTAAGAGGCAGAAAGCACTACAAGGGTTCTGGTTCTCCGACGCTCTTCACTTCCGAAGATTGGCTCACTGAGATGCTTCTCCTTGAAGACGGCATAGGCCACAAGCTTTACAAGACCGAGGCTGAGCTTGCTTCTGCTCTTCGTGTATCTAAGATCGTTACTGTTGAGCCTATGGAAAGCAAGATGCTTGAAATCGCATCCAAGGAGTATCCTCTTATTGGTATTATCGTTAACCTTACAGACTACAACGTAGGTGCTGATAAGGGCGGTGCTATCAATATGTTCGATGACTTCGATATCGACTACAACCAGCAGAAGTACCTCATCGAGACACGTTGCTCGGGTGCTCTTATTAAGCCTTATTCTGCTCTCACACTTTACCTTGATAAGGCTACAGCGTGATAAAGGGGTAACACCATGAAGTATTACGGAAAGATCGGCTATGCCGTAACGGTCGAAACGGCTCCTGGGGTATGGGAAGAACAGATAACGGAACGCACCTATTGTGGAGATGTCACCCGACGGAATATTCGGGCACAGAATACGAGTAATCTGAACGACAACCTCGACGTTAGTAACGTTATGAGCATGGTCGCCGATCCGTATGCACTAGAGCATCTCGGACATATGCGATATATCACTTGGATGAATTCAAAATGGAAGATTTCAAGTGTAGAGTATGTGCATCCGAGGCTTAACATTACAATAGGGGGCGTTTACAATGGGGAAGAGCAGAACTGAATTGCATGAGATTTTATGCAACCTGCTTGGAAGCAGAAATGTATATTTTCAACCGCCCCCTTCGGTACAAATGAAGTACGAGGCAATCGTATATTCATTAAATGATATAAATGTTAATTATGCCGATGACGTTAAGTATAAGTCGATGAAAAGATATTCGGTCATTGCAATAAGTAAGAATCCGGATAGTGAGCTATGCGATAAGCTTCTTACCCTTCCGTATTCCGAACTCGATAGGTTTTATACGGCTGACAACTTAAATCATTGGGTAATTACATTATATTTCTAAAATAGGAGGAATAAACCATGAGCGAATTTGCACTCACATGGGACGAAATAGGCGAGCGCTTATATGAGACTGGTGTCAAGATGGGCGTTCTCTATAGCACCAAAGAAGATACTGAAACCGGCAAGATTATATACACTGACGGCGTAGCTTGGAATGGTCTTACCAAGGTCAGTGAGAAACCTACCGGTGGTGAAGCTACAGATCTGTACGCTGATGACACAAAATACCTCTCGCTTCTTTCTCTTGAAAAGTTCGAGGCTTCTATGGAAGCTTATATGTACCCGCCCGAGTTCGAGAAGTGCGACGGTTCCGCAGAACTTACGCCTGGCGTATCGATCGGTCAGCAGTCCAGAGAGACATTCGGTCTTTCTTACAGAACTACTCTCGGTAATGATGTAAAGGGTAACGATTACGGCTATAAGCTTCACCTTATTTACGGTTGTAAGGCTCAGCCTTCCGAAAAAGGCTATGAGACAATCAACGATTCCCCGGCAGCAATTACATTCTCTTGGGAGATCAAGACAACCCCTGTTGCTGTAAAGGGATTCAAGAACACCGCATCTCTTACAATCGACTCGACAAAGGTCGATGCTGAAAAGCTTGCTGCGCTTGAGGCTGTTCTGTATGGCACTGCCGCAGGAGAAGGCACCGAGGCTGTAGCAGCTAGACTTCCTCTTCCTGATGAGGTCAAGGACATTCTCGAGGGTAACACAAACCCTTAACAAGCTTGACGGTTGATGCCAACGTTCCGGCAAGCGAGGATCTGTTTGGAAAGGTGGTTTCCGACCTCCAGTCCAATGTTTCTGTTGGCGCAAGCGACATAACAGGTACTCTGAAGTATGTATCCAACTATACTGGATTCAGCAGCAAGACATCGGAGCAGTCCGGAAACTATCTTGCTATTCATTGTACGGTTCCGTCCGCAAATGACGCTACCATCACGGTCGAGGTTGTCAATGGCACAGCTGGCGAGAGAACTCTTGAAGCTGATGGCTTAATAGTTCTTAGGATTGCTGACAAGACAACTCAGAGCATTAAGGTTAAAGCTAAGAAGACCGGTCTTAATACGGTTACAAAGACCTTCACTCTTACTGGCCTTACGCTCGAAAGCGCCTAAATTCACACGCTATAGGGAGAGGCTGCGATATGTCTCTCCCTCTTTTCTTTGAAAGGAGAGAAATACCATGTTAAAGAAGACAATCACATATGACTCCTACGATGGAGTAACTTATACTGAAGACTTTTACTTCAACCTCTCGAGAGCCGAACTCATTAAGATGGAGTGTGGCGTAAAAGGAGGTCTTACTAAAAAGCTGGAAGAAATCGCTAAATCTTCTGATCCCACACAGATTATGCCGGTGTTTGAGGACATCATTCTCAAGTCCTATGGTAAGAAGTCTGATGATGGTAAGCGCTTCATTAAGAGCAAGGAGCTCTCTGATGAGTTTGCACAGTCGGAAGCATACAGCGAGCTTATGGTTCAGCTTATACAGGACGAGAAAGCAGCGTCCGATTTCGTAAACGGACTTATAAATATTAAGCCTGAAGAGCTTGAAGCAGCAAAGCAGAATGCAAATATAGCAGCTCTTCCTCGGGTTAAAAAGTAAGAAAGGTGATTAGAGATGCTCCAGATTTATGTACCGGCTCAGGAGTATTATGACGAGCGAAATGAGATGTTCATTAATATTCCGGCAGTTACGCTTAAACTGGAGCATACTCTTGTCGCTATTTCAAAATGGGAAGCAAAATGGAAAAAGGCTTTTCTTGGAAAACAGGAAAAGACAAATGAAGAGACAATTGATTATGTTAAGTGCATGACTCTTAACGAAGAGCCAATAGATCCAATGGTTTATACTGCTCTTACCGCTTCAGATTTTAAGAAAGTAAAAGCGTACCTTGAGGATAAAATGAGCGCTTCGTGTCTCCCAGAAAGAGATAAAGGTGAAAGCGGCGATACAGTAACCTCCGAGTTAATATATTATTGGATGGTGGCTTTGCAAATACCTTTTGAGTGTCAATATTGGCATCTCAATCGTCTTTTGACCCTCGTTCAAATATGCAACATGAAAAACAATCCAGATAAGCGTAAAATGTCTCGTGAAGAGTTACTTGCTCGCAATCGGGCATTAAATGCTGAAAGAAAAGCTAAATACAATTCGAGGGGGTAATGCTATGGCGTACACAAATCTAGGCCTTGTAAAACATGCTAAAGCGGCCTTAGCACTTAAAACCAAATACATGTGGGGCGGAATTCTTCGCTCTATTACGCAGCCTTATATTAATACTCTTATGAAGTATTATGGAAACACAAGCGGAACTGGATACACGGTAAAGCGTTGGGAAGAACTTTCTCGATTGGCTGGAAAAGGTTACTTTGGGTGTGACTGCGTTGGTCTTATCAAGTCGTATTATTGGTCCGGCAAAGATGATGGTGGAACCGGTTCTCCGAATTATGGTAAGGCTGGTTATCCCGATGTTAATGCTGGACTTATGTATAATGCTGCTAAAGTTAAAGGCAGCATGGCGTCGATGCCGGAAGTGCCTGGCATTATTGTATACTGCAAGACGCATCCTCATGTTGGCATATATATTGGCAACGGTGAGGTTATAGAATCAACACTTAGCTCAAGAGGCGACGGTGTTGTCAAGACGAAATTGAAGGACTTCAAATGGGAATATTGGTTTGAATGTCCTTACATAAACTACATTAAGACTGAGGAACAGACGAAAGTTAAGATTTCTGTTGGCGCCAAAGTCAAGATAAAGAAAACAGCCCAGTATTACGCTAGCACAGGTAAGAAAATCGAAATTCCAGACATTGTAAAAGGGAAGAAATTTACAGTGATGAGTGTTAGCGGAACCAAATCTCTGATTAAGGAGATTTATAGCTGGGTTAATAATTCTGATCTGGAATTACTATAAGGAGAAAATCAAAATGGC
>JAEIGA010019521.1_pt1 | contig 10338 bp, 10 predicted proteins | sample 9270691 | NCBI WGS metagenome assembly JAEIGA01 (sample SAMN17057246, study PRJNA624740) | gut metagenome | biome: biome; isolation source: fecal sample | host: Bos grunniens | place: China: Xizang | collected 2019
ACAGATCTTGTCGACAGTTTCATTGCTGGAGAGTTCTCACAGGTTGTTCTAGTGTATAGTCATTTCGCCTCAGCAGCATCTCAACCTGTCGTTCGTGAAAATTATTTACCTCTTCCATTACATGATTATGACGAGGGCTCAGAAGAACCGATAGATTATTTGCTGGAGCCTGATACCCTCACCCTTGTAAGACATTTGCTTCCACAGGTGCTTCTATTGAAGCTTTATACTGTCCTTCTTGATGCAAATGCAGCAGAGCACGCAGCACGTACCCTTGCAATGCAGGTTGCTTCAGACAATGCGAAGGACCTTATCGGCGAGCTTTCATTAGCATATAATAAAGGCCGCCAACAAGAAATCACAGCAGAAATTCTGGACCTTATTGGCGGCACTATGCAGTAAAATGTACTAAGCTAATTTATGGATTGCGAGGCCGCTGCGGAGCTTCGGCTCGAACCATGTGGTCTTCGGAGGCATGATGTTGCCTGAATCTGCAATATCCACCAACTGCTTCATTGAAACAGGGTAGAGTGCAAATGCTACCTTCATCTCACCGCTGTCAACTCTGCGTGAAAGTTCTCCAAGTCCGCGGATTCCACCAACGAAGTCGATTCTCTTCGATGTTCGTAGATCCTTGATGTCAAGAATCTTGTCGAGTACGAGATTCGAAAGGATTGTTACGTCAAGAACTCCGATAGGGTCGTTGTCGTCATATCGTCCTTCCTTGGCAACCATTGAATACCATTTTCCGCTCATGTACATTGAGAACTCATGTAGCTTAGAAGGCTTGTAGATTTCTGTACCTTCTTCTTTCACCTCAAAATCCTCAGCGAGGGCTTCCAGAAGCTGCTCCTCAGTAAGACCATAGAGATCCTGAACTACGCGGTTGTAGTCAATGATCTTGAGCTGGCTATCAGGGAAGGCAACTGTCATAAAGAAGTTGTATTCCTCGTCACCTGTATGGTTTGGATTCTGTTCGCGAAGCTCTGCTCCCACACGTGCTGCAGCAGCTGTACGATGGTGACCATCAGCCACATAGAATGCAGGGATATCTGCAAAAATCTCAGTGATACGGTCGATATCTGCCTGCTCGTCAATTACCCAGAAATGATGTCCGAATCCGTCTTCTGCAACGAAATCATACTCTGGATCACCAGCAATGTAACGTGCTACGATGCCGTTGATTTCCTCATTATCAGGATATGCAAAGAACACAGGCTCAATGTTGGCATTCTGGATTCGTACGTGAATCATACGGTCATCTTCCTTGTCCTTGCGGGTCAGCTCATGCTTCTTGATTGCGCCTGATGCGTAATCATCAGTGTGAGCGCACATCACAAGGCCATATTGTGTACGGCCGTCCATTGTCTGAGCATATACATAGTAGTATGGCTTATCATCCTGAACAAGCCATCCCTTCTCCTGCCATGTCTTGAAGTTCTCAACAGCCTTGTCATAAGCAGGCTGACTATGCTCGTCAATGATAGGATCGAAATCGATTTCAGGTTTGGTGATGTGAAGTAGTGATTTTTCTCCAGCTTCAACTTTAGCCTCTGCGGAATTCAATACGTCGTAAGGACGTGCTGCAACTTCTTCGATATATTGTTTCGGCGGACGTACCGCTGCAAATGGTCTGATTCTTACCATAATTCAATTATTTGTTTACCTGGAATTTGACACAGCCAATCTCGAAGTATTTGACGATCTGATGAGCAGCTGCAAGACCTGCATTGATGTTTGCTTCAGATGTCTCAGCACCCATTTTCTTAGGTGTTGCAAATACTCTGTTGCCAAATTTCTCTTTGAGTTCATTGATGCACACAGGAGCGATATCTGTCGCATATTTAAGGTCAGGTCTCTCCGTAAGAGCCTGCATCAGTCCTTCCTCGCAGATCAGCTCTTTGCGTGCTGTGTTGATCAAGCATCCGCCTTTAGGCATCTGAACAAGGTATTCATACTTAACAGAACCCTTTGTCATTGGGGTAGCCGGGATGTTGATAGAAATGAAGTCACATGAACTGTAGAGTTTATCAAATGAGAATGTCATATTCCATCTCTGATGCTTTTCCTTGATTTCATCAGTCTTGATGATGACGTCCATTCCCAGGGCGACTGCCTTCTTGGCTATGAGCTGTCCGATATTACCGAATCCGATGATGCCAAGTTTCTTGCCGCTCAACTCGCTGCCTGTGCCTGGGTTGAAGCAGTTTCTTGACATATAGATCATCATACCTATCGCAAGTTCTGCTACGGCATTGGAGTTCTGTCCAGGAGTGTTCATTACCACAATCTTGCGCTCTGTGCAAGCTTTGAGGTCCACATTGTCATAGCCGGCGCCAGCGCGAACAACTAGTTTCAGTTGTTTCGCTGCCTCTACAACTTCTGCTGTGACCTTGTCTGAGCGAATGATCATAGCGTCAACATCTGCTACAGCAGCGAGGAGTTCCTCTTTTGTCTTGTATTTTTCTAGTAGAACAAGTTCGTGACCTGCCTCTTCGAGTATATCACGAATGCCGCTCACAGCTTCTGCTGCGAACGGCTTTTCGGTAGCTAGTAGAACTTTCATGATTATTTATGCTGTTGTTCGAACTCTTTCATGCAGTCAACAAGTGCCTGTACGCTCTCCATAGGGCAGGCGTTGTAGATAGATGCGCGGAATCCTCCGACAGATCTATGTCCCTTGATTCCAGTCATGCCCTGAGCCTTTGCGTATGCCATGAACTCGTCCTGAAGAGCCTCATAGCCTTCTGCCATAACGAAGCATACGTTCATGATTGAACGGTCCTCTACAGCAGCTGTACCCTTGAATAATGGGTTGCGGTCAATTTCTGCGTAAAGGAGCTCTGCTTTCTTCTTGTTAATCTCATAAATAGCTTCAACTCCACCCTGCTCCTTGAGCCACTTCAAGGTCTCGTTCATTATGTAGATTGCAAATACTGGAGGAGTGTTGAACATTGATTCTCCGTTGATGTGAGTACGGAGATCAAGCATTGTAGGGATATATCTGCTAACCTTTCCGAGGAGGTCCTTCTTGATGATGAAGAATGCTACACCTGCAGGACCCACATTTTTCTGTGCACCACCATAGATCATAGCGTACTTGCTTACATCAAAAGGGCGGCTCATGATGTCTGATGACATATCTGCGATAAGTGGAACAGGACAGTCAAGATCCTCATGTAACTCGGTTCCGTAGATAGTGTTATTTGTAGTTACATGGAAGTAGTCAAGGTCTGCTGGAATTTCGTAACCCTTTGGAATATAATTATATACAGTCTCTGCAGAAGATGCTACTGCATACGCGTTTCCAAGTCCCTTAGCTTCCTTAAGCGCTTTCTTTGCCCAAACGCCTGTCTCGAGATAACCTGCCTTATTCTCCAGGAAGTTCATTGCAACATAGAGGAATCCCATGCTCGCTCCACCACCAAGGAACACAACCTCGTAGTCCTCAGGAATGTTAAGGAGTTCTTTCCAAAGAGCTCGGCATTCGTTCATGACAGCTTCCCATTCCTTTGTTCTATGTGAGATAGATATTACAGGAACGCCAGTGCCTTTGAAATCTTTCAGAGCTTCGATTGCGCTATCAATTGCCTGTTGCGGGAGAACACAAGGACCCGCAGTGAAATTGTGTACTTTTTTCATGGTGAATGAAGTTATTAGAAAATTCCTTTAGTGTCTGATATCTTTTCACAGAAGTGGCAGAGGAGAGAGACCTCTTTACCCTTAGCCTTAACTGTGAATCTGGTTTTAATTGGTTGGTGGTTAGTTACGCATTTAGGATTCATACATCTTGCTACGCCAATGATTTCCTCCGGCATGTCGATTTTCTTTTTCTCGACAACCTTGAAATTGCGAATCACATTTACAGTAGCGTCAGGAGCAAGAAGAGCAAGCTTGTTAAGCTCGTCGTTTTCGAAGAACTTATTCTCAATCTTGATGATGCCTTTCTTACCATGGGCTTTGCTCGCAAGGTTGATACCGATGGTAATCTGATTTTCAATACCCTTAAGGTTAAGGATGTTGAGGGCCTTATATACGTTTTCTGCTGGGATATGGTCTAGTACAGTACCATTTTCCAAAGCGCTTACTACTAATTCCTTGTTTCCCATAATTATCTATATCCAAGTAAATATGAAATGATAGCCATTCTGACGTAGAGACCGTTTTCGGCCTGCTTGAAATAATATGCATACTTAGTGTCATCCACATCCTGGTCGATTTCAGTGACGCGTGGAAGCGGATGAAGAATCTTCATATTATCCTTTACATGTCCAAGCATTGAAGCCTCAAGGCGATAAACATCCTTGACTCTTTCGTACTCCATCGGGTCAGTGAATCTTTCCTGCTGCACGCGAGTCATGTATAGGATGTCGCAATCGTTGAGGTACTCGTCCAAAGAAGTAGTCTCAATATACTCAATGCCCTTAGCATCAAGGAATTCCTTGTATTCTTTAGGCATCTTCAGCTCCTCTGGTGCTGTGAAGATGAAACGAGGGTTGAAATGAGACATCGCCTGAAGGAGTGAGTGGGTTGTACGACCATATTTAAGGTCTCCTACCATGTTGATTGTAAGTCCTTCAAGTGTACCCTGAGTCTGGATGATAGAATATAGGTCAAGCAGTGTCTGAGAAGGGTGCTGGTTGGCACCGTCTCCTGCATTTACAACCGGAACATCAGCAACTTCAGAAGCGTAACGTGAACTACCTTCCAACGGATGACGCATCACAATCATATCTACATAATTGTTCACCATCTTGATTGTATCCTTCAAGGTCTCACCCTTGCTCTGGCTGGTGTTAGATGCATCTGAGAATCCGATAACCTTTGCTCCGAGTCTGTTGATAGCTGTTTCAAAGCTTAGTCTGGTTCTTGTCGATGGCTCGAAGAATAGGCTGGCGATCACCTTGCCTTCAAGGAAGTTCTGCTCCCTGTTCTGCTCGAATTCCTTTGCAGTTTCAAGTACGTGCAGGATCTCCTCTTTTGAGAAATCCCTGATGGATATTAGACTTTTTCTGCTCATATTGTTGTTATTGGTTATATTTCATCTACTCTGCAGCCTTCGACGTCCCCCATCCTTTCCAGGAATGTGTCCACCAATGATAATCTGACACTGGTGTCTATGCTGCATTCCATATCGAACTGCTGGTTTCGCTGTTCGAGGTTCATGTCTTTCATGACCTTCATCACCGAGTTCATACTCATGTAGCCAAAGTGTACTCTGTACAGCTTGGATGCTATCTTTTCGATGATTTCAGCATTTGCAAGTGCATCTGCTGTGGAGGTCTTATATGCTCGTATCAGACCGGGAATTCCCAGTTTGATACCACCAAAATACCTTACTACAACTACTAGAACATCGCTCAATCCCAATGAATCAATCTGTCCGAGAACGGGTCTTCCTGATGATCCGGAAGGTTCTCCGTCGTCATTTGCGCGGAACTTGTCTCCAAGATATCCGAGCCTGTATGCATATACATGATGTCTCGCGTCGTAGTACTCTTTTTTGAGTGCAGCGACGATCTCTTTTACTTCTTCTTCTGTTTCAACGGGATAAGCATGGGCAATGAATCGGCTTCCATTGTCCTTGAAGAGCCCCTTAGCCTCAGCAGCTATGCTCTTGTATGAATCTTTAATCTGAAAATCGTCCATACAAAAGCCAAATTTAATGTTTTTTGAAAGAAAAATGAAATAATCTGAAAGAAAAATTATTACCTTTGACATCGCTTCCGAGGACCTCGGAGGCGTTTTTATGAAAGAACAATTCTAACTATCTATGATACTTAAATATAGAGTTTCACTCCCTGGCCTGAAGGGATTCGCAAGAGTGTACGAGGTGAAGGATACCACTACGCTTTATAGCTTTCACAAGCAGATGAGAGCTGACATGGATTTTCCTCAGGATCAGATCGTACTTTTCAAATCATTCGACCCAATCGGAAATGTAGCTGCAAGATATAGTATTACAGATCTTGGATACGGTACTATCGACGATGTCACTTGTGGGGCTTGTCATAAGCGCGGGGAGGATAAATTCATCTATTTCTATGATACAACTAACGTAAAGAGCGTTATTGTGACTTTTGAGGGTGAGGGTGAGCCTCGATTTAAGGCTATTTATCCTTTGCTTGTCGAGACTAAGGGTCCGAACCCTATCGAGTTTGAGAATGGATATGTAGCATTTGAGGACCTTCCAGATGATAAGAAGAAGGATCCGGAGGATGATGACGACGATGACTTCATTGACGATGAGGATGATGATGAGGGCATCGAGGATGACGAAACAGAGGAACTCTACGACGAGGAGTAATGTCATCCTGAACGAAGTGAAGGATCTCTCCAATGAACCGTAAACTGATTATCATACTAGGCCCCACAGCTGTAGGCAAGACTGACTACAGCATTGAGATGGCGCTTAAATATGATTCTCCGATTATTTCTTGCGACTCGCGTCAGATATATAAGGAAATGAGTATTGGCACAGCCGTGCCTTCTGCTGAGCAGCTTGCAGCTGTTCAGCATTATTTTATTCATTCCCATACAGTTACGGAGCTTTATACCGCTGGAAAATACGAGGTTGAGGCTCTGGATTTAATCAATAAGCTTTTTGATCAGGGACATGAGACTCTGGTTATGGCGGGTGGCTCCGGATTCTATGTTGATGCTCTCGTGAATGGCTTGGATGATTTCCCTTCTGCAGATTTGAAGTTGCGTGATGAGCTTATGCGCAGGCTCAAGGAAGAAGGGGTTGAAGAGCTGAGATTGGAACTCAAGGCTTTAGATCCGGAAAGTTATGAGACAATCGACATTGCCAATGGACAGCGTGTCGTGCGCGCTCTGGAGGTGTGTCTGATGACAGGAAAGCCATTCTCTTCATTTAAGACAGCAGAGAAGAAGGCACGCGATTTTGAGATTGAGAAGATTGGTCTTACGCGTCCACGTGAGGTGCTCTATGATAGAATCAACCGTCGTGTCTTGCAGATGATTGATGAGGGGCTGGTCGATGAGGTGCGCTCGGTTGAGCAGTATCGTGAACTTGCTGCTCTTCAGACAGTTGGCTATAAGGAAATCTTTGACTGGTTTGATTATCAGAATGGTCTGGTCTCAATAGAGGGATGGGGACCTACATCACCAGGAGACGGACCTGTCACTTCATTGGACAGAGCAATCGAACTGATTCAACGTAATACGCGCCATTATGCCAAGCGCCAGTTGTCTTACTGGAAGCGTGACAAAGATATAAAATGGCTTGAGTTATAAAGACTTACAACGGCAGCTGAACAAGCTGTCGTTTTTCGTAATGAGCGCTCCAGCGGAAGCCGAGAGACTTGGCCAGATCAGCATATTTCGCAAAGTCGGTACCTACAACAAAATCATCATGTGAGTCTGATCCGAAGCTGATGATTTCTCCTCCCATTTCTTTGTATCGAAGGAGGACATTGGTGTCCAATGATGCCTGACGGCCTTTGTAGTTCTGGTAACTCTTTGTGTTGATTTCCAGTGCCTTACCATTATGGATGAGGTAGCGGAAAATCTCATCGAACACATCGCTGAAGTGCTTGTATAGAATATCTACCTGCTCGTAATTACAATAGCGGACAATGTAGTCGTAATGTCCCATGATATCGAAGTCTCCCCATGCTGTCATCTCATTGTAGAGAGTTTCAAGATAGCATCTGTACGCTTCCTGCCAACTTTTGCCTTCGAAGAAGCTTCCGAAGAACGGATCTGTATCCTCAATGTAATGAATGGATCCGATGACCTGATCGAAATTATGCTTAGACATTACTTGCACCACCTGCTCTCTGCAGCGTGGGTGCATTCCGATTTCGATTCCTTTGAGAATCTTGATTTCTGGGTAAAGGCCCTGAACTCTGTCGATTTCATTCTGCTGTGCATCGACATCCACAAGGTCGTTACTTCTTGGGGATAATGTCAGAGTCTGCTCTGGAACAAAAATGTCGCAGTGGTCTGCGAAGCACAGACCACCGAGACCTTTTTCTACTGCTGCTTTAGATGATGCTTCGACTGTAGTTCTTTTACCGTCGAAAGAGAATTCGCAGTGATTATGATTATCAAAAAGATTTCTGAGCATTAGCTTAGTCCTTCGATTTCACCGTTTACAATGTCAATCTTCATTGCCTGAGGTACTTTCGGAAGTCCTGGCATTCTAATGATATCTCCTGCGATTGCAACAATCATCTCAGAACCTGTGTTGATCACTATGTCCTTGATGTCAAACTCAAATCCCTCAGGTGCTCCATATGCCTTAGCGTCTTGTGAGAATGAGTACTGAGTTTTGGCAATACATACCGGAAGGTGTGAAAGACCGATCTTTTCAGCCATAGCAATCTTCTGACGCGCCTTGCTTGAGAATGTTACGCTGCCTGCACCATAGATGTTCTTAGCGACGCTCTCGATTTTGCTGCAGATATTCTGCTCGTCGCTATATGTAAACTGAAGCGGACCAGATGGGTTGTTATCAATTGTCTCTACTACGAGGTTTGCAAGGTCAACTGCTCCTGCTCCTCCCTCTGCCCATGCATTGTTAAGAGCGAATGGAACTCCCATTGAAGCGCAGTGCTCCTTTACCATGTTGATCTCTTCTTCTGTGTCAGACGCATACTTGTTGAAGCATACGATTACGGTCTGACCGAAGCTCTGTAGGTTCTTGATGTGCTTGTCGAGGTTTGCAAATCCTTTGTGTACGCCCTCTGCATCAGGTTTCTGGATATCAGCCAATGCAGTGCCTCCATGCATCTTGAGACCGTTTAGAGTGGCTACGAGCACTGTAAGTTCTGGCTTGAGTCCGCTCTTGCGGCACTTGATGTTGAAGAATTTTTCAGCTCCGAGGTCTGCACCGAAGCCGGCTTCTGTGATGACATAGTCTCCGAAGCTCATAGCTGTCTTGGTGGCAAGGATTGAGTTACAACCGTGTGCGATGTTTGCGAACGGACCTCCGTGGATGAATGCCGGGCTGCCTTCTGTTGTCTGTACAAGGTTTGGCTGCACTGCGTCAAGCATGAGTGTGAGAATTGCTCCTGTGACTCCAAGGTCTTTTACCTGGAATGGAGTGCCGTCGAAGCGGTATCCAAGAAGGATGTTGTCAATTCTTCTTCTCATGTCTTCCAAGCTTGTTGACAAGCAAAGGATTGCCATGATTTCTGAAGCAGGTGTGATATCGAAGCCTGACTCCTGAGTGAGGCCGTTTGTGCGTGGACCAAGTCCTGTGACGATGCTTCTGAGTGAGCGGTCGTTTACGTCAAGGACGCGTTTCCACAAAATTTCCTTCAGCGCGAATCCTTCCTCCTGGTGCTGATAGATATAGTTGTCCAAAAGGGCGGATATCATGTTATGGGCAGATGTGACTGCGTGGAAGTCTCCGGTGAAATGAAGGTTGATTTTTTCCATCGGTACAACCTGGGCGTAACCGCCTCCGGCAGCTCCACCTTTCATACCGAAACAAGGGCCCAAAGATGGTTCTCGGAGTGCTACAACAGCCTTTTTGCCGATTTTATTAAGACCGAGTGCAAGTCCTACTGATACAGTTGTCTTACCGATGCCGGCCTTTGTTGCAGTGATGGCTGTCACTAGAATGAGCTTGCTCTTGGCAACCTTCTCTTCGTTAATTAGCGAAAGTGGAACCTTGGCCATATAATGACCGTATTGTGCGATTTCTTCCTGTGGAATACCAATGCTTTCAGCAATTTCTGTAATCCTGCGCATCTTGACGCTTCTTACAATTTCGATATCAGACTTCATGACGTAGTGCAACTTATTATAATAATGAACGCGAAAATAGCGAAAAAAATCTTATTTTTGCATTCTATGTGCAATTCACTCAATGAGTGAAGCCCAAAATTAATAAACAATGATAACTTTTGGTTACAAAAACAAATTCAGCGGTCTTATCCGCTCAGTTTTGGCAATTGCTGTCGGTGTGGTGATGGTTGCAAGCAGAGCTAATGCTCTAGAACTTGCTGTACAGATAATTGCAGCGTTTCTGGTCGCTACTGGAGTCGTGACATTTTTACTTGGATTCAAGACAAAGGAGGGTGGTGAGAATAGGTTAATGCTTGTAAATGCTGCTGTAGATGTTTTGTTGGGAGTACTGCTGTTCTTCTTCCCTGGTTTTGTTGTAAACGTAATGATTTATATCATCGGTTTTGCGCTTATCGCATTCGGGCTATTCCAGATTGTTGCTTTGGTAAGTGCCATCCGAGTGTCGCAGGTTGGATACGGATCCTTTGTCTTGCCGGTACTTGTTGTTATCGCTGGATGTTTTCTTGTGGCAAGACCATCTTTCATTGGTGAAGCGATAGGTATTGTTGCTGGTGCAGC
>JAEIGA010019522.1_pt1 | contig 10338 bp, 10 predicted proteins | sample 9270691 | NCBI WGS metagenome assembly JAEIGA01 (sample SAMN17057246, study PRJNA624740) | gut metagenome | biome: biome; isolation source: fecal sample | host: Bos grunniens | place: China: Xizang | collected 2019
GGTTATAATGAATATGAAAAAAGTATTAAATATTCATAAGTCCCTTGGTTATCTGGTAATTATGGAGTATAATGGCAAAGTCAATAATATTATCAGAGGTGTATAAGACGTATGTTACAAATCCAACATATTTCAAAACAATACAAAACAGGAGAATTGATTCAAGATGCATTAAAGGACGTTAGTTTAAATCTGCGTGACAACGAGTTCGTTTCTATTTTGGGACCTTCAGGTTCTGGAAAGACAACACTCCTTAATATTATCGGTGGATTGGACAGATATGATAGTGGTGATCTTATTATCAATAATGTATCCACAGTAGAATATCAGGATAGAGATTGGGATTCTTATCGAAATCACACGATTGGTTTTGTGTTTCAAAGTTACAATCTAATTCCACATCAGACAGTACTTGCAAATGTAGAGTTGGCGCTTACTATAGGTGGAATATCTAAAAAAGAACGCAAGCAACGTGCACTTAAGGCATTGGAGGAAGTAGGACTTCGTGAACAGGCTCACAAGAAACCGAATCAAATGTCAGGCGGGCAGATGCAGCGAGTAGCGATTGCTAGAGCTCTGGTAAATAATCCAGACATTTTGCTTGCCGATGAGCCGACAGGAGCACTTGATACAGAGACGAGTGTACAGGTTATGGAACTACTTAAAAAAGTTGCGAATGACCGTTTGGTTATCATGGTAACGCACAATCCGGAATTGGCAGAAGAGTATTCTACTCGTATTGTGCGATTAAAAGACGGTAAAATTATCGATGACACAGACCCATTTGTGCCGTCTCAGGATGATACTATTCCGCCGGAACATAGGAATCTTGGCAAGGCATCAATGTCTATTATGACAGCGTTATCTCTAAGCTTTAACAATCTGCTTACCAAGAAGGGACGTACTATTTTAACGGCGTTTGCAGGCTCAATAGGTATAATCGGTATTGCGTTGATACTCTCGTTATCAACCGGATTCCAGAATTATATTGACCAGATACAGGAAGATACGTTGACTTCTTATCCGCTCACACTTACAGCAGAGACGGCAGATACAACATCCATGTTGCTTTCGATGGTTTCCGAAAGTGGGGGAGCGAGGGAAGATGGTGTAGTTAAAGAGCAGAAATTCATCAGTAGCATGATAACCTCCATAGGAAAAAATGATTTATCACTTTTCAAGAAACATTTGGAACGAAATGTCAAGACGGTAGATGAGTTGGTGTCCATTGTCCAGTATCAATATAATATTAACCCACTCATTTATACAACGAATAATAAGGATAAGTTAACACAATTGAATCCTAGCACGGTGCTTACATCAATGGGTATGGGTTCTAGCATGAGCTCCATGTCACCGATGTCCACCGCTATATTCAACGAGATGCTGGATGATAGAGAAACATTAGAATCGCAGTATGACATTCTTTCCGGAAGATGGCCAGAGGAATACAATGAAGTTGTACTAGTTCTGTCTGAGCCTAATGCCATGCCGGATATGTTGGTCTATGGATTAGGACTTCGTGATGAGAATGAACTAATCGATATGATGGCGAAGTTGATGGCGGGAGAGAAGGTAGAAGAAACAAGTGAAGCAATGTCTTTCACATATGAAGAATTGATGAATCTTCCGTTGAAGCTTATAGATGCCACGGACACTTATAAATACAATGCCGATTATAATATCTATGAAGATATGACGGGTGATGAGGCATTTATGCAGAAGGTATATGAGAAAGCTGTAGATATTAAGATTGTGGGTATTGTCTGCGCAAATGAAAACACAACTTCAGCAGTTCTCTCTCCGGGTATTGCTTATACAAAAGACCTGACACATCATGTAATTGAACAGGCTTCTAAGTCTGAAATTGTGCAAAAACAAAAGACGAAGCGAGAAGTAGATGTTTTCAGTGGAAAACGCTTTGATGATAAGAGCCAAGGGACCGGACTTGATTTCCAGGATATGATTTCTGTAGATACTGACATGCTTTCTTCTGCATTTGGAATGGAGGTAACACAGGAAGATATTAAAGGGATGACAGAAGGGTATATGACAGAGATTTCTTCCTCTATTACGACAGATACGAAAGCTGCAGAAGAAGCATTTTCGAATACACTCGTGACATTTACAACAGATATGCTGAATCAATATATCGATGCGAATTTGATTCCAATGCTGAACGTTGCAAGTATGAAGATGAGTGACGTGGAAAAAGTGGTTCTGGATTTTATGACTTTGGAAACAACGCAGCAGGCGCTTGTAACGTTAGAAACCAATTATGTAGTTCCTAAGGCAACGTTTGAATCTATGTATATAGAATTACTGAAAGGATTTTTGCAGGGATACATTCATGTTGCCAACCTAGAAGAAGCGGAGAATGAGAAGAGTGCATTCTTCACAAAAGACAGTGTTCCAACAGTTGTAGCGGCATTTGTTGCACAGGATATGGTGACTACGATGGTTACACAAATGGGTGCCGGCATGACAGAAGCTGTGATGCAGAAAAATATTCTTTCAAAAGTAGGAGAACTTTCAGCTGCGCTGATGGGTACGATGGCAGAGTCTTTCAAGATTGACCAAGATAAGATTGCAGGGGCATTCAAATTCGATATGAGTGAAGAAGAATTGACTCGAATCATGACAGCAATGTCAGCAAGTAAAGTGGAGAAAACGGCAGATACGAATCTGACTGCACTTGGATATCAAGATATCGAAAGTCCGTCTTCTATATCATTTTATTTTGTGGATTTTGAGGCGAAAGAGAAGTTCATCGATTTTCTTGAAGATTACAATACCAAGATGGAAAAAGAAGATGAGGAGAAAGTTATCAATTATACGGATATCACGGGTATTTTGATGTCTTCTGTTAAGACCATTGTAGATAGTGTAAGTTATGTGTTGATTGCATTTGTAAGCATTTCTTTGATTGTTTCTTCTATTATGATTGGTATCATAACATATATTTCTGTTTTAGAGAGAACGAAAGAAATTGGTGTACTCAGAGCAATCGGAGCATCCAAGAAGAACATTTCCTCTATCTTTAATGCAGAGACATTTATTGTGGGACTGTTTGCTGGTTTGCTTGGTATTGCAATTACAATCTTACTGAATATACCAATTAACTCCATCATACATGCATTGACCGACAATACTGCAATTAATGCAGTACTGCCAACAAAAGGTGCGGTTGTATTGGTTGTTTTAAGTGTGATTCTAACTTTGGTTGGTGGATTGATACCATCGAAACAGGCTGCGAAGAAGGATCCGGTGTTGGCACTTCGAAGTGAATAAGAAATGTAAAAAGGTCTTGTAAAAAAAACTAAGATTGAGTATAATAATAACAAGAACAGAAAGTTCCTCTTCATCAATGATGAGTCCTGTGACGGTTCTGACAGGACGGTAAAATAAAAATTGACCGAGTGATGAGTCCTGTGACGGTTCTGACAGGACGGTAAAATAAAAATTGACCGAGTGATGAAGTGATTAACGAGAGGTCATTGGCCTCTCGTTTTTTGACCAAGGAGGAAATATGAAGCTACCCGAGAATGACTACCAAATACTGAGGTTGACGGATTTGTTTTACAAGCGATACCCCAATCCGCCTCACAAGGAGATGCTGAAAAAGAAAAATAGAGCATATAACTGCTTGCTTTTCCAAACACATTATAACTATTTTATATGTATTCCATATAGAAGTGAAATCACGCATTCATTTGCATATCTTTTTAAAAAATCAATTCGTTCAAAGAAACACAAATCAGGTTTAGATTATACGAAAATACTCATAGTAAATAAAACTGAATATCTGGATAATAAAGATGCTCTTATTGATAAAGATGAGTACAATGAAACAATGAAAAATCTTGAGAAAATAAAACAAGATGCATTGGAATATGTAGAAGATTATGTTTCTTACATAAAAGGAAATACGCCAATGCATCCTGCTGAATTTAAAAGAAAATATGGATTTAGCACTTTGCAATATTTTCATAAAGAATTGGGACTAAGTAATTAATATAACATTGCAAATACCGATGCTAACACTACTGTCAATAGCCCTGCTACAACGATGGACAAACTACTCATTGCCCCTTCAATTTCTCCCAGCTCCATAGCCTTGGTGGTTCCAATTGCGTGTGAACTTGTGCCGAGTGCCAAACCTCTGGAAATAGCATGTTTGATTCTGAAACATTTACAGAGGAATTCGCCTACAATATTCCCCAGAATTCCTGTGATGATGATGGAAGTAGCAGTAATTGAAACATATCCACCCAACTCTTCGGATACACCAATACCAATTGCCGTGGTAATTGATTTTGGTAGAAGAGTGACATATTCATTATGCGACAAATCAAACAATATGGACATTCCTACAATCGTAACCAAGCTTGTTAAAACGCCTGCTGAGATGCCAATGATAATTGCACCAAAATGTTTTTTTAACAAATCCAATTTTTCATAGAGTGGAATTGCTAAACTTACGGTTGCAGGTGTGAGTAAGTAACTCAAATATTTCGCACTTTGATTGTAGTTTTCATAATCAATGTTAAATAAGAGAAGAAATGCAATGACCAAAATCACAGAGACTAGTAAAGGATTAAAAATTGCTTTCTTTGTTTTGGTTCGTAAAAATGTGCCAATTTGGTAAGCAAGGAGACTAATTACAACTCCAATCGTTGCGGAGTTTACAAATAATTCGTTCATTTATTTGCCCTCCTTGTTTTTTAAAATCAAATCTGTTACTTTTCCTGTTGCAACCATTACAAAAATGGTTGATAAAACGGTGATGACAATAACAGGGAACAAAAATGGCTGCAATTGTTCCCAGTATGCAATCAAGCCGACAGATGCCGGAATGAACATAATTGGCATGATATTGATTAAAAAATCAGCAGTTTCTTTTACTGCATCAATTCTGAGTTTTCTAGAAACCAATAATCCCAGCATAATCACGAGACCGTATATACTTGCAGGAATTGGAAGTGGTATCAAGTAATTCAGTAGTTCGCCGATACAACTTACACCAATAATAATTAAAAATTGTTTTATGTATTTCATAGAATCAAATCCTTTCTTTCATCTATAAATCATATATCAATGCAAATATGATTGCAAGCAAAAAATGGTAGAAGAATTATGTTAAATATGCTATAACAGTAAATGGTATAACAGTATTTGTGAGGAAATAGGATGAACACACGTAAGAAAGCACTTTTAGCAGTAATTATTGGGAATTCTATATTTGGATTTAGTTTCTTGTTTTCCAAAACGGCACTTGAGATGACGCTTCCAAGCGTGATGCTGGCAGTTCGATTTGCAACGGCTTTTATTGTGTTGAATTTAATAGTATTGATTGGAAGTAACGTGAAAAAGAAAAATCGAGAACCGCTTGTAAGATTTTCTCTAAAGGGAAAACCGCTCAGATATGTTTTGCTGTTATCCATTTTTCAACCAGTTATTTATTTTTTTGCTGAGAGTTACGGAATTGCATATACTTCTTCCGCATTTGCAGGAACCATTATCGCAGTGATTCCAATTGTGGGAATTATTTTCGATGTGGTTATTATGCATGTAAAGGTGTCTGTAAAACAAGTTGTCTGTTCCGTTATATCGGTTATCGGTGTGGCGATTACAACTCTTGGGGCACAGAATATGAAGTCTTCAGCAATCGGTGTTGTCTTACTTTTGGTTGCAGTAGTGGCAGGAGCATTATTTTATGTGTTCAGTAAAAAAGCAGGAGAGTATTTTAACCCGTTGGAACGGACATATGTGATGTTTGCAGTTGGAAGTATTACCTATGTGTCATATGCGCTGATAGAATGTAGAGGGCAGTACGAGTCACTGATTGTACCGGCGATTATGAGTTTGGAATTCTGGGGATGCATTCTGTATCTTGCAGTCATTTCCTCTGTAGTGGCATTTATGATTTTGAATTATGGTAGTTCTCATGTATCCGTTTCAGAAGCATCTCTTTTTGCTAATTTAACCACAGTGATTTCTGTTGTTGCAGGAATTGTGATTGTGCATGAGAGTTTTACGGTGCAGCAGATGATTGGCGCATTGCTGATTATAGGAAGTGTGTATGTTGCAAGTGTGAATAAAGGATAGTAAAAAACCCGCCACTTATGTGACGGGTTTATGCTAACTTACCTTTGTAAATTCTGTTTTGCATTTTGGGCATGTAATACAGATACGCCCTTTCCCTCTAGGAATGCGAATTTTTTGTCTGCAGGTAGGACAACGGTATATATGATGTGTCTTGCGCTGTTTTAGTTGTGATTTCTCGGATTTGAAACGAGAAATGATTTTGTTTTTTATCTGCAGAAACTTTATGTTCTCCTGGTAACGTTTGGTTGTATTTTTGGAAAACATGCGAAAATATGCGTACACCATCAACAGCAGTGCCCACGAATATAATATTTTACTATTTGCAAAGAGATTCAGTGCCCACAACACGACAACTGCACCTAATAGAAATCTCCCAAATGCATCTACGCCGTAGCGTCCCATCATAAATCTTTGTAATTTTTCTCTCATAATTTTTCACCTCAGAGGCATCATAACACATTTTTCCCAAAAATAAAAATGAAAAATTTCTAAAAGGATGAAAAAAGAGGGTGTGAAATCAGAACGATATGTGATATAATAAAACAACGTAAATCAGAAAACACGTAAGGAGCAAAAAGGCTATGAAGAGAGTGTTACTAAAGCTAAGTGGAGAAGCGCTTGCAGGTGATAAAAAGACAGGCTTTGACGAGGCGACTTGTATCGGTGTTGCAAAGCAGGTAAAAGAGTTAGTTGATGACGGCATTCAGGTTGCAATTGTAACGGGAGGCGGTAACTTCTGGAGAGGAAGAACCAGCGAAACGATTGATCGTACAAAGGCAGACCAGATTGGAATGCTTGCAACAGTTATGAATTGTATTTATGTATCGGATATCTTCAGACATGTTGGAATGAAGACTGATATTTTCACACCATTTACATGTGGTGCATTTACCAAATTATTTTCAAAGGATGCTGCAGTAGAAGCGTTGAATGAAGGAAAGGTTATCTTCTTTGCAGGAGGAACCGGTCATCCGTACTTCTCAACAGATACAGGAGCAGTCCTTCGTGCAATTGAAATTGAAGCTGATGCGATGTTACTTGCAAAAGCAATTGACGGCATCTATGACAGTGATCCAAAACTCAACCCGAACGCGAAGAAGTATGATGAGATTTCAATTCAAGAGACTATCGACAAGAGACTTGCAGCAGTAGATTTGGCGGCTTCCATTTTGTGTATGGAGAATAAGATGCCAATGTTAGTATTTGGACTCAATGAAGAAAACAGTATTGTTGAGACAATGAAAGGAACATTTACAGGAACGAAAGTAACTGTATAATGATAGAGAATTTTTAAAATCGGAGGAAAGAAATATGAACGAAAAATTACAAGTGTATGATACAAAGATGCAGAAGACATTGAATAGTTTAGATGCAGAACTTGCTACAATCCGTGCGGGACGTGCCAATCCAAACGTACTTAACAAATTAACAGTAGATTATTATGGAGTACCAACTCCAATTCAACAGGCAGCTAATATCTCAGTTCCTGAAGCTCGTATGATTCAGATTCAGCCATGGGATAAGAGCCTTATCAAGGAAATTGAGAAAGCAATTTTAACATCTGACCTTGGTCTTAACCCATCTAACGATGGATCAGTGATTCGTCTGGTTTTCCCAGAACTCACAGAGGACCGCAGAAAAGAAATTGTGAAGGATGTTAAGAAGAAAGGTGAAGCAGCAAAGGTTGCTGTTAGAAATATTCGTCGTGACGGTAATGATGCGTTTAAGAAATTAAAAGGAACAGAAGTATCAGAAGACGAAATCAAAGATTTAGAGGATGAATTGCAAAAACTTACAGACAAATATATCGCTAATATTGATAAAGCGGTAGACGTAAAATCAAAAGAAGTTCTTACTGTATAGTTTTAACAAAGGGGAAGATAAGTGGGGTACACCTTACTTATCTTCTTGCTATAATATAGCAAGAAGCGCTTCGCAGGGATGCGCAGGAGTGCGTACAAGGTAGGTGTTGCTACGCAACCGCACTCCGCGCGCGAGTTTGCAAGCAAACTCTTATTGCATAAAAGAAAGGGTTATGAAATATGAACATTCCGCAACATATTGCGATTATTTTAGATGGTAACGGACGTTGGGCCAAGAAAAAGGGAATGCCGAGAAATTTTGGTCATACACAAGGAAGTAAGAATGTGGAACGCATCTGCGAGGATGCATATAAGATGGGTGTCAAATATCTGACAGTGTACGCGTTTTCCACAGAGAATTGGAAACGTCCGAAGGAAGAAGTAGATGCACTCATGAATCTGCTTCGTAATTATATGAAGACTTGCCTTAAAACTGCAGAGAAGAACCGTATGCGCGTGCGCGTTTTAGGAGATAAGACGGCTCTTGATGATGACATCAGAAATCGCATCGCAGAACTAGAGGAGGCAACCAAGAATAACGATGGATTGAATTTCCAGATTGCGCTTAATTACGGTAGTCGTGATGAGATGATTCGTGCGATGAAGAAGATGTGCATAGATGTTAAGGACGGCAAACTGGAAGCAGAACAGATTGATGAGAAACTGTTTGAAACTTATTTGGACACTCGCGATATTCCAGACCCGGATCTTATGATTCGAACCAGCGGAGAGCAGAGATTATCCAATTATTTGTTGTGGCAATTGGCCTATAGCGAGTTTTATTTTACAGATGTATTGTGGCCGGATTTTACAAAAGAAGATTTAGCAAAAGCGATTGAGTACTACAATGGTAGAGACAGACGATTTGGCGGTGTAAAGGAAGGAGAAAAATAATGTTTAAGACGAGACTTTTAAGTGGAATACTCTTAGTGATCATTGCGCTTGCAACCATTATCACTGGGGGCGATGTTTTGTTTGCAACGCTTTTAATGATTAGTTTTATTGGAATGACAGAAATATACAGAGTGTTAGAGATTAGTGGAACACTACTTGGAGGTGCTGGCTATGTTGCAGCAGCAGCGTATTATCTTCTGCTTCGTATGAATAGAACAGATTTGGTTGTGATGCTTGCGATTGCATTTTTGATTGTACTTATGATGGTTTATGTGTTCACCTATCCGAAATATCGCTCAGAGCAGGTGATGCTGGCGTTCTTTGGATTGTTTTATGTAGCGTTTATGCTTTCCTATGTATATCAGATTCGTATGCTTCCACAGGGCGCATTTATCGTATGGCTCGTATTTATATGCTCGTGGGGAAGCGATACCTGTGCATACTGTGTGGGAATGCTATTTGGAAAACATAAGATGGCACCGAAGCTTAGTCCGAAGAAATCAATAGAAGGAGCTGTTGGTGGTGTGGTAGGAGCGGCATTACTTGGTGCGGCTTACGCAGCAATTATGAATCGTACCATGGCCGGAGCAGATGCGGGTGTAGTTCAATATGCTCTTATCTGCGCAGTTGGTGCATTGATTTCCATGGTGGGAGATTTGGCAGCATCTGCGATCAAGAGAAACCATGATATCAAGGATTATGGCAATCTGATTCCAGGGCATGGCGGAATCTTGGACCGCTTTGACAGTGTGATTTTTACAGCACCGATTATTTACTATATGGCAGTTATGTTATTATAAGAGAGGAAATCTATGAAAAAGATAGCGATATTGGGCTCGACGGGCTCAATTGGAACACAGACTTTAGAAGTTGTTAGAGAAAATGGCGATTTGGAAGTCTTAGGACTTGCAGCCGGTAATAATATTAAATTACTAGAAGAACAGATTCGTGAGTTTCATCCAAAACTTGTAGCAGTCTGGTCAGAAGAAAAGGCAAAAGAGCTTCGTGAAAATATTAAGGATCTTGACGTAAAAGTTGTTTGTGGTATGGAAGGACTTATTGAAGTGTCGACGATTGCCGAATCTGAAATTTTAGTGACCGCAATTGTAGGTATGATTGGTATTAGGCCGACAATTGAGGCAATCAAGGCGGGAAAAGATATTGCGCTTGCCAATAAGGAGACACTTGTAACTGCTGGTCATATTATTATGCCACTTGCGAAAGAACACAATGTGGCGATTTTGCCGGTAGACAGTGAACACAGTGCGATTTTTCAATCGTTACAGGGGAACCCGAGAGGTGCCTTGCATAAAATCTTATTGACAGCTTCCGGCGGACCATTCCGTGGAAGAACGCGTGAGCAATTGGCGAATATTCAGGTGGAAGATGCATTGAAGCATCCAAATTGGGAAATGGGAAGAAAAATTACGATTGATTCTTCTACATTGGTAAACAAAGGTCTGGAAGTTATTGA
>JAEIGA010019523.1_pt1 | contig 10336 bp, 5 predicted proteins | sample 9270691 | NCBI WGS metagenome assembly JAEIGA01 (sample SAMN17057246, study PRJNA624740) | gut metagenome | biome: biome; isolation source: fecal sample | host: Bos grunniens | place: China: Xizang | collected 2019
GAGCGGAAGCGGCGCTAAGCATAAGAAACATTGATGAAATAGTAAGTAAAACCTTTTTCATTATATGTTAGTTTTAGTCTTCCCAAGTTACGTTGGTTACTGTAGTAGCGTAAGTTGTATTTTCACCTACTGTTGTTGTGCTGACAAGTTCCTTGAAAATAGAGTAATTGTCTTTGGTGATTGTTCTTTCTACACCTCGGTCAACAATCTTTGCAGTGGGACCGACACCGACCTTAACATTAGAAACTGACACATTTCCAAGTGAGACTCCGACACAAAGTCCGTCGCAGAAGTCTACAGTGTTCTTGCCGATACAGTCAAAAGATGGCTTAGATGAACCGCCTGAAATAGTCACACCCTCGTATGCTGCACCAACAATACCTCCGGCAACTCCGAGACTAAGACCGTTATAAGAAGATAGACAACCTGTCATTACATTATTTGTAAATGTTGCATACTGAGAATATCCAGAAATACCACCAACGAAGTGTCTCTGATCAATCCATCCGTCTGTTACCGTGCCAGTGTTTGTACAGCCGCTGACAGTTGCCTTTGCATCAGATCTTCCGTTGATAAGCCCCACAATACCTCCTGCTGTATCATGCCTATTCGCCTTGCCGTCTTTTCCAGAAGCAATTTCAATAGCAGCACTATATCTCGCATTATGAAGGATGGTACCGCTATTTGTACAATTTAAGATTTGCGTGTTAAAACCCTTAGTTGCATCTATAGCATGTGGGTTACTAGAGCCATAAGCAGCAACAGCCTGACCAAGAATACCACCTACACAAGATGTACCATCATTACTTCCTTCGCCGCTTGAAATACGTGAGATATTTCCAGAGTTTGAACAACCATCAAATACAACACCGTCAAGAACAACAAGTCCACAGATACCACCGACAGCAGAAACTGTAGTCTTTTTTTCTGGTCCAATGACTGTTACACTAAGATCTCCCTCGTTGACACAATTCTCGAATCTGCCAGGGAATACGTTTTCTCCCTCATGCACTGTATATCCTACTGAGCTTACTCCTGGGTTTGTTTTAGTCGTATGACCTATTCCAGCAAATCCGCCGGCAATACATGGTGCGCTGAAAGTAGCAATATTAGTAGCAAGAGTAACCTTGACAATAGTATTTCCTGTATTCCTACAATCCTTGATTGTACCACCGTTTGAGCCTACGAAACAGCCGATTACAATACCATTGTTATTTGGACAAGCATAAGTAAACTCTGTATCCATGCTGTTGTTACAGTTCTCGATTGTACCGCGGTTCACCTTTGCAAATGAAGATGCCGAACACCATGGACCATTACCGAAAGTAGAGAACTTTCCAGCTGTGTTAAGATTCTTTACAACACCGTCACGTTCAATTTCTGCAATAAGAGGAATATTTCTTGAAGGGCTTGTCATAGTATGACCGTTACCATCAAAGATTCCGCTCCATTTAGCGTTAATATACTCGAAGTTGCTACCTGAAATTTCAAGGTCCACCATAAGATTCACCTCACCATCCTCGCCGATGTAATCTGAGTAATCCGATCCTGCAGTAACAGCCTTCGCAAACGCTGTATAGTCCTCAATATTCCAGATACCCTTAGGCTTGAGTTCCATCGAAGTTGAGTATACGACTCCGGCTACTGCATTGAAAGTCGCAGTTGACTTGAGGAGCTTGCTCTGACCGTTTATATCAGTCAAAGTAACTGAAACACCAGCGTCGTAGTTTCTTGCAGGAATAGCGATGATAACCTCCTTGCCTGACTCGAAACCACCCTCGCAAACTACCGACACTGTGCTACCGTCCTTAGAGTCATTTACAAGAGTTGCCTCAGCAAATGTTGCAGTGAACTCACCGCTCATTGTCTCACCAGCGTTACCCTTGATGTCTACGCGCTGAACAGCTGCTCCGTCAGCAGTTGTAACCTTGATCTGCATGTATGCTACAGCATGCTGAAAAGCAAGTACTCCTGCAGTCTCACTATATCCGAGCATGATGGCTGCATTAGCGTCAAAATCACCCTCTACATATGTCTGTTCAGCAGGAAGAACAACTGTTGCAGTTCCCTCTGAAAGAGACTCAGCCTTATAAGCCGATGCAGGATAAACAGAATAATAAGGAGTTGAAACCTCAGCAGAAAATGTAAATTTTGCCGACTTTGGATTTTCAGTATCAATAGTCAGTCCTGTAGATTCCTGTCCATTTACTGAAATAACATCGTTTGAAGACCAGTTGACTGCGTAAAAGTTACCATTGTCAACCAATGTAGTCTTCGAAGAAACTGGTGAAGCTGAAGTGACTTCGATTGTATATCCAGTTGCTTCTGGTTCTGGCATCTGTGCAGGTTCTTCCTTCATACAACCCGCAAAAGCAAGCATAGCTGCTACAATTATATAAGCTTTTTTCATATCTCTATAATTTATTATTCCCAACCAAATTCAAAGTCTTCCTTCTTGATGTCTGACAATTGATCAGAAGATGCACATAATACAGATGTAGTCTCTATTTCTAAAATATTGACTAAAGGACTGTCATAGTCGACAGAACAGTTAATTGAATGTTTCATATCGGTTATTATTAATAGTTATTATAATCCTTTTATTGCAATCCATTTCTTGGTATCGGTCGCCGCGGTTCCTGATACAGCATCTTCAAAAGCGCCGGCAGAATCAAACAACGCAAAGTTACAAAGCAGCTTACCGTCAGCAATCTCTACAGACTTTCTTGGAACTTTAACCTCAACAAGGTATCCATTATCCTTATCAGAATTGTTTCCTATTGTTCCATCATAGGCCGCCCTCGCTGTAACACCAAGCTCCATTGAACGCCATCCTCCCGAATACTGGTCAGTATTCTTCAGACCATTGCAGCCGACCTTTATTCTTCTTGCCTTAGCTCCAAGTCTACCGTTCTCCAATTCCGGAGAAAGCATTATGGTCACATTATCTGAGTCTGAAAGATTATCATCCTGAACCTCGATAAGGAAATAGATGTTTTCATTATCATATGAGCAACGGAGGGTTGCCTCTATCGGAGATTCCGATCCTAAGAAAAGTGCATCATCAGTTTTCTGCCACTCAGCATTGTCTGCGTCCATTTCAGCAGTTCTTGCTGTTGCTCTGATGCTGTGATTGAGGGCAAATCTTGCCAACATAAGAGTAGATTTGTCACTGCCAGTCACAGAGGCCTCCGTAGAAGTTCTGCAGAAGATTACAGAATGAGGGGAGTCCACTTCCATTCCGCCCCAACTTCCTTTATGTGGCAGAGAGATATAATCGCCGGAGAAATTTCGTGCCTTTGCATCACCCATGGTGTAGTGCATCTTGCTGTCCTTTGAATTTGAATATGCAACAACAGTCTCACCAGAAGGGAACTGAACGAGGTACGGTCCTCCGCCTGACAAGAAATTGTCAAGTCTTTCACAATCTGCTTCCTCTTCACCAGTAAGATGTTTCCACTGGCCATTTTCAGGAGAATACACGACAGAAATGAAATATGTCTGCTTATTTGAAAGGTCTCTTGATGCTACACACTCAGTGGCAAATGCCATCTGATCTGTTCCGTTAAGAAGAACTCCAACCGCCATCTGGTCGGTATAGAAATAAGTCTGATTCAGATCACTCCACCACTTCTTTCTCATCACTCTGTAAGGTTCATTTCCAACAGATGGAGACCATGTTGCACCGCCATCATTAGAGACAACAAGTGATGTTCCGGAATGGCTTCCACTTATCCATGGACGGCTCTCAGCAAAATAGCAATGTAGTTCACCTGACTTGAATTCCATCAGATGAGCTTCCCAACAAGGACCATTATATATAGTCTGCTCATTGGTCCAGGTCTTTCCGCAATCCTTCGACCTTCTGATGACCAGTCCCTGGTCTGATTTGCTATTTATATAATTATAGGTCTTAGGTGTTCGGAATGCAGCAACTGCAAGGAAGTCACCATTTGACAGAACGATACCGTTTCCATTTGTGTAATGCCTGGTATCTGTTCCCTGTGTTGTAGACACAGACCTGCTGGCAAAAAGCTTCGAAGGAGTTGTCCAGGTCTTAAGATCTGAACTTAGAGCATAGTATACGTCCTTTCCATTATTGGTGCCCAAATCGGTCGTAGCCGGAGTCTGCCACATCTGGATATATGTACCGTCTGACATACGGCGGATACGAGGATATCTCGGATATTGATATCCTTCAGACGCACCATGCTCCTGAAGAGTGTTATACATCATCTTCAAGGCCGACCTTGAATAGTCTTCCTCATGGGAGTTGATGTCATCAGCAGTCTGATTCAATTCCATGAAAGGAGTGAATGTCAAGGACTTCTGCTCACCTTTTGACGATTGTCCGCCTGAAATCTCTTCTTTTTCCTTTTCACATGCAGATGCAGCAAAGACAACTGAACAAGTCAAGGCGAAAGTTAAAATATGTTTCATACAGTAATACTATAGCCAGCCTTCATTCTGCTGGAGGTTATTATTCTTCTCACGCTCGGTCGATGGTATCGGCCATTTCCAATACTCCTCACCACCCCATGAATAGGTATATACAGGGTCTCCCCACACGTGCTGGAGTCCGTTGTTTTCAGCAAACTTATCTTCCTTCCATGTTTCCCAACGGAGTTCCTCGTAATATAGTTGCTCCTCGCAAGCAAGCTCCCACTTCTTCTCCTTGCGGATTCTTTCTGCCATCTGATCCTTATTGAGAACCTGGGTGTACTCATTTGTTCCGAGAAGCTGAACACCTGCACGTGATCTAACCTGATTTACGTACTGCATTGCCTCAGCAAGTCTTCCCTGCTCATTGATGGCTTCAGCAAGAGAAAGGAGAACATCTGCATAACGGAAAATCGGTGCATCGATAGGATTGTATTGGATGTTGATGCTTTCTCTTCCGACTGCAACGAATTTACGAATCATGTAAAGCATCTGAGAAGTCTGCGATCCTCTAAGATCCAACTGTGGTGCCTCCCAGTTTCTGTATGGGTAACGCATAGTATAAACGACTTCTGCTCCCGATGCACCACCCTTATACTCTGCATATGGAGTAATTGCTGTTGCGGCAAGACGTGGGTCTCTGTTTGCATAAGCTGCCTTGATACGAGCCTCATTTCCTGTTGCATCGTATGCAGACATATCTGCACCATATGTTGCCATCTGAGAGATTTCAGTGTCTGTCATATTATTACGGAGAAAGTATACACTTCTCTCCTTCGGAGACATTTCATTATATCCAGGGATATAGTCATTCCAATCAAACGGCTTTCCATTCTTCTCCTCATAGCTATTCACGAAATTAGTATTGAGCAAAAGCTCACTATTACCAAATCCTGTTGTACAATAGTTTCCATAGAGGAAGCTGAAGCAGTTTCCATTACCGCTCTTGGCAACCATCTGAGCCGAGAAAATCATCTCGTCACATCTCTCGTTCGTTTCTTTGAAAAGATTTTCATAACCACCAGTATAAAGCGCATATCCAAGCTCGCCGACTTTCTTGAAATCAGCCTCTGCAAGTGCGTACTCCTTCATCCACATATAAACCTTTCCGCGGAGTGTATAAGCAGCTCCCTTAGTAATACGGCCATAGTCTGCACTGCCCTTGTCAATCTTGCCAGGAAGTGTTTCACACTCGATTGCAGCTGTACAATCATCGATAATCAACTGCCATACTTCCTCTTCTGAAGAACGAGGCCTGGTATACTCAGAAGGGGCATAGTTCTCTAGATAGATAGGAACACCTCTCCAAAGACAATTCAAACGATAATAATGATAGGCGCGGATAAACTTACACTCAGCAATTCTCTTGGCCTTGTTCTCATCTGTCATATCTGGAACCCTGCCGATATTGTTGATTACATCATTAGCGCGGTTAATACCCTCATAATATCTCTTCCAATAAGTAAGGAAAAGAGAATTATTGGTCAAAACCTTTCCTGTAAGGTAGTTGTACTTGGATGTACAAAGGCTGTTAGTTGGATCCATTACAGATGAGAAGGCATCCCAATTCACTCTGGCAGCATCAACAGTAGCATAATCATAAATCAAGTTGCTGTAAACGCCCACCACTGCATTCTCGGCCAGAATAGCAGATTCAAATGCTGTCTCTGAGCTGACTTTGTCATAAGGACGTCTGCCGAGGAAATCCTCACAAGCAGTCAGTGCGACAAGTGCGATGAGTAGTAAATATATTTTCTTCATGATAGCCAATTATTTAGAATTTAATATTAAGACCGACAGTGTACTGTCTAAGAGCAGCATAGTATGTCTCTGAGCTTGAGAATGCCGGGTCCATTCCTGGGTATGAAGTGAAGGTGTAGAGGTTGTCTCCTGAAAGGAAAATACGAAGTTTCTGTATCTTCGCTTTTTTAGTCCACTTCTCTGGCAATGTATATCCAAGTGTTACATTCTGAATCTTCAGATAGTCAGTCTTATAGAGCCAAAGCTGAGAATATGATGTACTTCCGTTCTGATCTGCTCCCCAGTTCATAGTCAAACGTCCATGCTTTGATGTAAGGTTTGTTCTAGGATCTTCTGGATTTTCTGGATCGTAGAAATAGTGATCGTATGCAATCTCTTTAGGAAGGGTTCTATCAGTAGCTGTAGCATATGCGTTGAATCCAGGAACGCGGAAATATGAAGCGCCACCTGCAGCACCTGTAAACTGAGCGCTCAAATCAAGGCCCTTGTATGCCAGGTTGATATTGAAACCATAGAAAATCTTCGGAGTAAGGCTGAGATTCTGGAATGTATAGTCATTCTCATCTCCGTAGATACCATCGCCATTGATGTCATCATAGAGATAGTCACCATACCATATGCCATCCTTCTTGACCTGCTTGTTAGGCATGAAAGTGTTACCAGCGTCGACCATCGCTCTTACCCACTCCATATCCTTTTCAGTTCTGATCATACCGTCCTTAGGTCCACCGGCTGGATTCACAGAGCCATCCGAGAAGAAGTAATCGCCAGATCCGCGATACAGATTGAGGAGATAATACTCATTGATCATCTTTCCTTCCATAACACGACGCTGTTCACCTACTTTTGTTGTAACATCACCGATGTTGGTTTGATATGTTCTGATTCCGTTCTGATCAGTAACCCAGTTAGCCTCAAGAGCACCCTTATACTTACTTACAACGTTCCAGTTTCTTGTAAAGTTTCCTGATACGCCATATGTAAAATCACCTACAGAATCTTTCCATCCGAGAGTGAGCTCAACACCATCGTTGATCACCTCACAAAGGTTCTGTACAGGAGCACCCTTGTTTCCGATTGTCGCATAGATAGGAGCTGCATACAAGATACCGTCAGTAAGCTTGTGATAATAATCGGCCTCCAAAGTCAATCTGTTATTCAATGCAGCGAAATCCAATCCGACGTCTATTGTTGTAGTGGTCTCCCACTCAAGCAGACTATTTGAAAGCTGAGAAACGATACCTGAAGCAAGAGCTCCACCGAAAGGATAATAATATCCAGATGAATAAGTCGAGATATATTCATAGTTGCTTACAGAATGATTACCGAGCTTACCCCATGAAGCACGGAGCTTGAGGTTATCAATGCCTGAGCCCTGCATGAACCCTTCCTTTGAAATACGCCATCCGGCAGAAACTGAAGGGAAAAGGCCCCATCTGGTATCCTTTGAGAATCTTGAAGAACCATCATAACGAAGGTTTACCTCTGCCATATATCTGCCATCATATGCATAAGTAGCTCTTCCGAATACTGATGCAGTAGCGAAATCTGTAGTTGTACCATTGATATACTCAAGATTTACCACGTTGTTCATTTCCTTGAGGATATCATTCTCAAAGCCTTTCTTTCTGCTTTCCAATGACTCATTAGTACTTTCAAACGCCTCAAATCCAACCAATGCTCCTACCTCATGTTTACCGAAAGTCTTATTCCATGAGAAGTCTGTCTGGAATGTCCATCGTGCTGTACGATCATGAGTTTCAGTGAGCATGATCACGCTAAGATCCTGATAAGTATACGCATTCTGTCCCTTGCTGAATGAGAATGCATTCAGCGGATTGTTATGAGTCTTGGTCTTATACTCGTTCCAAGAATAGTTGAACGAAGCGTTATACTTTATGTCAAATGGAAGTTTGATCTTGATGAACGCAGTAGAGTTCATATAGTGCGATACTCGGTCACGAGTGATACGATTGATGAAGTAGAGGTTATTACGACACGCTGTATTCTGTTCTCCGTTCTCCATCCATCCGAATTTTCCATCATAATAAGGATAGATTCCAGGCACTGCACGTGACATATATGTATACGCATCTGTCACACCACCGAGCTGAGTACTCGCTCTATATCCGAAAAGACGGACACCGACCTCCATCCAATCTGTGATATTTGAGCTGAGGTTTGTACGAAGAGATATCTTCTTCTGACCGCTATTATCAACGATACCAGGATTATCCAGGTATGAAAGCGACATATTATAGCGGATTCTCTTTGTTGCACCTGTTGCAGTAATAGCATGTTTCTGATAAATGGATTTCTTGTACATAGCCTTCATCCAGTCAACATTCGGATATGCCACATAGTTTGGATAGCCCGACTCTGCAAGTCCATTCGGATCCTTCTCCTTTTCAGCCCAAAGGTCAATCATACTCTGAGAGAACGGCAAGGTCTTGTCCACATTTGCTGCAGACTCATTCATAATCATCATGTAATCCTTGTAGTTTGAGATTACACCGATGTAATGCTCTGGTTCCTGATAAGATGCCATTCCATTGTATTCAACATTGAAACGTCCCTCATCAGCAAGTTTAGTCGTTACTAGGACAACTCCATTTGCTCCTCTATTACCGTAGATAGCACACGAAGCAGCGTCCTTGAGCACAGAGATTGACTCGATATCATTTGGATTGACATTATCCAAAGAGCCCTCAAATCCATCTACAATCACAAGTGGTGACGAGTCATTCAGTGTTCCAATACCTCTGACACGCATTGTCACTCCCTCAGAACCTGGCTGACCGGAATTCTGATAGACATAAAGACCGGCACTGGCACCTCTCAACAAAGCAGAACTTGTCACAGCAGGACGCGAAAGCGCCATATCATCATAATTTACTGTAGAAACAGAACCTGTAATGTTAACTTTCTTCTGTACACCATAACCTACGACAACCAGCTCTTCCATCATTTCAGATGAAGGCATGAGCTGCACGTCAATCTTATTCTGAGATCCTACCTTAATCTTCTGAACGGTATATCCCATGAAATCAAACTCAAGGGTCTCATCCGGTGTAGCAGCTATCTCGTAAGCACCTTTTTCATCAGTAATGACACCTCTTTGAGTTCCTTGAACTATAACAGAAGTTCCTGGAAGAGGCATATTAGCCTCATCCAGAACAATTCCTTTCACCGATTTCATCTGCGCATAACTCAACTGACACGCAAATAGAAGCACGGCGGCAACTATGTATTTGTATATTCTTGTCATGATCTAGTTGGTTTAGTTATTACTCTGTGGTTACTCCCAAGATATTGACACCGCCTTGCAGATATCGTCGATGTTGACGAAGGCCATCAAACGTGTATCCACATACTCACACTTAGCAATCTGATAACATGTGTTATTTCCAGTTGCAGATCCCGCAAGTGATGTATACTCTCCTGCAGCACATACAAATCTGATTCTGATATAGCCGCTTCTGATCGGGTTCTCCAATGTCATGGTATGTGTCATGATATGTCCTTTCCATGTCTTCTCCACGTTACCATGAGGGATAACCCATGTACATTCCATCTCAAACTGCTCATCTGGAGATTTCTGGAGAGTCTTGTTGCACTTCCACTGAGTACCATCAAGGTATTCCACATTCCAGAATATTGGGGCACCACGACCGAACGCAGGCAAGGTCAAAGTAACCTTAGTTCCTGCTGAAATATTCTTCACCGGCACAGAGAATTCAAGTCCGTCGCCGGTCCAGATTCCCTTGATACATGGACATGCGTAGTTATAATTAGGGAACTGTCCGAATTCAAAACCAATGTTCTTAGGAGTAGGGTTGTCTGAAGAAACAATCCATGTTGCTGTAGCCTGAGGCTGAGACAGATTCTTCCAGATATGCGAATCAGCTGCCAGACCTTTATTCACAGCGTTGGTTGGCCAAAGATCTGCATAATCAGCCTTCAATGCACGAGGGTTCCCGTTTTCATATCCGACTGGCCACTCAACTGGAGAGTTGCAAGCAATTATACCGTCCTCACCTGGTTTTGTGAGATTGAATTCTACCGTCTCACCTGCATCATAAGTTGTACCGCCGTCATTTATGAGAACTTCTGACTCGACCTTATTTCCATTAAC
>JAEIGA010019524.1_pt1 | contig 10336 bp, 10 predicted proteins | sample 9270691 | NCBI WGS metagenome assembly JAEIGA01 (sample SAMN17057246, study PRJNA624740) | gut metagenome | biome: biome; isolation source: fecal sample | host: Bos grunniens | place: China: Xizang | collected 2019
ATATGCTCTATAACTATTGCGCGGCGATCCTAAGGTCAAAGGGAGACACCTCCCGTCCCCTCATGTTTCTGACCGTCGCAGGTGTTTCCAACGTCATTCTGAACCTGATCACGGTCCTAGGATTTGGTCTTGGCGCCCTGGGTGTTGGAATTGCCACCGCCGCGTCGCACTGGATCTCCTGTATTCTGATCGTGAGCCACATGATGCGCCTTGACGACGCCTGTCGGATCGACCTCAAAAAACTGAGGATCCATCGCACCACCCTTTCGAAAATGCTCTACATCGGCATTCCCGCAGGCATTCAGGGAACCGTTTTCTCTTTCTCCAACGTCATGATCCAAAGCGCGGTCAACTCCTTTGGCAGAGTGGCTGTCGCCGCCAATACCGCAGCGAACAACATCACCGACTACGGCTACATCGCGCAGAATACGATCTATCACGCTGCCCTGACCTTTGTCGGACAAGGCGTGGGAGCCAAGCGTCCCGACCGCGTTCGCGCCGCAGCTCTTGCAACAACGGCAACCGTTGCCGTTGTGGGATTTGTAACAGGCCTGTTTTCGGTCGTGTTTGGAGAGCAGCTTCTCTCCATCTTTTCCCCCGGAAATCCCGAGGTCATCCGCTACGGAATGGTGCGCATCCGATATATGTGCATCCCCTATTTCCTGTGTGGCATCATGGAGGTCGGAAGCGGAATTCTCAGAGGACTTGGAAAATCCCTGACCTCTATGATCATTGCCATCTCGGGCATCTGCGGTGTCCGAATGATCTGGATCTTCACCATCTTCCGCGCCTTCAGAAGCATGGAGACCCTCTATTTCTCCTATCCCGTGACCTGGACGATTACGACCTGCGCGCAGTTCGCATTCGCCATCCATTTTATCAGGAAAATGAAAAAAGATCTATCCGAAAATCCAATAGAGCACGCCGTAGATGCTGCCGGACAGGATCCCGTACAGTAGCACCGGTCCCGCCACGGTAAAAATCTTTGTTCCCACGCCAAGGATCACCCCCTCGGCGCGGCAGTCGATCGCAGGGGAAACCACGGCATTGGCAAAGCCCGTGATGGGAACCAGCGTCCCTGCCCCGGCAAACTTTGCGATCCTATCAAAGATCCCAAGGCCGCTCAAAAGGGCGGCAAGAAAGACGAGGGACACCGAGGTGAGGGTGGCGGCATCCTCGGGATTGATGTCGCACACCTCCACATAAACCGTTTTGAGCACCTGCCCCAGCGTACAGATCAATCCCCCGATGAAGAAAGCAGTGATGCAATTGCGGAGCAAGGGAGAACGGGGGGCATGTGCGTCAGCATAGCGCCGATAGGTGCTTCGATCCATTTTGATACCAAATTCCTTTCGTTTTTTTGGTATCAGTATTTGCAATTTTGAAACGATTATTCTGTAAAAAGAAAAAGGAGATAGCCGCATGGACTGGAAAGAGTTGCAGGAAAGCACCAAGGCGATCAAGGGGATCGCCGCGCAAAAGATCAACGAGATGTCCGATCTCGCATCCCTCCATCTGAAGCTGAAGACCTCCGAGTACCGCCTGCGCGTGCTCTACGAGGAGCTTGGGAAGGTGGCCTTCTGCCATTTTACCACCGAGGACAGCCGCGTTGATCAGATCAAAAAATTTGTAGAGGCAATCGCGGTCGAGCAGCAAACCATCGCTGAGCTTCGCGAAACGATTCGCCGATCACAGGAAGGGCAATCCAAATAAAAGCCAAGCAGAAAAATCCCTCCCCGATGCGTATTCACAGGCATCGGAGAGGGATTTTTTTATATTCGAATTATTCCTCGCTGAAGATCACCGTAACGTCGGGGTGAAGCTGGAGAATGGACGCAGGAACCTCGGGAGTGATAGGACCGTAGCAAGCGCGGAGGAGAATATCCTTCTTCTTCTCGCCGTTTGCAATGATGAGGATCTTGCGCGCACGCATGATGGAGTACATACCCATGGTCACTGCCTGCTTGGGCACCTCGTCTGCGCTGTTGAAGAAGCGAGCGTTTGCCTCAATGGTGGAGGGGTGCAGATCAACCAGGTGGGTGGGACCTACAAAGTGATCGGCAGGCTCGTTAAATCCGATGTGACCGTCAAGACCAATTCCGAGAAGCTGAATATCGGTGCCGCCAAGGCTCTCAATAAGATTATCGTATTCAGAGCCCTCCTTGGCAACGTCCTCTGCGCATCCGCTGGGAACGTGGGTATTCTCGGGAAGAATGTTGATGTGATCGAACAGATTGTCCTGCATAAAGTAGCGGTAGGACTGAGGGTGACTGCCGTCAAGCCCGATATACTCGTCGAGGTTGACAGACTTCACAAGAGAAAAGTCAAGAATGCCCTCGCGATTCCACTTCACGAGATTCTGATAGATTCCTACAGGAGAGGATCCCGTTGCAAGTCCCAGCACGCAATTTGGCTTTTGGATCACCTGCGCCGCGATCATGGACGCGCCCTTAAAGCTCAGCTCGTCATAGGTTTTTACAGTAATAAATTTCATATTCAAAATTCCTTTCTTCTCCGATCCGTGTCGGAGCTTCAACAATGATTATATTGTAAGACAGAGATTTTTATCACAGGCAATTCATCCGCGATACTGCCCAGGAGGCACGCCCATGACGCGACGGAACGCCGTGCTGAAGTAGTTCTGATCGGGATACCCGAGCATCGCCGCGACCTCCCCCACGCGCTTTCCGCTTTGGAGCAGCTCCACCGCCCGCCGCATCTTCATTTCGGTAAAGTATCTCGAGATGCCCATGCCGGCGTATTTGGTAAAGACCTTTTTGAGGTTGGACAGACTCATGCTGCAAAGCCTTGCGATCTCCTCGGCGCTGAGAGACTCGTGCAAATGCGCCTGCAGGACGTTGACGATCTCCGAATAGCGCAACGCCGCCGAGCTCTCCACCGCACCGTAGTCGGATGCATTCTTCATTACAACGATCAGCCACTGCTCCAGGCGAAGCCGCTGCTCGTTGAGCCGCTCTGCATTCGACAGGCGCAAGCCCTCTCTCACCTGCACGCTGATGTCCATCAGCTCCTCCTGCATCTTCACACCGGGCGCAAAAATGCGTCCCTCCCGCTGCTGCGGCATGGATGACGAGTGGAATGACAAATTCAGAACGTGAGGCTCGGAGCCCTTCTCGGATCGGATCCGATGGAACTCATTCGGCGGGTGCAGCAGACACTGCCCCGCATTCAGGGAATACACCTTGTCCCCTGCCGTGATCCCCACCGTTCCGCTCAAAACGTAGACCAGTTCATAAAACGAATGCACCTCACCCAAAAAATCGTACGATTCCCCAAACACGCGGTCAAGAGAATAGTGGAAGGATTGGATGTCGGGACAACGCGGAATGAACACGTCGGTATAAGGATCTGCAGCCGTCTTTTTGTAATAAATTGTTTTTTTCAAAGCTGTTTCACCTGTTTCTGCTGCAAAATGTTCAAATTCAGATACGAATTATTGGTTTTTAGACACCACGCATATCATATCACACAAAGCGATAAAAATCAATAGGTTTTCGACATTTTTTAAAAAAAGCAAGACGGACTCGTTTGATCCGCCTTGCTTTTTGAAATTATCGAATTTTTCTGCACTCCAGATAGTAGCGCTTATCCTGCGCGTGTCCCATGGAGAATGTCTTTCTGGGAAGGGCGCCGTCATAGAGAACGGTGCGGAAGAGATCGTTCTTCTCCATGCCGTCGAACAAAAATCCGATCGCGCCATCCTCCTTCGCCAGACTCCGCAAAGAATCCTCTCCGTGGATGTAATCAACGCTCGCCTCGGGATGCTCCCTAAGGTATGCATCCAAAAAGCGCTGAAGTGTGCCAACCGTAAGCTGCTGCTCGGGCGCAGGGATCGTCAGAAGTTCCTCCTCATCCCCCATCACAACGGTGATGCTCTGCGCCGCCGCGCTTCCCTTGAGCGCGGATACGTTTTCCTTGAGCTTTGCCAGAAGATCCGACCGATCCGCGCCAAACACAACGCGGTAGATCGGCTCAAACTGAAGCGCCTCGTCGTGCAGGTTCACGACCTCCGCCAATGCATAGCGAGCGGGATGCGATCTTGCCGCCTCCGCGCCGATCTGCGCCTTGATCTCCTCGTAAGATGCCTTTGCCGTTGCCAGGGAGTGGTTTCCGTCTCCCACCGCAAAGAGCAAGGGGGAGAGATTGGCATCCTCGTAACGCTCCACCATTCCCTCGGCAGATGCCAAAGCAGAAAGCGCACCCAAAACCTGCGCCTGCGTGTCAGAATCCAGCAAATATCCCGTGACGTGACCGCCGCCCAGCATCAGATCAAAATCATAGATGGGAGCAGATTTTTTCGCCAAAGGAGCCGCCGCCTCGATCACCGTCCGACGTCTGTCGTCGATGAGAAGCATGACGTGCGGAAGCTCAAGAGGTGCGCCGCGGCGAACTGCCACGCGAGGAGGAATTCGCTCCAGAACCGTTCCCTCGGTCGCACGGATGAGAGAGGTCGAGCCTGCGGTGTAATCATAGCATTCCAGATCCACCGCGCCAATAATTCCCCGTCTGACCGCTCCGTCAGACTGCACGCGCTCCAGATAGATCATGGCATCGGGATGTGCGATCAGATGCGCCGACAGCGCCTCGTCCATCGCCGCACGGATCGCAGGGATGCGCTCGGCGCTCTCCGACAGATAAATTTCGGGGAGCATCAGATTCAGGGTCGAGGGCGCGTCCCCCACCTGCTCCTTTACGTTATTCCAATATGCCGGCTCGCTGGTGTACTGATCGCAAGCGACCACGCTCCAGGACGTACCGTTGATCTTTTCAAAATCGGGCAACAGGATCTCTGCCGCGCCAAAGCAAGTATTTTTCATCATTTACCTCTCCGGTTTCATTTCTCAATAGTATGAGTATAGCACATTCCCCACGCTTTGTCAAGAATCGAGCCCTTCTGTTCCATCATTTTTCGAAAAAAGATTGCAATAGGGGAAAAAATGTGGTAGAATAAAGGGTAAGAGACTACACGCGGAGGGACTTATGATTCAAGCAGTCATTTTTGACATGGACGGCACGCTCTTTGACACCGAGAGGCTGACCGTTGAGGGATGGCAGGAAATGAAACGACGGGGCATGGTGCCGCCCGATTTTCTGACCTGGACACCCGGGTGGCGCGGAAAGAACCGCGACGACATCCGCCAACACATGAAGCAGCTTTACGGCGAGGATTTTGACACCGAAAAAATCTTTGACGGCCGCCGCTCCATTCTCAACGAGATGATCGAGCGGGACGGACTTCCCCTCAAGCCGGGCGTTCCGGGCATCTTTGAATCACTCAGATCCATGGGGCTTCCCATGGCGCTCGCCACGGCGACCACGCGCGTCACGGTGGACAATTATATGACCAAAACGGGCTACGGCGTCTATTTTGATCACATCGTCACGGGAGACAGCGTACCGAACGGCAAGCCCGCGCCCGACATTTTCCTGTCCGCGGCAGAAAAGCTTGGGCTTGATCCCAAAAGCTGCCTCGTCGTGGAGGATTCCCCCAACGGCGTGCGCGCAGGACTGGCGGCAGAGATGTACGTGGTCATGGTGCCCGACCTTGAGGAACCCGACGAGAAAATGAGAGCGCAGCTGTGGCATTGCTGCAAGACGCTTGATGAGATCCCTGCCCTGATAGAAGCAGAAAACAACAAGAGTATGAAGGGAGATCCTGTATGATCGCAAAAGCATTGGTAGAAGAGGCACTGTCCTGCGCCCTGTCAACGGGAGCAGACTTTGCCGAGTTATACGGAGAAAACACGAGAAACAACTCCATTAGCATGGTGGATGGAAAGATCGACCGCGTGGGTGACAACCTGTTGTCCGGCGTTGGCATCCGCGCCTTTCTCGGCACGCGCACGGTCTTTGCCTCCACGTCGGATATTTCCAGAGAGGGACTGCTCCGCTGCGCTGCATCGGTGGCATCGGTCATGGGAGAGCTCAAGAAGGACATCTCCGTTCGACTGACCGAGAGAGTTTTCCCCAACATCCACCCCGTCAGAACCGTTCCCTCGGGAGTGGACGCCTGTGAGCGCGCAGATCTTTTGCGCGAGGGCTGCTTTGCCGCAAAGGAATATGACGAGAGCATTTCCCAGGTCAGCGGTACGCTGGCAACGGTGGACCACACCATTCTGATCGCAAACACCGAGGGACTTTACACCACCAACCGCTCCATCCGCACGCGCATGGCGGTCGAGGCGGTGGCAAGCCGGGACGGCGAGAATCAGTCGGGCATTGCATCCCCGGGAGCCGGCATGGGTCTTGAATTTTTCGAAATCCGCTCCCCTCGCGAGATCGGTCGTGAGGCGGCGCGTCAGGCGACCGTCAATCTCCGCGCCGACTACTGCCCTGCAGGGGTAATGACCGTTGCCATTGAAAACGGATTTGGAGGAGTCATCTTCCACGAGGCGTGCGGACACTCGCTGGAGGCATCCTCTGTCGCGATCGGAGCATCCCAGATGGCAGGAAAGCTGGGCGAGATGATCGCAAATCCCAAGGTCACCGCCATCGACGACGGAACCATCCCCAACGCGTGGGGCTCGGTCAACATCGACGACGAGGGAACGCCCACACAGAGAAACGTGCTGATTGAGAACGGCGTCTTGAAAAAATATATGATCGACCGCCTCGGCTCGCGCAGAATGGGACTTCCCATGACCGGAAACGGCAGACGCCAGGGATATCAGTTTGAGGCAACCTCCCGTATGACCAACACCTTCATCGACAACGGCACCGACAAGAACGAGGACATCATCGCCTCCATCGAAAACGGCCTCTACTGCCGCAAGATGGGCGGCGGATCGGTCAACCCCCTCACGGGCGCCTTCAACTTTGCAGTCACAGAAGGGTATCTCGTGCGAAACGGCAAGATCTGCGAGCCTGTTCGCGGTGCATCCCTGATCGGAACGGGATCGGAGATCCTCAAGAACATTGACATGGTCGGACAAAACCTTGCAACGGGACAGGGAATGTGCGGTGCCGGAAGCGGTAGCGTGCCCACCGACGTGGGTCAGCCCCTGATCCGCGTTTCCACCATTACCGTAGGAGGCAGATGATATGAATTTTGAGAGCATGAAAAACGCCCTGATCCGCGCGGCGGAGCAGGCAGGCATCAAGGAATACGAAATCTATTTTGAGCGCGAGGAGTCGCTGGGCGTAGAAACGCTCAAGGACGAGATCAGCGCATTCTCCTCGGGCGTTACGGGCGGCATCTGCTTCCGTTGCCTGGTGGACGGAAAAATGGGTTACGCCTCGGGCGAGCTCATGACCGAGGATGCAATGACCGATCTGGTAAGTCGCGCAATCTCCAATGCAAAATGCATTGACAGTGAGGATAATCCCATTATTTTCGGCGGCTCGGACACCTACGCAACGGTAAATCTCCCCGAGCCCAAGCTCGCAGACCCCGCGCTCCTGCGCCAGACCGCGCTGGAGCTGCAGGCAAAGACCTATGCAGAAAACTCCGCCGTGGGAGACGGCACGCAGACCTATCTTTTCTCCACAACGAGCGAGGTCAGACTCTGCAATTCCAAGGGACTGGATCTCTCCAACCGCGTCGGAACGACTGCCGGCTATGCAAATGCGGTTGTGCGCGTTGGCGACGAGGCGCAGGAGGCATACGAGGCGGGCATCGGCTCCACCATGGAGGAGCTGGGTTACCTCTCCACGCGCGCCGTGGAAAAGGCACTCTCCAAGATCGGTGCCGTGACCGTTGAATCGGGCAAGCACAACGTCGTCTTCACAGGCGAGCAGTTCCGCCAGTTCCTCTCCACCTTCGCAGAGGTCTTCTCTGCCAAGAACGCCCAGCTCGGACTTTCCCTGCTGGCAGGCAAGGAGGGAGAGGCGATCGCCGCACCCTGCATCACCATCACGGACGATCCCATGCGCGAGGGCTATGCACTTCAGACCCCCTTCGACGGCGAGGGCGTTGCAACCTACCGCAAGAACGTGGTAGAGAACGGCGTGCTCAAGACCCTGCTCTATGACCTGACCAGAGCCGAAAAGGCGGGCAAGCAGTCTACCGGAAACGGTCAGAAGCACGGATACGCCTCCTCGGTCTCCATCGCACCCTACAGCTTTTCGGTTGGAGCAGGCGACAAGACGCTTGACGAGCTGATGGAGCTGGCACAGGACGGCATTCTCATCACCGAGTGCAAGGGATTCCACGCAGGAGCGAACGCGGTCACAGGCGACTTCTCCATTGAGAGCGCAGGCTTCCGCATTCGGAACGGCAAGCGCGCCGAGCCCATCAAGTCCTTCACGGTTGCAGGCAACTTCTTCGAGCTGCTCAAATCGGTTCACGCCATCGGAAACGAGATTCACTGGTCCCCCCTTGGCGGCTTTACCACCTTCGGCTCTCCCGATCTGCTCGTTCTCGGCATGAGCGTGGCAGGAAAATAAGATTGATAGAGGAAACGGTGAGTTTGATCTCACACAGCTCACACCGCGCTATATTGTACTATGATCTAAAAGGAGATTAAAATGGAACAAACTTCAAATCAGCTCTATGAGCAAGCAGTAACAAGATTGACAGAGCGCATTAATCCACTTTATCAACTTATATGCATCATGATGATTGCATCGATTGTAGCGGTTGTCTTTATGATTATATGCATAATTATACAATGGAACAAGGTTTCCCCCATAGTAAATGTAATATGTATTATTGGTTTTGTAGTTGTCATTCTGCTTGATGCAATTTTCTTTCCGTGGATTGGTGGGAATGTTAGAGCAGATAAAATCCTTGTTGATAAGAGCGAGTTTATAGTGCTTGAAGGAAAGTTGGTTGGTTTTGCACATGAAGTTTCGAGTGGTAGATCCTGGTATAAAACCGGCCCTATTCTAAAACCAAGTGATAGCGAGGATACAATTGTTCTTAACATTTCGGATGCTGAAAAGTTAATGGAAATTGGTTCAACATATAAAGTTGTCTATCTCCCAAATACCCGTTACGCAGAAATAATTGAATGCAAATAGTTCCATGTTTATCCTTTGTAAAAAATAATATTTTCTCCGCACCTGACAACAGGTGCGGAGTTTTTCTGTTTCAAAGATTCACAGGCAAATATTGTCGCTCTTCTTGACAATACCGGCGCAGCTGTGGTAGAATATAAGTACGATGCTTGGGGTAAGTGTCAGACCACGGTTGTTGATTCTTCTGCAACTACCATTGCTGAATTGAACCCATTCAGATATCGTTTCTATTAGGAGGTATTATAACGGGTATTATCGGAGGAATTGTTAGCTGGTTTTACGATCTAATATCCTAAAAACAACTATGAAAAAAAATATGAAATTGTTTTTTTTGATTTTTTCCGCAGTAATTGTAGGGTTTATTGTTTTGTCAATAACGAACAGTTATGTTTTATGGCTTTTATCAATAATCGCTACAGAGATAGTTATTGGGATTTTGGCAGCAATTATTAGAGCAATTAGGCCTCAAAATAACAAGCGAAACAAAAAGTAACAATATTCTGCATCTTCTACTCTAGCGGTAACTTTGTTGATATTTGGCGGAGCGTGTATAGTGTGGGATATTCTTAGGGCTCAAGGTGTTATTTAATTGGAGGGAGATGGAAAAATGAGAAGAAAACAGGCTGTGGCAATTGTTTTTTGCACAATTATAATATTCCTTACAATTGCAAGATTTTTTGTCGATAATACAACACCGATTGGTATTATTATAAGAACCGCGTGGATCGCATCCGGAATAATAGCAACTATATTTGCAATAATTCATTTGATAAAGAAAAAAACAGAGAAATAATAAACACAAGAGAAAACCGAGAGCTTTTGTGTTAATATATTAATTTCTTGTTTTAACTGGAGCGATTGGTTTTGTCCAACCGCTCTTTTTTTATTTGAACTTGGGCAGGTGGTTGCGTACTCTCCAATTTTGATAGCAATACGTTCGATTACGATTTATCAGAAGGATGCCATGGAAAATGTATACCCCTACATCTTTTTTGTCCCCACACCTTGATTTCTTCTGCGTTTTTTGCTATAATAAAGGTACATTTCACCAAACGCCGCTTGTCGGCAGAATGGAGACTCTCATGACAAAAGATCAAACCGTGCTGGCGCGTTGCAATCTGTTTGGCGTTTTCGGCGCGATTCCCGAGCTGCTCAAGCTCGACGAGACAGCATTCAACCTTGTCAAAAAGCACCGCGTATCCATCGGATTTCTCATCAAGGGCGGCCCCACCGCCACCCTTCGCTTTGACCGCGGCGAAGCAACTCTTTCGGAGGGCATTCAGGGCGCAACCATCAAGCTCTACTTCCCCTCCCCCAAAAAATTTAACGATATGATCGACGGCAAGGGCATGCCCAT
>JAEIGA010019525.1_pt1 | contig 10335 bp, 14 predicted proteins | sample 9270691 | NCBI WGS metagenome assembly JAEIGA01 (sample SAMN17057246, study PRJNA624740) | gut metagenome | biome: biome; isolation source: fecal sample | host: Bos grunniens | place: China: Xizang | collected 2019
GTAAAAACTAATGCGACGCCGGCAACTGGTTTTGTGTCTGATAAGCTTATTCAAAAAACTGAAGAAGGCTATCTAACAACTGGCGCTAATGCAGAATCAATTTTAGTACCTAAATGTTTTGCGGTAGGCAATTGTGTTAAGAAATATACACAGAAGATGGAACAACTTTTAGTAGAAACTGTATTGAAAGACTTTTAATTTGGAGGATCGTGAATGTTAACTTTAGAGCAAAAGAATAATAACGAAATTAAATTTATGGAGCTATTGTCTAAGCTTAAGATTGATTTAACAGAAATTACTAAATTGTTAGACCAAATCGACTACTTTAACAAGCCGGCTTCTGCTCAATACAATGGGGCCTATCCTGGTGGACTTTGTGAGTATGCCTTGCGTTTCGCTCACGAACTTGGTATCTTGTGTAACGCGTATTTTCCGGGTAAGTACTCAGAAGAAGACGTTATTAAAGTAGCTTTACTTAAAGATATTTACAAAGCTACGATGTATGAGACTTATATGAAAAATGTTAAAGATGATACAACCGGCCAGTGGACCTCAGTACCAGCGTATAAGACTAAAGAAGACTTTAATCGCACTGTTTACGGCGACCTTGGATTCAGCTCATATATGCAAATCAAAGACCTTGTACCGCTTACTACTGAGCAAATTGAAGCTATTGTATACTCACGTATTTCAGATTTTGCGCCTGATATTCACGGAGTATTTAGAAGCTACCCGCTAGTTACCTTAACAAGAATGGCTGAAATGGCTACCTTGTATATTTAATTAATAAAAATTAAAAGCGGCTTTATTTAAGGCTGCTTTTTTCATTATATTTACTGTATAATATATTATAAACGTTAGTAAAGGAATTATTAAATGAAAATTTTACTTTTTACAGACCTTCATATGTGCCCAAGAGCAAGTATTATAAATAAATGGGGCACGAGATATCCTAGCAGACTTGAAAACTGTATTGAGTCTTTAAATTGGCTTGAACGAAAAGCTGAAGAGCTTGGATGCACTTATATTATTAATTTGGGCGACTTCTTCGATAAACCTGACCTTACAAGTGAAACAATTACTGCTTGCAATGAAATTCAGTGGGCAGATATTATGCACTACCATCTTGTAGGAAACCACGATGCTTCAAATAGCTCGTTAACGTTTAATTCTGTAAACAGTCTTAAACGTGATTATCACATTGTAGTAGATAGCCCGCAAATACTTAAAGCCGGTGATTTTGAAATCTGTTTTCTACCTTATATTACTGAATGCGATAGAAAGCCGCTAGACGAATATTTTTCACAAATGGATGTAAACAAACCCAGAGTTATTTTATCACATAATGATATTAGTGGAATCCAACTCGGGCCAGTTGTAACTAAAACAGGTTTCAGCCTTGAAGAAATCGAAGCTAACTGTAATATCTTTGTTAATGGGCATCTTCATAACGGACAGGCTTTAACACCAAAAGTAATTAATCTCGGCAATCTAACAGGTAAAGACTTCGGCGAAGACGCTTCTAAACACAGTCACCATGTTGCAATACTCGACACGGAAACTATGTCTTTGACTTACATAGAAAATCCACACGCTTATAATTTTTATAAAATCCAAATCGATAATAAAAACGATTTTAGACAATTAGAGAACTTAAAAGCCCAATCAGTGGTTTCAATTAAGTGTGAGCAGTCGTTAATTGAAGAAGTAAAGCAAAAAATAGCAGCTTGTGACAATATTATAGAGTCTAGAATAATTTTAGTTAAACGTTATGAAGAAACTGCTGATGCTGAGTCTTCCGAGTTAGATCTTACTGTTGACCATCTAGCTCGCTTTATTGAATGTTGTAAGGCGACGATTGAAAATTCTACTTTATTAGATGAAGAGCTAAGTGAAATTTGCAAGTAATTTCAAAACATGAAATACTTAAAAATATCGTATAATATAAAGTAGGAGAAATTAACCAAAATATGGATAGTAAAGCAGTCAAACAACTAGCAAAAGCTTATAATAAAAAAGCTAAGCTATTAAATAAAAATTTTACAAAAGACCTTACAACCGGGCTTGCTCTTTTTATCGAACAATTAAAATATATCAGAGATATTTTAATACTTGAATATGAAGAGCCAGAAACGTCAGTAGAAGAGCCTTTTACTGAATTTATGGAACAAAATTCAGACCCGCCAATAGATGAAACTGATGCAAAAATAGCATCGCTTATTATAGCTATTTCTGAATTTGAAGCCTATTTATATGAAGACGATTCCCGAAAAAGTTTTCACTGGGATAATTTTTGGGAGTTTGTTAAATTGAATGCAGAGGAGTGGCTAGAATTAAATGATACAGTTTAAAAAAGTAATAATACACAATTTTGGAAGCTATGGACACGTTGAGCTTGAACTACAGAATAGAGGCTTTTGCTTAGTATCCGGCCAAAATAATTATACAAAAGATAATGCACTATCTAATGGTTCAGGAAAAAGCTTTTTGTGGAGCGCTATCTGTTATGCCCTGACCGGCGAAACAATTAACGGTATAAAAACAAATTTAAAAAATATTAACGTAGAAGAGACTGACTGCTATGTACAATTAGACTTTACTTATAATAAAGATTTGTTTAGTCTTTGCCGAACTATTGCTCCAAAGACTGACCTTAAGATTTTTAAAAATGATATAGATTTAAGTGGTAAAGGTATCAGAGAGTCAGAAAAGAAACTACAAGAGCTTCTACCAGAATTAACTAAAGACCTTATTGCTTCTACTATAATCATCGGACAGGGTATGCCGAACAAATTTTCTTCGTTTAGTCCAAGTGGACGTAAAGACTTACTAGAAAAACTTACTAAGTCTGACTTTATGATCGAAGACTTGAAAAATAGGATTTTAGCACGTCAGCAAGAATTGAGCAGTAAAATTCGAGAATATGAGGATAGTCTACTCGCAAATCGCACGCAGCTAAATAGCCACGTTGGAAATTTAGAGCGTCTAAAAGCAAATATTGAAGGTCAACAACGACCTGACTTTGATAGTCTAATTGATGTACAGGCAGATAAACTTGCGCAAGCTGAGCAGCAAAAAGCACAATATGAAGAAACTATTAAGACAATAGAATTAGAGCTTGAAGCTTTAAATAGTAGACTATTGGAAATATCTAATGAAAAAGCTAAGGTAAGTAGTGAGGAACTTGCTGCCTATACTGCTTCGTATACTCAACGTGCTACTGAAAAAACTAGACTTGAGTTTGATATTAAAGCTTTGAAAAAAGAAATTGATAAACTAAGAGCTATTGTAGATACTTGCCCTACTTGTGGTCAGCACATTCCAAATGTACAAAAGCCTGACCCAAGCGCTTTGGAAGCTAAGCTAATTCCGTATCAAGAAGCACTTGATAAAATTAATCAAGATATTTTAAACTGTAATACACAACATCAAGAATATTTATCTCAAATTGAGGCTGCATATAAAGGCGAAATCGACGCCCTAACAAGCCAAACATCTACAGCTAAGACTTCTTTACAAAATCTAAAAACGAGTCTCAGAAGCTGTATTTCGGCTCTAGAATTTGAAAAAACAAATTATAATAAACTTATTTATGATAGACAAAATTGGGACAGCTTTGTTAAAAAACAACATGATGAAATTAATAAGCTTGAAACTGAAATTACTCGTCTTACTAATTTGATTGCTGTTACAAGTCTGGCTAAAGAAGATTATGATCAGCGTATCGCAATCGTTAAGAAAATGGACCAATTGACTAAGCGAGACTTCCGCGGTTACTTGCTAATGAATATTATCAATTATATTGATAACAAAGCAAAAGATTATTGTGTAACGGTTTTTGGTACAAGAGAACTTACAATCGAAGTAAATGGGAATGCCCTTGATATTACTTATTGTGGAAAAGCTTTTGATGGGTTATCCGGTGGTGAGAAACAAAGGGTTGACCTAATTCTTCAATTGGCTATTAGAGATTTGTTAACTTCTTACCTGGGGCTTAGCGCGAATATTCTTGTATTAGACGAAATCACTGACTTCTTAGATAAAAAAAGTTGTAGAGCAGTTATGCAACTACTCGAAAAAGAATTACAAACAGTAGAATCTGTTTTTATTATATCACATCACGCGGAAGAGCTAGAAATTCCTGTTGATTCAGAAATTAAAGTAATCAAAAACGAGCTCGGTGTTAGCGAGTTGTACTAAAATTAAAGTGAGGCACTGAATTAAATATGTTATGGAAAAAACCTAATAATATGAAGTTTACTGATTTATGTATATTCATAGATGAGAATGTACCAAAAATCGTAAATCCCGGAGAATACCCTGAGCTAGAAAATACTATTTATAATTATTTATGGCTCCTAGTTAAAGCTTTGGCAATTAAAAAGTGTATGTTTCAAAATTTCCAAGATTATGATATGTATGCTTTTTATTCTGCAAATAGACTATTTTTAGCTTTACGAAAAAATCAAGTAAATCAAGGTAAGATAATTAAAGGTAAATTAATTAGACCAATTAAGTCTTGTTTGAATTATACTAAAGCTTTGTTATATCCAATGAAAATTGAGTACCAGCGCGAGAGCTTTAAAGAGATTATAGAAGAAGAATTTGTTTCAACAAAATTTGATGCAATGGCTTTTAAAGAACGTCTTAAGAGCCAAGCAAGAGATAATACAAATATAAATAGGCATTTTAAAGCTTATGTTACAGAGGCTCTTCAACAAAGCGGTGATTTGCTAGATGATATTTTACAAAAGTCTCCTTTTGGTAAAACCACTCCCGAGTACCAAAATTTAAAAATCTCTATTCTTTTAACAAGTCTTCAAGTTTTAAAAAATAAGAAAAAACTGAGCAGCAACCCGCAGAGTGTAGTATTATGGCATTTACCAAAAAGCATGTCAAATTATACTAAAGTGTTATTAAAAGAATTTTTTACAGCTCTTAAAGTTGAAATTATGGATTGTTATAAAGAAGCTGATATGAGTGATGCAGACTTAGAAAATATTATTACGAGCACAGCGGAGGATTGGTTTACAAATGAAGACTAATATAAAGAAAAACTTAAATAATCTGCATTTATCAGATATTTATTCATTAATGTTATTTGTTTTATTCAAAGTTCAAGATGTTCCTGAGTATGCTTTAACCAGCGAATTATGTTATCTTTTAGATGGCGCAAATATGACACGCTTACTTACTTACTTTGCAGGCAAAACAGTTACTTTTCCAACTGAGTCTGAGATGAAGATAGTAACAAATGCTTTACTTATGTATCAATACATAAACATAGATGGTGAGACTTTTACAGCCGCTCAAAACAGACTTGAAAAATTAACTAAAAAAGAAAAAGAAGCTGTAACAGACTTGTATGTAAAGCTACTTCCAATTATGAAACAGTATAATATCGACAGGAGTCAAATTCAAAAAAGATAATGGCAAAATTTGATAGAAATTTAAGGACATTTGAAACACGAGTTACTTTTATACGCGATATTTTTTCAAATAAATATGAGCCTATCGAAATTATGGCGCATAGTATCCAGTACAAACTTGATAAATCGTACGAAAAATATTTGGCCGATGTATTAAAAAGCGTATGGAATTTAAACGGTCAAGACCCTATGAAAATTTTAAAACGCGTCGATAGCGACGGAAAGGATATTTAATTATGACAACACAAACAAATCTCATAAGTGATGTAGGTACGCTTCTAAAAATACCTACTAAAGTAACAACCGAACTAATAGATAAAGCTTGCTTATGTATTGGCAGCGCAATTAGTGAAGCTAAGCGTAAAGGGGAAACTCAAATGGCTTTAAATATTGGTATTGGCGTTCTTAGTATTAATTTGCTTGATATGCAATGTAAGTTTGTACCCGGTAAAAATTTAAAAACTTCTATTAAAAATGCTTTAGCTTCTCAAAGCGACCCATTGGAAGTTGCTTTAGAACAAGCTTTTGCAGAAAAACTTTTGGCTATTTGTAGTGAGGTAATCTAAAATGAACGATAACTATCCAGTAGATACTGATAACACTGAAACTGGCTTAGTTCCTATAGACACTTTTAAACTTAATAAAGAATCAGCGGCTTTAATTGAACAAATTATCTCTGAAACTGATGAACAAAAAACAAGAGATTTAACTCAGCTTTTTAATGCTAATCAAAATAAAAAAACTATGGTAAGAGTTAATAAGTTGAGTGATTTGCTTGACACTATTACAGAACAAGCCCTAGCAAGATTTACAAGTAGACCTGATGAAATCTCAAATAAAGAACTTTTTGACGGATTAAAGATAGTGCAAGATCTTATTGAACGCGGACAAAAACAAGTATCTGGGGCAGGCGAAACCCCATTAATTCAGTTTAATCAGCAAAATAATGAAGTCAACGTTGGTGGAAACTCTGTGAGTAACTTAAATAGAGACTCTCGAGAGCGCGTTAAATCTGCGGTATTGAGTTTATTGACTAGCATTACGACCGCAACTACAGAGCCGTCTGAAGTCAAAATAGAGCCTGTAGAAGTAACTGAAATCGTTGATGAAGGAGGCGAAAACAATGAATAATAGTGCAATAGAAAAAGTGTTATCGCGATTAGGACTTGAAGCTACTGGAAGATATGATAATAAATTTTATGTTATTGATATCGAAGGTAGTAACGAATATGCCAAGATGTATACTAGATTGTCTAAAGTGGCTATTGATACTGAATATCCGACTTTTGGTACTAATACTAATAATTCCACAATCAAAGTTACTAATTACTTCGAGCTAGAAGAAGACAATGAAAAGTACAATATTTTCTTAATTGCGGACTTTGACAATGACAAGTACTACTTAAAAATTGGAGGTTTTAAAAACTAATGATTTTTGAGTATTCAGTACAAAGAACTTTTAATGAAATGATTGATATTGTGGATATTGGGCACACGGCCCTAAGATGCACTAATAGCGAAATGTGTGATTACTATATTATTATTAAAACAATAATGGGTAAAACGCACATCTTAAAATATGGGCCAATTTGTCCAGATATTGACATGCTTATCAATGATTTTTCTGTTGAGTATAAGAAGTTAGATTATAAAGAGTCTAAGATAGAAAAAGAAATCGATAAATTTATAAATGATGGATTTAAAAAAATTAATTCAGTAGAAGAAATTACTGAGTATGAAGCTTGGCAAAGCTTCCCGGATATTCAGCAATGGTATGAAAATACGTAAGGAGAAGTAGTATGTCAGTAAGAGACGTAAGAGAATATTATTATACAATGCTCAGTCAATATTTAGAAGAAAAACAAAATTTGGCTGACTTTGAAGAAGCTTTAAAAGAAGGCTTTATTACAGAAGAGCAGATGCAAGAAGCTATGGATACTGTCGCAGCGCTTGAAACTAATTATCACAGACTTGTTTATATTATGTATTTACTTGATATGCCAAAACGTAAGCATAAAAAAGCTAAATATGTAAAACAGTATGATGTAATCGTAGAAGAACTTCGTCGCCTTGGGGCTGATATAGACTCAATTAAAGAAGAAAATTCTGATGCGCTTATTCATTTTAAAGCAAAGCTCAAGGCGTTGAAGAAAAATAAAAGCGAGCAATAAGCTCGCTTTTAAAAAACTATTAAGTTATTAATTTATTAACTTAATAAGACTAAAGCATTTAAAAATTGGCTAAATTTAATATGATTAATAAAATATATAAAGGTGAGATTTAAATATGAATACTATAATTACGAATAGTGAAACTTTAGCAATACCTTCTGAACCCTTAGAATTTTTATCTGAGCAAGGTGCACAAAAAGAAGAGGGTACAGAAATTATTAACAAAATCAAAGAAGTGATGGAAGCTAATACAGAGCTTCTTGCTTTATCAGCCCCACAAATTGGGATCAATAAACGTATTTTCTGTTTACGTTTCAATGACCAAATTAAATCATTTATTAACCCAATTATTACTAAAAAGAAGGGTATAAATATCGTTATAGAAACTTGTGCATCTATGCCAGGAAAAGAAATCGTAATTGGTAGACCAGAAGAAATTACTGTAGTCTATTATAATGATGAATTTGACTATGAAGATAACAAACTTGTTGGCGTTGCTGCTAGCATGTTTGACCAACAAGCGCAAATTTTAGATGGTGTACTTCCTAGTGAACTCGGGCTTGTTTCTGATATTGAAGAGGACGGCAAAATTGAAGAGGCGGATTTGGCTGAAATTATCCCATTTTATAAAGATACCTTCTTACCTGCAAGACTTAATAGTTTGAAAACTGCTATTGAATCTGATGAAACCGCGACAAAAGATTATCAACAACTTAAATTTACAGAAGGTGTTATTAACGGACGTATCGCGGTGCTTGAGCCAGAAGAAGAAACAGATAAAAGAGCCAAAGCCAAGAAAGCTGCAAATAAGGCAATTTTCAGTGCAAATAAGGCTGAAAAGGCAATGCAAAAAGCAGAATTTAAAAATTTCTTAAACCGTGTTAGTAAGAAATAAGGAGTGAATAAATGGCAAAAAAGATGATTAGTTTAGAAATATCTGATGAGCTCAGAGAAGCTTTAAGGGTAGAAGCTTTTAAACGCTCGTTAAGTATTTCAGCTTTAATGAGACAGCTGCTAGAAGAAGCACTAAAGCTATCTAGTGATGATAGCAATAAACATGAGTAAGGCTGATAAAATCCTGATAATAGTCGAGTCGCCGAATAAAGTTAAAACTATTTCAGGTATTTTAAAAAAAGCAGGTTATACTAAAGCTGTTGTGCTTGCATCCGTTGGACATATTATGACTCTTGCGGACGGAGGACCAGCCTATAACTCAGGAATCTACCCAAAGAAACAGTTTAAAATGAATTTAACTATTGCTGAAGGCAAACAAAAAGTTGTAGATGATATTATACTCCAAGCGAAAAAAGCTGATAAGATTTATATCGGAACCGACCAAGACCGTGAAGGATTTGTAATTGGCTGGAGCTTAGTTAAATTTTGTGAGCTTCCAATTGATAAGTGCTTTAGAATTGTTATGCACGAAATTACGCCAAAAGCAGTTATTCACGCACTAGAAAACCCAGTACCTTTTGATGATAATCTGGTAAATGCTGGGCTTACTAGAATGATGATAGATAAGCTTATTGGTTATGGCTTATCTCCTCTTGCTAAAAAATATATCGGTGCTAAGTCTGTTGGACGCTGCCAATCAGTCGGACTTAAGCTTGTTTCGGACAGAGAAAAAGAAATAGCTGATTTTATACCTGAAATGTATTTTAATTTATATTTAAACTTTACGAAAAACGACACACCGTTTCGAGCGAAATACGCAGGATATAAAGAAGAAGCTATTGACAAATTTACTAAGCAGGCTGACGTAGACGCTGTAATAACAAACTGTGCAGGCGGAACTTATACAATAGAAAATATAAAGCTAGTTAAACGTCAAGAGTCACCAAAGCCCCCTTTCTGCACCGCTACCTTCCAGCAAGAAGCTGCCTCTAGACTTAATCTAAAAGTAAAAGATGCTATGAGCTGTGCTCAAAAGCTTTTCGAGGGTATTAACGTAAACGGTGAGCATATTGGCTTAGTAACATACTTACGTACGGACTCTACAGAATTTGCAGAAGAATTTATTCCAGAAATAAAAACTTTTGTTGAAAACATTTATGGCAAAGACAAATACGTTGGACCTAGAAAAGCTAAACAAAAAGAAACCGACCAAAATGGCCACGAAGCGCTAAGAGTCACAGACCCAACAATGACGCCAGAAAAACTGTCTACTTTAATAAATAATGAACTACTTATTAAAGTTTATAAACTAATCTGGCAGCGAACAGTAGCATCAGTCATGCCAAATGCAGTTATTTCTGAAACTATTTATACTATTAATAATAATGGTCATAAATTTGCTTTTAGCTCAAAAGAATTATTAAGCGCCGGGTATAAAACAGTATATGAGTATGAAGATAATCAAACTTTCGGCGCAACTTTTACTTTTGCAACAGGTGAAGTTTTAGAAAATGCAGAGTTGGATCCAGTTAAAAAATTCACTACACCGCCAGCTAGATTTACAGAAGCAAGCTTGGTTAAAGAGCTTCAGAATAGGAGTATTGGTAGACCATCAACCTATGCGACCATAGTAGAAACTATTCTCAGTCCTACTAGAGGATATGCTACTTTGGAAGAAAAACATATTATCCCGACCGACCGCGGTATGCAGTTAGCCGACTACTGTAATAGGTCATTTCCAACTTTAATAAATTTAAACTATACTAAAGAAATGGAAGAAAGCTTAGATAAAATTGCTGACGGAAAAGTCAACTGGCTGGACTTCATGGAAATTTTTTATA
>JAEIGA010019526.1_pt1 | contig 10335 bp, 8 predicted proteins | sample 9270691 | NCBI WGS metagenome assembly JAEIGA01 (sample SAMN17057246, study PRJNA624740) | gut metagenome | biome: biome; isolation source: fecal sample | host: Bos grunniens | place: China: Xizang | collected 2019
ACAGTAGTTCTCGAGAAGGAGGCTACAATGGCAGAGATCTGCGCTGCAATGAAGGAGGCTTCACAGGGCGAGCTCAAGGGTATCCTTGGTTACACTGAGGACGCAGTTGTTTCAACTGACTTCCGCGGTTGCGCTAACACTTCAATCTTCGACGCTAAGGCAGGTATCAGCCTCGACTCTAACTTCGCTAAGGTTGTTTCATGGTATGACAACGAGTGGGGTTACTCAAACAAGGTTCTTGAGATGGCTCGCGTTATCGCAAAGTAATTTGAAAATATTTCAGATTATTATATGGTCGCTTCCTGAAAGGGGAGCGACCTTTTTTGTAAATAGATGATAAATTGTTAATTTCGCGCCCTGTTTCAAAAAAAGAAGTATAGATGAAAGAATTTGGCAATCAAGCAAGACCTTCGGGGTTTGTATCCCTGATCCCTTTTATAGTTCTGATCACAGCACTGGTTCTCGTAATCAAGGTATTCGGAACTGATGCTCTTTCAGGAGCGAGCCAGGTAGCTCTCATGTTTTCGGCTGGAGTTGTAGTGGCGCTTTCAATGATTCTTTATAAGACACCTTGGAAGGTCTTTGAGGAATCCATTCTTGATAATATTCACGCTGTAGGTACATCCATAATAATCCTTCTGCTCATCGGTGCAGTATCAGGATCTTGGATGATCAGTGGCGTAGTACCAACCATGATATATTATGGAATGAAGGTCATATTCCCTGAGATATTCCTTTTCGCATCATGTGCCATCTGTGCGCTCATTGCTGTGATGACAGGTAGCTCATGGACCACAATTGCTACTGTAGGAGTGGCCCTTATAGGTATCGGAACCGCACAGGGATATGAGCCTGGCTGGATTGCAGGAGCTATCATTTCAGGATCATATTTCGGTGATAAGGTATCTCCTCTTTCAGATACTACAGTGCTTGCATCCTCGTCAGCCGATACTCCGCTCTTTGACCATATCAAGTTCATGATGGTCACAACTGTGCCAAGCTTTGTAATTACCTTGATAATTTTCCTTGTAGTCAGCCTTACACATGATCATACCAGCGCAGCTCAGGCAGCAGACTTCTCACATGATCTCAAGGCTACTTTCAATATCACACCATGGCTCTTCCTGGTGCCGGTAGTTACTGCTCTTCTTATCGCTAAAAAAGTATCAGCTATTGTTACCCTTTTCATCGCGTCACTTATCGCAGGCATAGCTTCACTTTTCTTCCAGCCTCATATCATCTCTGAGGTCGCCAATGGAGTTTCAGGCGCATCAGAGCTTTCATTCCTTGACGGTTTTAAGGGCCTTTTCATGACCTATTATGGACCGACTGCCATCGAGACCGGTAATGCAGATCTTAACAGTCTCATTTCAACCAGAGGAATGACAGGTATGCTCAGCACTGTATACCTCATCATAGCAGCAGGAATGTTCGGTGGTACACTTGTCGGCAGTGGTATGCTCCAGAGCCTTACAGGCCTTCTTACACGCTTTATCAAGCGTAGAGTAAGCATGGTCGCTTCAACAGTAGGAACCGGTGTGCTTGCCAATATGATTACCGGTGACCAGTATCTTTCAATCATCCTCACAAGCAGCCTTTATAAGAAGCTGTATCACGATAGGGGATATGAGAGCAAGCTGCTCAGCCGTTCGGTAGAGGACTCTGCTACAGTTGTTTCTGTACTCGTTCCATGGAACTCCTGCGGTATGACACAGGCTACCGTCCTTAAGGTCGCAACTCTTGAGTATCTGCCTTATTGTTTCTTCAACCTTATATCTCCGTTGATGTCTATTTTTATTGCAGCAATTGGATACAAAATTGTAAAAAAATCAAAATAGTTTTTTAATTTTGTAAGGTTGTAAAAGAAACTTTGATTTAACTATAAAGATTATGAAAGAGTTGAAAGGAACAAAGACTGAAGCTAATCTTCAGACTGCTTTTGCCGGTGAGTCACAGGCAAGAAATAAGTACACATACTATGCTTCAAAGGCAAAGAAGGACGGATACGTTCAGATCGCTAAGCTTTTCGAAGAGACTGCAAACAACGAGAAGGAGCACGCTAAGATCTGGTTCAAGCTTCTTCATGGCGGTGAGATGCCTTCAACAGAGGTTAACCTCCTTGATGCAGCTGAGGGCGAGAACTATGAGTGGACTGATATGTATGCAGGCTTTGCAGTAGAGGCACGTGAGGAAGGTTTCGAGGATATTGCTGTACTTTTCGAGAAGGTTGCTGCAATCGAGAAGATGCATGAGGAGCGTTATCGTCAGCTTCTTGCTAATGTTCAGGGTGGACTTGTATTCTCACGCGATGAGGATATGATGTGGGAGTGCTCTAACTGCGGTCATATCGTGGTAGGAAAGCAGGCTCCTGAGGTTTGCCCAGTGTGCAAGCATGCTAAGAGCTATTTCATGATTCACGCTACTAACTACTAGTAGATATATCATAAAAATAAAATCGGCCTGTTCTTTTTACGGAACAGGCCGATTATTTTGTTATGCAGATGGGCGATCAGCTCTGGTTTGACAGTTTGTCAGGCAGGCCTGATCGGCAATCTTTATTTACGAGCAAATAAGCCGCGAAGCGTATTCCATACAATATAGAATGTCATAGCCAGCAGCACGATGCAAGACCAGTTAAGCTTGAAGATTAGGCAAACGACAGCAACCGCAAGCACGAATACGATGAAAGCGATTCGTATAGGATTGCTCTCAGAACCCTTCTTGTACTTCATTGAGAACATCGGAATCTCGCTGACAAGCAGAAGTGAAAGAACTATCGATGCAACAGGCAGGAACCAGCTGCTGTCTACAGGCAGGAACGGCACTGTAAAGCCCATGTATGAAAAGTATATCAATGAGCCGCACCACATTGCGCATGCTGGTGTTGCAAGGCCGATAAAGTTTTCTGTCTGTCTGTCATCCACATTGAATTTAGCAAGCCTCAGGGCCGAGAATACGCTTATTACAAGCGGAATATATGCAAGGATACCTTCGTAGCCGATAGCTATCATATAACGGTGAAGCATCAACGATGGAAGCACTCCGAAACTCACCATGTCTGCAAGCGAATCCAGCTCCTTTCCGATTGCAGAATAGGCCTTCAGCAGTCTGGCTGCAAATCCGTCAAAGAAGTCGCATACCGCTGCGGCAAGCATCAGGTAGAATGCAATGTCGAAGCGACCTTCGAAACTGAAGATTACTCCCAGAACACCGCAGAGCAGGTTCATGGAAGTAATCGTATTAGGTATATGTCTGATAATGTTCATATCGGACAGTATGTTCGTAGGAAATTACTTTACACCGAGCTTCTTAGCGATGTGCTTAGGAAGAGCGTCCTTGTGAACTACGATGTTGAGAGTCTTAGCCTTTACGAAAGCGTCAGAAGCGTACCATACGCCCTTGTACTTTCCAGACTCACCCCATGAGTTCTTAACCATGAAGTAGTTTGTACCGTTCTGATCCTTAGCTACACCGTAGATATGCATACCGTGGTCGTCAGTAGTAGTCTTTCTGTCATAACCGTCCTGACGCATCTCCTGAGTATACTGAACCTCTGCTGGAAGCTCAGCCTTAACCTCTTCCTTAGGCTGGTCAGCTGACTTACCTACCCAACGCTCCTGGTCTGAACCTGCAACAGCCTTAGGTTTCTCCTCAGGCATAACTGCGATACCGTCACGAGTAAAGCCCTTCTCGCTTACGTCAGAACCCCATGCGATAGTGTAACCCTTATCGATAGCATAGTACATAACCTCCATGAACTCGTCGATAGGGAGGTTGTAGGCAGGATCCCATCTCCAGTTATCCGGAACCTCGATTGCGAACTGCTCGTAGAATGGATGGTGAGTGAATGATGTAAGGTTTACATAGTCAGAAGAGTTGAGACCAAGGAAATCTCTGTAGCTCTCTGGAGTATAAGTTACGCCGTTTACAGCGAAAGTCTCAGGATATGCACCCTGATAAGCCTCTACAACAGCGTCAAAACCCTTGACCCAAGCTGTAGAAAGCTTTCTGTTAGGATTCTTTACAACAGCGTCAACATAGTTCTTGAGCACAGCGTCGAACTCGTTCTGCTCTGGAAGCTCAGTACCATACTGAAGACCTGGCATAGCCTCCTGTGGAACGATACCGTAGTCGTTGATAACGTGGAGAACGTCACCGAATGAGCTACCTGCAGCGAAATTGAGGTGACCGTCGAGTCTTACATACTTAACAGCTCTGTCGTGATATGCCTTGCTGACTACAAACATTTCTGAAAGGTCTGTCTCGATGCCCTTTGTTCTGAGGATCTCAGACTCGATGAATGAGATTGCAGAGAAGCACCAGCAAGTACCTGAACGGAACTGGTTCTTCACAGATGTTACAGGAAGTTCCTTTACTACTGTGAATTCATACTCCGGAGCCTTTGGCTGAGCCGGCTGAGCGAATGCAGATGTTGCAACGAGTGCACAAGCTGCCGCTGAAAGGAATGATTTGATTTTCATAAGTATTTAGTTTAATTGTTATCCGATTATATGCAATGCGCTTCCGTGCGGACGCAATTATGCAAAGTTAATATAATTTCTGAGAAATCAGAATCAGTCGCGGAATGTAAAGTGGATATGCTTTATTATGCCGTCAGGTTTAGTCTTAATTGTCATATAGAAATCGCCATAGCAACATATAGCATACGAGTTTTCACCTAGCCATGTTGCCGGCTCAGGATTAAATTGGGCTAGCTTAGATATATTATCACCAACCTTGACTCCTCCTTGAAAATGATTATTCAGAATAGACCAGTTTATATCACTGATACCAAAGGAATAGAGAGAATCATCGACGAATACTAACCAGTTTAATGGATAAAAATATCTTTCATAGATATTATCACGATCAGAATATTCGCTTAAATTATATTCACATGGAGTACCAAACTCAGCAAATACCTGTTCCTTTGTCATATGTGTACCCATCATAACTCCATTGACATCTAGATCAAATATCATGTTTTCAGGAAATTTCTCCTGTGCCGAAATATGCGAGCAGCATAGTACACAAAATAAGAGTGTTGTTATGATTCTAGCCATAGTCGTATTGATTTACGTGCTCAATATAAATAATAATTTAGAATTAAACAAATTCTAAATAAATATCCAAGCTTATATAGTGACAGTCTACCACTTGACTTGATGCACGAACGAGGGAGAGAAGGGATACTTGACATTTAAATGATAAAATCCTAAGAAATATATTATCTTCGCAAAAAATAATCTGAGTTATGAAAAGAATTTGCGCTTGTGTTTTGCTCGCTTTGAGCACATTGACGACGTATGCATGGGGTCCGATGGGACATGATGTTGTGGCAGCGATTGCTGAGCAGAATCTGACCAGAAAGGCTAAGAAGAATATTTCCAAGCTTCTTGATGGAAACTCTATCGTATTCTATTCGTCATGGATGGATAATATTCAGAATTCACCTTCATGGAAGGGTGGATATGATAAGACCAAGACTTGGCATTATGCCAATGTTGATAAGGGATTTACTTATCAGACAATGCAGAAGAATGAGAACGGTGATGTGGTTTCAGCTCTGAATGAACTTACCAGGCAGCTGACAGAGAACTATGATAATCTCACTGACAGCATCCGTGTGGATTATGTGAAGATGATCGTCCACCTGGTAGGAGACCTTCACTGTCCGATGCATGCCGGCCGTCTTTCAGATAGGGGAGGTAATGGAACCAAGGTCAAGTGGTTCGGTCAGAAAACCAATCTTCATTCTGTATTTGACAGCAAGATGATCGAGTCATCAAGAAGATGGGGCTATCAGGAATGGGTTGAGCAGCTTGACCGTAAGGATAGAAAATTCAAGAAGGCAGCAGCCCAGGGAAGCTACGAGGACTGGTTTATGGGTACTGTCAATAATGCCGCTGAAATCTATGATTATGTAGAGCGTCAGGACGAGGCTGAACCAAACCTTTCTTACCAGTTCGTTTACGACTTCTCTCCTATGCTTGAAGAAAGTCTTACTCTTGGAGGATATCGTCTGGCTTATGTGCTTAACACTATTTTCGGTTAGGCTTTAAAGATGCACTGAATACAGGTTCAGGCTGATGTTCTTCGGAATCATAGCCGAAAAGGAATCTCTCTCCTGAGGATTCCATGACATAATAACGATGAGAGGATCTTGGAGTTCCATATCTGACAGACATCTGTAAATGATTGTCAGCCAGATAGGCTTCAAGATTCTTTATTTTTGTTATATCACCGGCTGGCGATTTCTTGAGAGAACTGCCTGCTTCTATCCATGCAATGGAAATATCCTTGACTTTATCCGGGTGCTTAGATTTACAGTAGTCGTAAAGTATCATTCCGCGTCTATCCATACTGATAGGAGAGCCCAGGACCATCAATCTGTCCAGATGCTCTGTGAATTCCATAATGAAAGAATCATTGCAGCAGATCATCTCTCGTATCACCTTCTGCCATGCTGATGTGTTGTAGTACAGGTCCAGCATTCTTGAAATCTTCATTCCTGTATGTATTTCTTCTGCCGACATGACTGGGGTCTGAAGAATTTCGTATGGTGGCAGCGGGGAAAACTTCAAGCCTTTTTCTTTTGCATTGAGCCTCATTCGAGTGCCTGGCAGAAGTTTCAAAGACTCTACCTGCAGTTCGTCAACTCCCATTTCAATAAGTTTGGCTATATCAGAACAAAGCATGTCCAGACTATAAGAAGGGAGTCCGATAATAAGGTCTGCATGAGTCTCTACATTCTCTAAAGAGCACAGAAACTGCAATCCGTCAAGAGACGAAGCAAGGCTTCCTTTTCGTCCGCTTTCTGCAAGCACTTCAGCGTCCAGACTCTGTATTCCTGCCTCAAGGTGAAGCAGACCCTTGGGAAGTGATGCTATCTTTATCTTCAATACATCAGACATAAGTGAGGGATGAATCTCAAGATGAAATCTCATCTTTCCCTCATACTCAGCAAAGATATCCAGCATCTCACATGCTCTGGAACAGTCGTAATTAAAAGTCCTGTCGAGAACCCTCACGTCCTTGATCCCGTGAGAATATATGTTTTCAAGCCTAGAGCGGACCTGCTCCAATGTCTGATATCTCACAGGTTTTTCTCCACCACTGACGCAGAATGCACAAGTGTTGAAGCAACCTCTTGTCGTTTCCAATTGTACAAAAGGCTTCTCCCAATTGAAGAATGAACTTTCTTCCGGATATTTCAGAGATGCGAAATCACTCACTCGGGCTACCCCCGTATCATGATACTCTCCATCTTCATGCGAGATCCAGCATAGACCTTCTATCTTAGCCCATAGCTCCGGCTCTTCTATACTATCCAGAAACTTTGGCAGGGCAATTTCTCCCTCGCCTCTGATTATAGCCTTTACAAAAGGATTTCTTCTGAGAAAGTCTTCGTTATCACCCAAGAATTCAGGTCCTCCACACACGATCTTGACTCCATCCAACAGCTGAACTACACGTGAAAGCACTTCAATCTGCATTTGGTGTGTAAATAACCAGAAAGTGGAGGCTATGATGTCTGGCTTATGCTCCGCTACTTTAGCTGCCAGTATTCCCGGGTTATCATTAATTGTTCCTCTGACTACACACCATTCCCAATCCTGTATTTCACTGACCTGAGCATGTATGGCAGGCAGTGCAACTGATGAATGTGAATATGAACTGTTTATGTCTAGCCAGAGGATTTTCATCTTTCAGGTCTATCGCTTTACAATGATGTATGTCTCATGTGCAGAAGCTGTTCCGTTCAGCACTCCGTTGCTGACTGTGAAACTCTTGCCGTGAACTGTATCAGTATAGCTGCCGTCCGGAAGGGTAGTGGCGAGAGATACCTGATTCTCATTTGCTGAGAAGTTCACCAGTGCAGCTCCCTTATTGCCACGGTTTACAATGACTGTCTCACCGTTTGGAGCGATCTGGATGTTCTCAACCTGACCGTCCATCTCCTGACGGAATTTGTTTACTGCTACCACTTCAGGGTGGAAGAACTCGTCGTTTCCTCTTGCTCCAAGGAGATTGTCTCCCCAGTAATTCTCACGTGTAGAGTTCATCGGACGGCTGTAGAAAAGTGGGGTACCGTTCTGGCGTGCAGTAAGGAATACCCATGCAGTACGTATCTGAGCGTCAGTAAGGCCGGCACTTTCATTAGCATTGCAATATGTGTCGTGGCTCTCAACCCATGTTGTCAGATGTTCTGGAGCAGCGCTATGGTACCATGAAAGGATATCGATGTCCTTTGCGCTTCCCTTTGAGAGAACTTCACGGAGTATATGACCATAGGTAGAGGCTGTCTGGCCGAAATATCCTGCATATTCCACTTCCGGTACATTTCTGTCCTGAAGTACTTCACCATATACGAAAAGACTGTCGTATGGAAGAGCAAGTGATACTCCGAGTACCTCCTTGCGTCCAGTTGCAACATCCCAGAAGTCATTTTCCTTCACACCTGCCTCTACGTCTACAGGGTCAGAATGAACTCCGATATGTTTTGCTGTATCATAACGGAAACCGCGAACACCCATTTCAAGGAGCTTGTTCACGAACTGCATATAGTATTTCTGGAAAAGAGGATTCTCTGTGTTGACATCTGGAAGACCTCCAACGCCCTGAAGGGTACACTGAGTACGGTTGTTATAATCGCTGATTCCTTCAAGACCATTGCTGTGGAACATCTTGTCCTTGCCGCCTACGGCTGCATAGAACTCGTCGCTTACGAGGCTGATGTCAAATGCTGTATGGTTAGGAAGTACGTCCACAAGAACGCGGATGTCATATTTGGCTGCTGAGTCAAGCATGGCCTTCATCTCTGCCTCAGATCCTACAATGTTGTTACCTACTGTCCAGTCTGTAGGCTGGTAATAGTGATACCAGTTACCCTCCTTCTCGTCGAAGATTCTGATGTTTCCGCCCTCTGGACTGAAGCATGCATTGACAGGAGATGTCTGTATCATTGTAAAGCCTGCATCAGAAATCTGCTTCATATTGTCAGCAATAGTAGGGAAGTTCCAGCTCCATACATGAAGAATGCTCTCAGTGTTGGTGTAGTTTGGATCATGCGTCATGCGGTCAACTGTAGTATCCGGGATCTGTACTGTGCATGCAGCGAGGCCAAGACAGGCAAGAAGTGAAAATGCTTTGTTCATATTGTCAGTATTTAATACGTTAATCTTGATTCAAATATCATGTAAAGTTACAATTTACTTTGGATATTTTGTACTTTTGCACCGGATTATGGTGAGACGACCGTCTTTAAAAGGGAATCCGGTGCAAATCCGGAACTGTGCCCGCAGCGGTATTTCCTGAATCAGCCTGCAATGAGCCATTGCCGCAGCAGCGGTGAGAAGGCGCAGGCAGTGGGGATAAGTCCGAAGACCTGCCATAATCAAGTCAAACCTATGGAGCTCGGGGACAAGCTTCTGTGAAGACGTACAAATAATGTTACTTTCAATGATTCTTTCCGCAGGATTGGTATGTTCCGTCCTGTCGGAGGGCAAGGATGTTTCGCTTGCCGATTCTCTTCAGGCTGTGACAGTCACAGCAGACAAAGGTGTAGTGGTCTCGAGAACAGACACCCTTTCAGTCAAAAATTCATTTACACTTTCTGAAATCCTCCATCAGAGTCCGGGTCTCTACGTCGGAGATTATGGTGGACTTGCTGGCCTTAAGACAGTAAGTCTCAGAGGTATGGGTAGTCCTCATACATCTATTTATATCGATGGCGTGAGAGTGGGTAATGTGCAGTCAGGACAGAATGACCTTGGAATGCTTGGGGTTGAAAACTTCGGATCGGCAGTTATTGACTATGCGCAGAACAGTCTGTCTTTCAATACTGCACGTCCACAGTTCGGTAAAAGCCCTGTTGCCGGAAAACTTAAGTTTACAGCAGGATCTTTCGGAACTTATCTTCCGTCTGCCCGTCTAGATTTTCGTCTTTCCGACAGACTTAGCCTTTCAGCAAATGCCGCAGGTGTCATCAGTAAGGGAAATTTTACTTATGGAGATGAGCAGATAAGGACCAATAATGACCTGAAACAGCTCAGAACCGGACTTGACCTATTCGGTACCATGGACAGAGGAGACTACCATGTGAAAGCTTATCTGAATGACTCGAAACGAGGAACCCCTGGCTCAGTCTCATGGCCCTCGGAAGACCGTCAGAACGATAGAAATATCTTCATACAGGGGCGTATGCGCAATAAGTTCTCCGATCTGTATTCGCTTCATATGAGTGCAAAGGCTTCATATGATGATATCAGCTATTTGAGCACATGGGGTGACAGCCGCTATGAACAGACAGAGTTCCAGCTTAATTCCGCACAT
>JAEIGA010019527.1_pt1 | contig 10334 bp, 24 predicted proteins | sample 9270691 | NCBI WGS metagenome assembly JAEIGA01 (sample SAMN17057246, study PRJNA624740) | gut metagenome | biome: biome; isolation source: fecal sample | host: Bos grunniens | place: China: Xizang | collected 2019
CTAAGTAAGCAGTAAAATATTATTAAGGTTAGCGGCGCAAGTAAATCTTGTGAACATCCCGTAGGAAAAGCGTATTGCATTGTGGTTACTGCAATACGCTTTTTTCTTTTTGCCTAAAATACAATGAATTTTTGTATCCGGGCATTAAATACAAATATTTATTGTATTTCAAAAAAGTACTTGACTATAAGGGTACACTTATATATAATATAAAGTGTAAGGCAAACAAGTATAAGTGAGGTACAGAACAATGGCATTAGAAATGAGTTTTAAAAAAGGCATGGATGTAAACCAGATCAAGGAAGTGTGCGATACAAATTCTTCACAGCTTTGGGCTGTAATCCAATACTTAAACCAAAGCGGCAAAGATGCAATGAATACATATAATGCAATATCTTTTCATGCTACATTTAGCGAGAATATAGATGATCTTGCCAAGGCCCTTCGTGAAGAAGTTGAAGGCACTAGCACTTGCAGCCAAGTAAGGCCATCTGAAACAGCAGTAATCAGAAACATTAAGTACTTTATCAAAAATTACTTGGATTAAATAATTTAGCGCAGGGCTACGGCCCTGCAGGAAGGAAAAGAATATGAACGAACTTAATTTTGTAAATATCCCCGATGGCGTATTAAAAGAGATTGTAAGAAGCATGGCAAACAAGGCTGCAATCGTCAATATGCACAAGCGCGATGGCGATTATGCTGATAATATCCGCAAGTGCCCAATATATAGCGAGTTAAAGGGCATGGAACAGATGCTTAAGATTATGGATATTGACTTTAATTACGATTTTGATGATACAGTGCAGTATATTACTGGAATTGAAGTAAAAGACTTATATTACAAAGTGGTTTAAAATTCTGGGGCTTATGCCCCAGATCAGAAAGGAAAAGCGATGACTAAAACAGAGCAGAAAAAACTTGCACAGGATCTTATCATGGAGCAGATAGCGATTATCGGTTATGGCGACAGATACGAAGAGTTCCGCAGGAAGGTCGGCGATGGAGCTGACGAAGTATTAAAAGGCCAGATGGATAGAATCGCCAAGATGTTCGGTTTTACCGAATCTTGGTTTGAATAAGTCTATGTGATACTATAAGGGTACACATGGAAAGGGGTAAACAAATGCCAAAAGCAAGCGAAGCACAGAAAAGAGCTTCCGCCAAGTATGACGCGGCCAACACTGTGCAATTCAAAATCAAACTGAATAAGATAAGCGATGCGGATATCATTGAGCAGCTAAAGGCCCAGAGCAATAAGCAGGGATACATTAAAGAGCTGATCAGGAATGATATAAACAAGTAAGAAAAAAGGCGATGCTTAAGTGCATCGCCTTTTTTTGGGTAGGATTTCAGTTACGTTTTCTTTGAGAGGAGATAATTCATTCTGGGGGAATGATTGTCTATCTGTAAATATTATACACTATTTTGCGTTTTAAAAGTAAATTTTTCAGTGAATTATTTGCAGGGTACAAACCCTATCGACAATACACTGTAAAAGCATCCAAACAAAAAAGTAATTACTATCTGCACTACTTAAGTAGTTACTTAAGTAATTACTTTTTGCTACTCAAAACGCCAATATATCTGCACTTCATCGCCCGAAAGCACTATCTTTTTGATAAGGCTTTGAAGTACAGCTCGTTTTTGCTCGATATTATCGGACTGATTAAGAATATCTTTTGCATTGCCAAAGAGCTGCAGAGCTTCTTCAAAACTTAATTCCGGGGGAATCGGCTTATCGTTCTGGAAATCTGTAAGCTTATCGTCAATAACTTTAATCCTTATCTGCAGTTCTTCCAGATCAATGCCGCCGACGCTATAAAGGTCGATAAGCCTTGATTTTTGGTTTTTCAGGGCTTTGATGGCCTTGCTATGGTTTACCTGCTTCCGGGGCTTTATAAGGGCCTTAATCCCTTCTTCATCGTAGGCCAGTTTTAGCACTTCATCAATTATCGTTTGCTCAAGGACCTTACAGTTATAATTCGGTGTTGTCTTGCATTTTTTGACGGACTTAGTTCTTGGATCTGACGATATCCTTTTATGGCAGCCATAATAACCGTAACCGTGGCCGACAACTGTAGACACACGGCCGCCACATTCGCCGCAGTAGGTAAAGCCAGTTAAAAGATGAGTTGCTTTGAACGGATGCTTGAGCGCAGGATCAAAATGTTCAAGCCGGGCGGCAAGAAGCTTCTGAACCCGGTCAAATGTATCCTTATCGATTATTGCTTCATGTTCGCCTTGGTACGGCTTGCCATCGGCCCTGCTTGGCAGCATGCCGATATAAAGAGGATTGCGAAGCGTAGTACTTACTGCTGACTGCTGTGCCCATGAGCTGTAACGGTTTGTATAATTTTCGTGCATGTAGTTCCTGATCTTATTTATCGCCCATCCCTGCAGGTACAGCTCAAAAATCTTGCGTATCTGGACGGCTTCATCTTCTCGTATGACCAAGTGCCCATCTATATAGTCATATCCTGTCGGAACATTTGAGCCTGCACGCCACAGGCCTTTTTTAGTTCTACCCCTGCGGCCCATCGCCATACGTTCTTTGATATTTTCACGTTCAAGCTGTGCAAATACGGACAGTATACCGAGCATGGCCATGCCAAGGGGCGTGCTAGTGTCAAAATTTTCGTTTATCGATGCAAATTTGCAGTCATGTTCGGCAAAGAGATCCACAAGCGCAAGCGTATCACGCTGACTTCTGGAAAGCCTGTCGAGCTTATACACAAGCACCAGATCGTACAGGTCGATGTGTTCAATAAGATCCTGCAGAGCAGGTCTGTTAGTGTTCGCACCTGTGAATCCGCCATCTACATAAATCTTTACCAGATTCCATTCTTTGATTTTGCAATAATTTTCGATTATATCCTTCTGCTGTGGTATCGAATAGCCGTCGAGCTGACCTTCTGACGATACACGGCAATATCCTGCTACATTCATGATTCTTTTTTATCCTTCCTGACTTTTGCCTGTGCAAGCAGATTAGTCGGCACACGGCTGTCAGTAAAACCAAGTAAATAATCTACGCTTACACCGTAAAATTTAGCCAAATATCCGGCAAATATGACTGATGGCACAGCTTTACCATTTTCCCATCTCGATAAATGACTTTTTGTAATATTCACATTAAATTTTTCTTTAAATCCATAAACGACCAGATCGAGCGATAGGTTATTTTCTTTACGAATTGCTTTTAATCTTCCAGAGAAAACATCCATGTTCTATTATTCCTTTTTTCTTCCCTTGGTTTTAACTAGTAGATCTACAGGCACACGGCAATCAGTCAGGCCAACCAAGTAATCAAGACTTACGCCGTAATACATACACAGATATCTTGCCATGTAAGTCGATGGGATATATACGCCATTTTCCCATTTTGACAGATTCCCACGCGAAATTCCTAGATTGTATTTACTGTTCATATCCGTGACGACCATATCCATAGTTAATTGTCGTTCGGTTCGTAATGCTTTTAGGCGTTCGCCAGTTATTTTTTAATCATCATCCATCTTTTATTCTCCTATATATCCGTTTTTAATCCTTTATAACTTTTTATGTACTCTTAGCCAAGATTCGGCAAATGCTTCTGTAGCCTTGCGCAATTCATTAAAATCACGGTCTGATAAATCGACAGGTATTGGAAGTTTAACGGAATACATATCAATTTGAAAGCGCGGCCTTATTTCTCTGTATGTTTTATCTTTATCTATAAATAAATTCAAATTGTCTTTTTGCACCAAATAATCTGTTTCTAATTTAGGATCATAATTATCTAATACATTTAGAATTTTAGCTAAAGTGCTACGCTTTGGTTCGTATACTCCTTTTTTCCATTGGCTAAGCGTGGCTGTTGAAACGCCAGATAGCCGTGCTACTTGATTATTGGTCAATCCCAACATATCACGCTGTTCAACATACTCTTCATACGTCATAACTAAAACCCCCATGTTTACTGACTTTCACACGACCTTGACATAATTTTATGAAATGTTTAGTATTATTTTATAAACATTTAGCTAAGGTTTATGTGAAAACGCTGCAAATTGCGATGTACACGCTTATTGTAGCAAAAATACAAACATAAAACAAACGCATTGTAAATGCAAAATAAAAAGAAGGAGCTTTTTATATAACGATGAGATTTTTAGCTAGCTATCGACTATACTCTGAGCTTCTTGATTATAACCACATGACAGATCACTATGTAAGCTCAAAAGCAAAAGTAAGCACAGCGACTATTAGCCAGTGGAAAAACGGCAACACTTATCCAACAAGGAACACTATCGATAAACTGGCAGCGTTTTTCAGAGTACCTGCAAATTACTTTTATGAAGATTGATATGCTAGGGGGAGATTTAAAAACAATGAAAAAACCAAAGGTAGTACATATACTGGCTAATGGTAAACGTGTAAAGAGCATCGAGGGGCACGTTGTACCTGCAGATAATCCAGTGTACGAAGTGCTGCTACAAGCAGCCAGATCAGGGGAAGATATGAAAAAAAGTCAGCCGGGCGATTCTTGCACATCAGGCATTCGCCAGTATTCCATTCTTAGTTTAGCCGGGGCGCAGGTATGAACATCTGCGTTCTTACAGCCTTGACGGCTGCTTATATTGTATGTGCGCCGCTTGGTTCAGGCACTTCTGAGACTGAGATTCCAAAGGAAGTCGAAGAAGCCTGTATCAAGTATGGCGAAGCATACGATATCTGCCCGGAACTTCTTGAAGCTATATGCTACGAAGAAAGCAGATACAAAGCTGACGTTACTGGGGGGAAGCTGCAAAGGTCTTATGCAGATCAATGTGCCTTACCAGAAGCACCGAATCAGCAAACTGCAGGTCACTGATATATACGATATTGACAGCAATATCCATTTAGGGGCTGACCTTCTGGCCGAGCTTTTCAACGACTACAGCGAGGATGCAGGCACGGTGCTGATGCTGTATCACGGCGAGAAGGACGCCCTAAGAAACGGCAAAGCAGGAAAGTATTCTGATTATGCTCAGAAGGTTCTTGACCGGGCAGCGGATCTTGAGCGTGCACACGGCAAATAGTAGGGGGGCTTAGATGGAAGATAATTTTAAAGTTTGCAAGAACTGCGCTTTTGGGGCAGTAAGGACTGACACGAAGCGTTTTCCTTGGTGTAAGTATATCTGTACGCTTGAAGTGCCCGAAAATTCAAGGCACATAGCTTACAAGTACGAAGATTGCACCTGCGAACACTTCTGCCCGACTGATAAGCCTACTGGCTTTTTATCAGATTAAAAAATGAAAGGGGTAAAACAATATGATCCACGTAGAAGGGCATGCTGTTAAATGTGGAATGTCTAGCGGCCTGAATCTAATTGAAGAAGCAGGTAACGCTGTGATAGCTGTCATTGAAACACTTGTGCACGAAGCACCAGAAGGCATCAGCCGGGAAGATATTACACTGTACGTTTTGAAGTGTCTTGGCCGCCAAGTCGGACAGTATCAGACGCATGGCGTCGATATTATTAAAGCCGGTAAAGAAATGTCTAAAGAAAACGAGAGCCGCGACGATTTTCTGAATCGTTTGTTCGGCGATTTATTAGATAAATAAGCCTTTTGCGGAATTTATCACAGATTCCATTAAATATGTGTCACGCGACAGATGTATGTCGTAGGAAGGGGGATGCCATGAACGAAGTATCATTGACCTTGCCTTTTGAGCCGACACCAAAAGGCAGGCCTAGATTCAGTGTGCATTACAACCACGTACAGACGCACACGCCGCCAAAAACAAAGGCATTTGAAAGCCAGATAGGCTTTTATTATCGTTCGGAAGGCGGCATTAAATTTGATAAAGGTATTCCGCTTCGGGTATCTATTGCTTTTGGAATGCCTATCCCAAAAAGCGCATCGAAAAAAGCCAAAATCGATATGCAAGCATCCATCAAAAAGCACACCTGCAAGCCTGATCTTGATAATCTGACCAAGGCTGTACTTGATGGCCTTAATGAAGTGGCATGGTATGACGACGCCCAGATCGTACAGCTTAATGTTGAAAAAAAGTACTCTGGAAAACCTTTTATTCAGATAAATATATCAGAAATCGACTAAAAAACAAGGGGGCAAACCTAACATGGCAGATGTTAAGTGGATCAAGATAGCCACTAATATTTTTGACAACAGGAAGATCAAGCTGCTTGAAGTGATGCCAGAAGGCGATTCGCTTATCGTAATCTGGATCAAGCTTCTTAGCTTGGCAGGAACAGTCAATGATAACGGAAGCGTTTATTTTACAAAAGACCTGCCTTACACATCACAGATGCTTGCGGCGGCATTTAATCGGCCACAGACAACAGTTAATATGGCACTGGAAACATTTGAAAAATTTGGCATGATCGAAATTGTCGATGATATCATCCATGTATCAAACTGGGAGAAATATCAGAACAGCGATGGCCTTGAAAAAATCCGTCAGCAAAATAGGCTTAGACAGCAGAAAAGACGCGAAAAACTAAGGCTTGAATGCAAAGAAAACAAGCCAGAAAAAAAGCCAAAAATCACGGATAATAACGTTACGTGTAACGATACTGTCACGTTACGTCACGTGACAGATAACGTTACGGATAACGTGACGGTAACGGATGGTCACGCAATAGATATAGATATAGATATAGATAAAGATATAGATAAAGATATATCGATCGATCATACAAAGTTTAGTAATTTAGATTTTGATGCCCAACAAGAAATCCTTGCTAATATTCGTCAGGAATGGAATAGCTTGAGTATATATGGCGTAGCAAGGCTTTACATCCTTGAATGCGTTACATCTGAGCGTGGCAGGAATCTTGCACAAAGACTTGATACATTCGGAATCGAATCGTATAAACAGCTTGTCGAAGAAATCAGGCAGAGTGCTTACCTGCGTGGCGATGAAGGCTATAAGCCTGTTATGTTTAACTGGGCTGTGGAATCGGACAAAAACTATGAACGCATAATCTCTGGATATTACAGGAATCGGCAACCTAAGAAGAATGATAATCAGGCCAACTGGCAAAGCAGCAGCCTTGACCCAGAACTTGAAGCTAAGCTTTTAGATAATTAAAAATGTCACGTGACAGAAAATTAAAAATTAATGTCACGTGACAAAAAAATAAAAAATTAATGTCACGTGACAGAAAATTTTAAAATTATGTCACGTGACAAACAAAAGGGGTAAACAAATGAATATTGCGATAGATGGGCAAAAGCTAAAGCAAATAATGCTTGATGGCCTTTTTAATCAAGCCGAAGTGTCAAGGGCAATAGGCTACAATTCAGACTATATAAGCCAGTGCATCAATAAATGCTCAATGTCACAACATGCAGCGCGAGAGCTTAAGGAAAAATATAATATTGACCAATCCGAATATGCAACAGGTGCGAAAGCTGTAGAGCCAAGGCCACAAACAAGTAAAACACGTTCAACTAAGCAGATTGAAATTGATGGACAAAAATTATTGCAGATAATCAGGGGAAAAAACTTAACTGGGCATGAGATAAGCCGCAACATGGGCTACAGCGAAGGATATATATCTATGTGTTCAAGTATAGGCCAGATAAGCCAAACAGGGGCAAAACTACTTGAGTTTATGTACGAGATCAAACTGGACGATTACAAGAAGCAGGAAGAAGTCAAGGCTTTAACTAAAGCATCAGAGCAGGATCAGGCGACAATCGAAAAAAAGATTGATGCACTTGCTGATAAACTTGGCCGCCTTGAAACTAATATGTTTATGATTTTTAAAGCATTAAAAAGCCTAGAAGAATACAAGCCAAGCATTGAAGAATCACTTGAAAAGACTAGGACTAACGGCGTTTTACTGTGGAAGTTGTTGGAAGAGCTTGGAATCACAGAAGAAAACGTACAAAGGGAGACAGAAAAGAATGTGTAAATACTGCGAAGGCCATGCGCCTTTAATCCAAACTGGCGTAATTGCTGATGGGCTAAATTTTGATGTTGGCATTTTTACAGGCCGTCTTATTTGTGAATTAAGAAATACGGACAGTTACGGCATAACTGAAACTAAACGCAAGGAAACAGATATAAAATTTTGCCCAATGTGCGGCAGGAAGCTGCAACAGGAACTCCGTTACCGCGTATCGGCTGAATGGATACATCCGCATAAGGACAGCATAGGGGAATATCTTGACGATCTGACTTATGATCAGGCCGATGCTGTAAGAAAACAGTGGCAAAAAGACAATATTCACAAAAATGTCGTGTTTGAAAAATCAGAACTGCCTTTTCAGGGCGAAGGGGGTAACAATGGCAATAAGGACACCGATTAAGGCTATTCGGGCTAAATGCCTTGACTGCTGTAATCAGCAGGCGTATGAAGTCAGGCTTTGCGAGATTAAGGCTTGCCCATTACATGAATACAGGATGGGCCACAGGCCGAAGGCTGATGCCGATCCGGGGGAAGAAGGCGCAGATGATGAAGGCTGACAGAGACTTAACACTTGCGATTCCGTTTGACGGAATGGGCTTTTCATGCCCAGTATGCAAGGGCGTGGGGATAGGTGCAAACTGGGGCAAAAGACATTACTGCCCTGATTGTGGTCAGCATCTTAAGTTTGTTGACAGCACAAAGTCAGACTGGGCAACACTGCTTAAGGATGTTCAGAAGATCCCTGACGTCATGGAAACAAATATCGTCATAACTGAAACTGTGTTCTTAAATGGCGGACACGGAGAAAAGGCGATTGCAGGGGTGTACCTTGACCGCATGAAGGCCTACAAGGATGCAACGGCCCAGATAGAAGGGCAGCTAAGTCTTTTTTAATGCTATATCCCGGCGCGGACTTTCACTAAAAATCTGCAAGGAAGGAGGAAACCCCAACTTTTTGTATGACATGTACCTGCGCCGGAATATATACAAGGGGGAAGCTTTGAGCGAAAGGGAATTAAGATTTTTAGAATTTGTTTTTGCGATACTGGGGGGATTAGATCTATTTGTCGTATTGATGAATATTTTCTAACAGGGGGCAAAAATGAAAAACGATTATGCAGAAATAGGCAAGCGAATGACAGAAGGCACTGTGGTCAAGGCCGTGATAGGCGACTATGTGATTTACAAGCGTACTTGGCTGCAGGATCACATCGAGCAGGAAGCGACACTTATCAAAAGCTTTAAAGAGTATAAGCCGATAAAGGACGGCATTACAAGGCTTCGCGAGTTCCTAGCAGAACAGGGGAAGAAATGAAACTGTTTTATATTATTGGCGTGATGATCCTGATAGGGCTATATCACTGGATATCCGACCATGAGGATTAGGGGGCGTAAATGGAAAAGGCGAAGCTGTGGCCGTTTATTGACAGGATTGTGCAGGTAAGACTTAAGGACGGCACTATTCATGTGGGCATACTTGATTATGTGCCAGAAGTACAGACTAGGTTCAAGACTATCCCGGAACGATTCAGGGTAGGCAGCGTCTATTTTACAGCCGATTTAGTTGAATTTGTTTGTATCTGCATAGGGGGAACATGAAAAAACTTGAAATAATAGTGCTTATCCTGTGGTGCTTATTCCTTCTGGGGATAGTATATATTGCAATTGCGATAGGCATGATCAGATAGGGGGTAAACCAAAAAATGGAAGCAGAGCTTCAAAAGGCAATCGAAGAGCTAAAGCACGAAAACAAGATGCTAAAAAATCGCTGCGTAGTATTCACTGAAGGCACGCTATGCGCGTTCTGCCCTTATGAATGCGATAACCGCAGCAAGAAGTACAGGGGGAAAACAGATGCAAAAGAAGTTTAAAACAATTATTTGCCTGTCGCTGATCCTTTTGACAATGACTTCCTGCGGCGAGTATTTCACGGAAGAGCAAAAGACGCTTATCGATTATCGTTATAGCTCAGAATGGACTGAGTATTACACAATGAGCGATAAGCAATATACGCAGCATCATCCTGAGAGCTTCGAGCTGCTTTACTTGATCACTTATGCAGATGGGCACAAAGAACGAAAATGGGAAACCTGCACGCGCTTTGAGTACCAGAAGGCCAAGGAAGAACTGGGGGAAGTCAAGCCATGACCGAGCCAAGAACGATAGGCGAACTTTGCAGGATGCTAGTTGATACAGGCGAGTGTCAGGATTATGAGGTCATTTGCGATAAAAGGCACAAGGATGTGCTTTTTTCCTGCATTGAGAACTGCAAAAAACTTGATGGCTATATAGCCAAGTACTGGGGAGAGGATAAGGAGCATGACGAGAGAAGAACTAAAGGCACATTGCGAAAAGCAAATTGAAATGTGCGAAATGCAGGCCTTTGCTAAAGGCGAAAAGCCTAGCGGAAAAATCTATGAAGAA
>JAEIGA010019528.1_pt1 | contig 10334 bp, 12 predicted proteins | sample 9270691 | NCBI WGS metagenome assembly JAEIGA01 (sample SAMN17057246, study PRJNA624740) | gut metagenome | biome: biome; isolation source: fecal sample | host: Bos grunniens | place: China: Xizang | collected 2019
GAAAAAGAAAAGGAAGAAAGCTGATAATAATAGATGGGAAAGTAACGCCATATACGATAAAGGAGATAATGCAGAAGGCGTGGGATGAGTTTAAAGTAAATAAAGCGGAGATAAATAAGTTAATAGACTATTATTGTGGGGAGCAGAACCAAGATTTAACGGGAGTAACAGAGGACTTTTATGGAAAAGAGCTAACTGGAAAAGTAACAGTAAACTATGCGAGTTCGACAGTAAGAACGATAGTAGGATATACATATTCGCAAGGAGCGCAAATAACGCAAAGGAAAGGGAAACATCAAGAGGATATAGAGAAACTAATAGACATAATGAACTATGAAAATTCAGAGACAGTAGACCATGAATCAGGAACGATGGCGAGTATATGTGGGATGTCGTATTTAGGGTTGTTTCCAACGGCGGAGTTGTATAGTGATTATATGCCAGAATATCCAATAGTGCCAATGTATTTAGACCCAAGAATGACATTTACAGTATGTTCACCAGAGCTAGGGAATCCAACGAAGTTGTCAGTATCATATTATGTGTCACATGAGCAAAATAAGACGGTGTTTTATGCTTATACAGATACAGAGAGGTACTTAATTGAATGTGAAGGCGAGGATAACTTTAATAAGGACCAAGCGAGAATAGTTGACTATGATGTAAACCCAATAGGGTTAAATCCAATAATATTAGTAAAGAATAATCAATTTATGTTAGGGGATTTTGAACTTGCGACAGATATAAGTGATGCACTTAATTTGTTGGCGAGTGATAGTATAGGTGATGTTGAGAATGTAATCAAGAGTTTGTTAATCATAATAAATGCAGAATTAACAACAGATGAGGCTGAAAAAGCGAGAAAGAATAGAATATTGCAATTAATAGGACAACAAGGAGTAGACGTAGATGCGAAATTTATATATCAGCAACTAGATGCTACGGGAATGCAGAATTTAAGGGAGTACTTAGAGGAAGCATATAAAGCAGTAGTAGGAATACCAGACAGAAAGACAAGAGGCGGAGGCGGTGGAGACACAGGCGATGCTGTAAAATTGCGTGATGGTTGGGCTGATATAGAAATAGTAGCAAGAATAAAGGAGCAGTACTTTAAGATAGCGAAGAAGAAACAATTAGCAGTTGCTATAAGAGTTTTGAAATTGTTAAATGAAGTATCAGAGGACTTTAAGTTAGAAGATATAGACATCAAGTTGCCAAGAAATAAACATGATAATATACAATCAAAAGCGCAAAGTTTTGGAACATTAATGGCAACGAAGGAGATAGCTCCAGAGGATGCTTTAGCAATGGCAGATATGACAACAGACATCACAGGTGTAGTTGCTAGAGGAAAAAAATACAAAGAAGAAATACAAAAAGAAGGTGTTAATACTTCGGTTGTTTACCATAGTGGAAATAGACAATACGGTCAAAGTCAAAATGATATAACCAATATGGAGTAAACAATCAGGTTTAATATAAATTGCCTGTTCTACAAGGCTATATATGTAGATAGGTATTGCCGAGAGAACGGCTATAAAACGCTACCGAAAGAAAGGGAATTGATATGGAAGAACTATTAAAAGAAATCATGGGAAGTGCTTATAAAGAGGGGTTGTCAAAAGATGACATAACAGGATTCTTTAAAAAGCAAGTACTAGCTTCTGGTGATTATGAAAATGCTGGAAAAAGCAAAGCTGAAAAGAAAGAGCTAAATGATAAGATAGCAGAATTACAAGCTGAATTAGAAGCAAAAATGTCAGATGATGACAAGAAGAAAAAAGCAGATGCAGATATGCAGAAAATGGTTGAACAATTACAAAAGCAATTAGCTGAAAGTAAAGTAAATCAAAGTAAAATGGCTGCATTAAGTGCATTAGCAGAAGCAAAGATAAAAGCTGGAATAAAAGATGATGATACAGATTTTAGTGAATTTGTAGGTGGAATATCATTTGAAGATATTGACAAGACAAGCAAAATAAGCAAATATGTATCACAAATTGTAGCGAATGCTTATGAAGCAGGAAAATCAGAAGCGATAAAGAACAAATTAGGAAAAATGGGTTCTTTTAAGGAAGGAAATGGAGATTCCGCAGGGGACACCGATAAAGGTGCATTTGGAAGGGAATTAGCGAAGGCGACAAGTTATCAAGCGCCAGAAGCTAAGAACTTTTTTGAAAAAAAATAATAAAAGAAAGGATTGAAGAAAAATGGCTAATAAAGTAGTTAAAGAGACATTTGGAGCGCCAGAAAAACACATACTTATAGCAAATAATAGTTATATGGTAACATTAGGTGCGCAAGTAACAAATACAGGCGTAGATGCTGATGCTGATGGAAAGAAAATATTAAAAGCTGGAACACCATTAGCAGGAGATATTACAAAGAGAGGAACAGCATTTGTAAAAGCAACAACAACAGAAGGAGTTAGTAATGCAACAGCAGTATTAATGCATGATGTTGATGTAACAGCAGGAGCAGAAAATGGAACAATCATTTTAGCTGGTTGTGTTGATTTGTTAAAACTAGACACAGCAACAAAAGCGTTAGTTACAAGCGCTGTGGTAAGTGCATTACCTAGAATAATCTTTGTAGAAGGGAGTGCGATTTAGTTATGGCAAAAACAATATATGAATTAGTAACAAGTTCAAATATGGTAGCATACTGGCTAGAGAAGAATTTAAATACATATACAATTGGAGATCAATTATTCCCATATCAAAAAGAAATTGGTGTTGAAATTGATTGGATAAAAGGTGCAAAAGGGCAACCAGTTGGATTAAGACTATCAGCTTATGATGCAAAATCAATAAGAAGAGATAGACAAGGTATCGAAAAATATAAAACAGAGATGCCATTCTTCAAAGAGTCTATGGTTATAGATGAGAAATTAAGACAACAATTAAATACATTAATTCAAACACAAAATCAAGCAATCATAAGAACAATGATAGCAAAAATATTAGATGACCAAATCAAATTAATAAGAGCTGCATTTGAAACAATCGAAAGAATGAGAATGCAACTATTAACAACAGGAACAATCTCATTAGTGAGCAATGGTCAAGCATATTCATATGATTATGGAATGCCACAAGGAAACAAAATCACAGTAACAAATGCTTGGAAAGATGCAAGTGCAAATATTATAAAAGACATCGAAGATGCTAAGAAAGCTGCAAGAAATGCTGGATATAGATTAACAAGAGCAATGTGTAATACAAACTTGTTAGATTCATTAGTAAATAATACAGCAATCACAAAAAGAATGTATGTATTAACTGATGGTGGAATATATATTACAACAGCAGAAGTTAAGAGATATATTGAGCAAGAAACAGGAATCACAATCTATGTAAATGATGAAGGTTATATTGATGAGACAACTGGAAGCTTTGTAACATATTTTGCAGATGATGTATTTGTAATGTTCCCAGAAGGACCTTTAGGAGAAACACATTTAGGTGTAACACCAGAAGAAAGCGATTTAATGACAGGAGCAACAAAAGCAGAAGTTTCATTAGTAAATAATGGAATAGCTGTAACAACATTTGCTATTGAAGACCCAGTTAATGTTGAGACAAAAGTATCAATGGTTGCATTACCTTCATTTGAACAAGCTGATGGAGTATTTATCTTAGATGTTGACCCAACAAACAATTAAGGTAGGTGTAGTTAATGATAACTATAATAAAAGGAAAAGAAAAAATAACATGTTCATATAAAACTTATGATGAGCAGTTTAGACAACTAGGATATGTTCCAGTACCTAGTGAGGAAAAAGTTACTGTAAAAACAGAGAAAACTGTTGAAGAAGCAGTAGAAAAAGCAGTAGAAGAAGTTAAAGAAGCAGAAGAAGTTAAAGAAGCAGAAGAAGTTAAAGAAGCAGAAGAAGTTAAAGAAGCAGTAAGTGAAGAAGAAAAAATTGGAACAAAATATGGTGTAAGAAGAAGAACTACTACTAAAGCACAGAAGGAGGAAGAATAATTATGTTATATGAGTATAATGGAAAAATATATGTAAAACCTTTTTCGGGCAAGATGGTTGAAGTAGAAGTTTTTAAAGAAGGAAAAGAATATAATGTTAAAGCTACAAATAAAAAAATAGAATTAACAGAAGAAATAAAAACTAAAGCTATAGGAATAGCTTTGGAAGATGCTTATAAAAAGCAACATAAAATTGAAAGAAAAATGGATTTAATCTAAAAAAGGAGGGGTAGAATGGATTTTGATAATAACGAAAAAGTTTTAGGATTAGTTGCTAAGTTAAGAACAAGGTTAGAAGCGGAAGATTTGAGTTTATCTGATTATTCTGATGATGTTTTAAATTTAGAAATTTCAAATGCTTTGTTAGAGTATTATAATGATAGACATTTTACTCCAACAGAAGATAATCCATTTGAAAGTATATATGCAGGAATAATTGTTGAATTAGCAGTTGCAGCGATTGCAAGATATGGAGTAGAAGGCGAAAACTATCATAGTGAAGGTGGAGTAATAAGAACATATGATAATTCATCACAATATCCATTAGCATTAACAAGGAAAATAATACCTTTGGCTAAAGGGGTTGATTTATAATGAATGTTTTAAAACGAAATAAAAGGAAACTTTATCTATGTAAAAAAACAGAAGTAGATGGTCGAATGATATTTGCTGAACCTATTGAAATAAGGGTAAATTATCAACCAATAGAAGATACAAAAACTGAATATCAACTATTAGAAACAGGACCAGACTATACAAGCACTTTAATTGTATATATTAAACCAACTATGAGGGATTTATTTCATAATGGAGATAGATGTTATGTCTATGTAAAACCACCAGAAGAATATGACAAAACTTGTGCTACAGCGGACTATATCATTAATGGAGAGCCTAAACTTTATATGAATGAATGTACTTTTCATTTGTTGAGAATGAGTGGAGATTGATATGGGTAAAAAAGTAGTTATAACACTTAATCAAAAAGAACTTAAAAAAATGGCAAAAAAACTTGATAATGTGGCAAACGCTTTAGAAAAAGCAGAAACTAAAGTTGTTGATGACTTAGCTGAAGTAGCTTTTGATAAAATATTGAATAATTATAAACGTTCAAAAAAAGAGCCTACTCAGTCAATGGTTTTTTTTAAAAGAGGAACAAAAAACGAAAAGTATATTGGTATGAGTGGAACACAAGCGATATATAGCGAGTTTGGTACAGGAACAATGGGAGAAAGAAGTCCGCATTTAAAAAAACAACAATTTTCATTAAAACCATATAATAGTGGAAAAACTATTAGAGCTATGTACCATAGTGAAATTGATAGTGAAGATGAAATAGATGAAGACCCAGAAAAAGCTAAGATACCACAAGGAGAACTTTATTGGACGTATCAAGACGATAATGGGAAGACACATTATACGCAAGGTGTTGCAGCACAAAATATAGTTTATAATGCAAGTAAGTCGGTAAGAAAAAAAATACATGACATTTGCAAAAAAAGAATAGAGGAGGCTCTAAAAGACTTATGATAACTTTAATACCACAATTAAAAAGCGAATTAAATACATTATTTTCTTCAAGAGCCGATGACTATAAAAACACAATAATAAAAGAGGCTTATGAAACTATGCCTAAGGGGCAATATCCTAAGGTAACAATAGAAGAAATAAGAAATAGTGAAATTGAAAGTAGGAGTACTACAAAGGGTGAAAGAACTACGTTTTTGGCTTATCAAATTGTTAGTTATAGTAGAGACACTAGCGATTATGATTATGTAAGTAGTGTTAGATTTATGACAGAAATAATTGACGATTACTTAAAAAGCAAGTATCCATTTAAAAGAATAGTTAAAAATGTAATAAAACCTTATATACTAGATTCAACAGTTATGACTAGCACAATAAGATATGAATGCGTATATGATTACGAAACAAATCTTATATATAAAAACTAAAATGGTAGCGACATAAATGTCGGTAGCATAGAAAAAAAGGAGGAATTTAAAATGTCAAATGCCATATATTTAGGTACAATGGGAGTACATATGTATTATGCAGTTGAAGCAACAGCAGGAACAAGACCAACAACAAAGAGCGCTTATGTTGAACTTGAAGGAATAAAATCAGTTCCTTCAATGAACCCAGCACCAGATACTCTTGATACTACAACATTAAATGAAACAGAATATAGAACATCAATACCAGGTTTAAAAGATTTGGGTGGAACATTATCTTTTACATTTAATATGTCACAAGTATTAAAAGATGCTTGGGATACTTTAATGACAGCATATGCAACAGCAAAAGCGGCAAACAAATTTACATGGTTTTATATTGAAATTCCAGGTTTAACAGAAGGATTATTTTTCAAAGGACAACCTTCTGCAATGGGATTACCAGAATTAGGTGTCAACTCTGTAATTGAAATAGAAAATTCAATTACACCACTTGATGAACCAATATGGGCTGCAAAACCAACAGCTTAATTTTAAAAAAGGAGCAATAAAATATGAGTAAAAAAATAGAAATTGATTATGAAAACCAACATTATGTTTTAGAGTATAATAGAACTGCAATAAGGTATATGGAAAGTCAAGGTTTTTCATTAAATGATATTATAAATAAATCAATGACAATGACTGAAATTGCTTTTTTAGCAGCATTTATTAAAAATCATAAGCAAGTTAAAGGAGCGGAGGCAACAAATATCTTTTATCATATACCAGATAAAAATGAATTAAGAGATGCTTTAATTGAAATGTATGCAGAAACATACACATCATTATTAGACGCAACAGATGAAAACGGAGATAATGATGGAAAAAAAGCGAGTTGGAAGATGAGTTAGAACTTGAATTAGGTAACGACTCAAAAGTAGAGCAAATCTTCCTTACAGATAAATTTGATAAATTATGTCCATTTTATATGTCGATTGGAATGACGTATGAACAGTTTTGGAATGATGATGTAACAATAGCTCAGTACTATTTACAATCATTTAAAATTAAAGAAAAAAGAGAAAACGAAAAAATAAAATGGACGATATGGGAACAAGGCTTGTATATCTATGAGGCAATTTGTGATGTCTCGCCGATACTACGAGCCTTTTCTAAAGCAACAAAGCCTCTACCTTATCCAGAAAAGCCATATGGTATAGAAGAAAAACAAAAAGAAAGTGATAAATCTAAAGATAACATTCAAGAGGAACTTAATCAATGGAGAACACAAATCTTTTTTAAAAATTGGGCTGATTCGGTTAAGAATAAATTTAAAAAAGAATAAAGAAAGGAGGAAAAAAATGGCAGAAATAGTTGAAGATGAAGTAAGTATTAGTATAAAAAGTGAAGCAAAACAGGCGTCAGCACAAGTCAAGCAACTTGCAAATGACATGAACCATTTAGGAAATGTTGTTAAAGGGTTAAAGAGTTTGGGAATAGGAACTATGGCAGTAAAAGCATTAAAATCTTTAACTCAAATGACACAAAAAACAGCAGATTATATTGAAACGTTAAACTTATTTAGAGTATCAATAGGCGCATCAGCAGACGAAGCACAAAGATTTATTGACAAAGCAGAGCAAATATTGGGATTAGACCCAGAAGAAATGATGCAATCAATATCAGCTATCAAAAATATGTCTGAGGGATTTGGAATTAGTAGTGATAAAGCGTACATAATGGCACAAAATTTAACCCAATTAGCAGCGGATATGAGTTCTTTTGCTAATATTCCCTTTTCAACCGCACTTTCTAAAATACAATCTGGTTTAGCAGGAGAAGTAAAGCCATTAAGGCAACTGGGTATAGCATTAGACCAAGCGACATTGCAAGAAAAAGCTCATGCATTAGGAATAGAAACAAAAGTTAAAGAAATGACAAGAGCGCAAAAAGCACAACTTGCATATTATCAAATAATGATGTCAACACAAAAAATGCAAGGAGATTTAGGCAGAAGTTTAATATCACCATCAAATTCAATAAGATTATTAAGAACTGAATTTTTACGATTAGCAAGGGCTATTGGAAGTATAGCAATACCCATGTTGGTAAAATCTATACCGCTTATTAGAGCGTTGACACAAGTAGCGACAGAAGCAGCTCAAGCATTGGCTAGAATGTTTGGATTTGAAATGAGCGATTATGAATATGATGTAGAAAGTGCATCATTATTATTGGGTGATGTAAGTAATGAAATTGGTTCGATTGGAGACGAAGCAGAGGGAACAACAAAAAAATTGAATAAAATGTTAATGCCTTTTGATGAATTAAATAATATATCATCAAATAATGGTTCATCAGGTTCAAGCGGTGTAGGAGCAGGAGTTTCTGGAGAAAGTGGAGATTTAGGAATACCTTTGCCAACATATGATATGTTTAGTACAGCAACTACAGAAATGCTAGATAAAATTCAAAGAATTAAACAAAAAATAGAAGAACTTTTACCAATTATATCGAGTGTGGCTGCAGGTTTTGCTGCGTGGAAAGTATCTAAAACAATACTTGATTTAATAGGAGGCATTTCTGGCGTAGATAGTGCTAAACTTGCTTTTGGAATTGGCTTGACAGTTACAGGAATTGTATTGCAATATCAAGGAATGCAAAAAATACTTGATGGAGACATAAGTATTATGAGTATATTAGAAACGTTTTTAGGAACAGCAGCAGGAACTTATGGAATAGTTACTATTTTAAAACAAACGGCTTTAGGGAAAACAATGACGATAGGACAGAAAATAAGTTTTGGATTAGGAATAATGATTGGAATTTCAAGTATTCAAACTATACTTGCAGGGGTTGAACAAGGCGATGTTATGAAACAAATTTTAGGAGCAATAGGTCTTGGTGCAGCTGGTCTAATGGTAGGAGGAAGTTTAGGACATCCTATAATTGGTTTAACTATAGGAGTAACTATAGCAGTAGTAACTCAAATATCATCTGGAATACAAAATAGTATAAATGAATTAAACGCTGTAAATGATAGTGTTTTGGAAATGGCTAATAAAGTAAAAGAAAGCGCACAAAATTCACAAATCATAAAAGATAATGTTAAAACCACAATAAATCAAGGCGTATCAGAGCTTGGCTATGTTCAAAAACTTGTCGATGAATTAAAAATGTATGTAGATACAAACGGAAAAGTTCTTGATTCATATAAAAATAGAGTATCATTTATTTTAGATAAAGTAAATTCAACTTTGGGAACAGAATATGAATTAACAGACCAAAGAATTATGCAAAATGGTAAATTAGTTAAAAGTATAGATGAAATAAGAACGGCAACTTATGATTTGATAGCAGCCAAAAAAGCTCAATTAATATTAGAAGCAAATGAACAGGTGTATCTTGATGCAATACAAAATCAAAAAAAATATTATAAAGAAATTCAAGAAGCTACAAAGATAAATCAACAAGCATATGAAGATTTAGATGCTGCTTTACGCAATTATGGTCTTACCATAGATGATTATATTAAACAATCACCTGAATATCAGGAAATGTTATTTAAAGAAGCGTTTGCACATGATAAAGTGTTAAATCAAGCAAACAACAGTTTTAAAACTTCTACAGAAACTTTAGATAAGGCAAAAGTGAATTATTTAGATTCTCTTACAACTATAAGAAAATACGAAAATTTAACTACAGCAGTTATTACAGGAGACCAAGAGGAAATACAAAAAGGAATTGATGCACTTATTGACAAAGATAATGAATATAGTGATAATATTGCATTAATTGTTGGAGAAACAATAGATAACAAAAATTATCAATTAAGAATATTTAAAGATTTGTCCGATGAAGAAAAGAAAATACTTGATACTAATGTTCAAAATGCTATAAATGCACTAGTGAGTCAAACAAATGCAGTTGAAAAACTAACCCCTCAACAGGTAGAAGCATGGAAGAAACTTGCTGTTTCAGATACCGTAGCATATGAGAAGGCTTTAAGTCAAGTAAGCGAAGGAACTAGAGAAGAAATAAAATCAGCAATTAAAGTTGTTGATGGTACTAAAGACCCAACAATTCAAAAGTGGGCAGAATTAGCAACAGAAGATAAAGATGCTTTTATAAAACAACTTAAAAAATTGCCAATAGAAACTCAAGCTCAAATACTTGCAATAGTATCAAGTATTGAAGGAACAAACGATGCTGTAGTGAGAGCATTATATATGACCTCTGATGCGGGAGTTAGGGCATTTAATGCAGAAATGGCTAAAGCGCCAGGAGAAACATATGATGCACTTACTAAAAGTTCAAAATGGCAAGAATTAACCAATTCTGCATATAACAATGGTACAAACATTGGTGGCAGCTTGAAAAAACGGTATTGTAGGTGGATTAGATGGATTAA
>JAEIGA010019529.1_pt1 | contig 10334 bp, 11 predicted proteins | sample 9270691 | NCBI WGS metagenome assembly JAEIGA01 (sample SAMN17057246, study PRJNA624740) | gut metagenome | biome: biome; isolation source: fecal sample | host: Bos grunniens | place: China: Xizang | collected 2019
GTGTCGAATGTCGCAACAACATCTGCATGGCTCGATATCAAGCCAAAGGATAAGAGCATGAGCTACTACTTCGACCTTATCCCCGAGGAGGATTATGTGTCAAGCAACGGCAATGTAGGCGCATTCTTCGAGGCTATCATTGCTTACTACCAGACAATGTATCCCTCTATCGACATCACTACCTTCTTGCCCAACCTCCTCTCTATGGGTGACGATTCGGACTCTGTATCAGGTCTTGAGCCCAACACTACCTACTACGCATACGCCGTAGAGGTTAACCCCTCGAATGGTGCTGCTGGTAGCAACTGGAGCGTTGCAAAGTTCACTACATTGGAGGGTGGCGACCCTGCACAGTGTACTTTTGCCTTCGAGGTGCGCAATGTCTTCGCTACAGAGGTTGAGTTCTCAATCACTCCTTCGGATGAGTCTATCGCATACTGGTATGCTGTGACATCTGTGGATGGCTATCCTGGCGACCAGCTTCTCCAGGCAGAGGTTAAGCAGCTTATCGACCAGTATGCTGCCGAGAACAACATGACTCTCGAGGATATGATGCCTCGTTTGGTAATGCGTGGTCATGTTGACGACACATGGTTCGAGTTGGAGCGTTCAACATCTTACTACATCTATGCTTACGCAATGGATGAGCAGGGTAACGCTGCGGGCCCCATCTACAAGGAGCTCTTCACAACTTTGGATACCGACATCTCAAGCGCAGCAATCGATCTGCAGTGCCGCATCTTCGATGGTGATGAGTTGTATGCATACGACAGCGAGAAGTTCGCAAATGTACAGGGCCGCGCTGTTTTGCAGTGCGAGGCTACTCCCAACGACTCGGCATACTACTGGCTCATGATGCTTGCTGCTGGCGACTTCACCGACGCTTCGGTATATCCCGATGATGCTACCATCAACGCTATGCTCGAGGCTGGTGGCCAGTTTAATCAGTTGGTAACACACTACTACGCAGACTGGAACGCAACTGCTACATTGTTGGGCTTTGCTGCCGACTACAACATGATTTATGGTCCTTTGACTCGTAACCTCATCACTATCTCGAAGGAGAACTGTGCTCCCGTTAGCGAGTACCTCGAGAACGAGGCTTCACCATATTCACAGGCTATGAGCCTCGCTCCCGCGCGTGTTAACTCTGTGGTTGACACCAAGGTTAAGAGCGGCGCAAAGGCTGGCTTCCGTGCAAATATCTAATTAGCACAGCGGCTAATACGAGCGACCCACAGTCATCCGACTGTGGGTCGTTTTTTTGTTGTTACACCAGTCGCCATCACTTGCGACCGCGTATCCGAAGCAGTGCTCCAACGAGCCTACTCCTCCACCTCGAACACATCCTTACCTAAACCACATAGAGGGCATGTCCACTCTTCGGGCACATCCTCCCATGCCGTGCCTGCTGGAATACCATTCTCGGGATCACCTATCTCAGGGTCGTAAACATAGTGACATGCTGTGCATACATACTTCTTCATAGTCGCGAAAATTAAAGGTTTTAGGCCACACCTATATATATTATAGGGTGCAGTCCTACTCGCTTTGGAGTTATGCAATAGGCAGGCCAGAAGTGGGGTGTTGTGCTGTGTGTATACAAAAAAAGCATCCAACCCATAGGGGTCGGATGCTTTTGCTCTCGCAAGGTGTTGTGGATTACTCCTGCTCAGTTGTCTCCTCTGTAGCAACCTCAGCAACCTCAGCAGTTGCGTTAGGATCGGCCTCGTTCTCGATAACAACCTCCTCAGCAGCAGCCTCGCTCTTTGCCTCGTTCAAAAGGCTGTCGATAACCTCAGTGTTAACAGCCTCAGCCTCCTTCTTGTCTGCAGAGAGTGCAACAACAGAGAGGAGTGTGAAGAATACAACTGCGGCGATCATTGCCCATGTGAACTTCTCGAGGAAGTCTGAAGTCTGGCGAACACCCATTGTCTGGTTAGCAGCGCCGAAGTTAGCAGCCATGCCGCTCTTGGGGCTCTGAACCAACACTGCAAGTATCAAAAGGATACTTGCGATAGCAATCATAATAATGCAAAAAAGATACATAATCGTTATATAATTTAATTATTCTTCGTTACTTTCTATTTATCTTACCCTCAATTTCGTTGATAAGTCCCGCAAAGTAAATACTTTTTTCTGAATTTAGCAAACTTAATTTGCGATATATCGCTATTGCCTCGCTATATAGCCCCTGATTTTTATAAATTTCTGCCAAATCTTCGCTTATCATATCGTCATCCTCCTCGATTTCCACCTTCGCGAGGTCGTCTGCCGTGCCCTCTTCGGCCACGATGCGATAGTCGTTGAGCTTGAGGAAACGGTCGATGAGGTCGTCGGTCGAGAGGTGAGTCAATCGCGCAACATCTACGGGGCGTTTCGCTATCAGCGCCGTGGGGTGCAATGTCGCTATCAGGCGCGTCTTGGCATCGCAGTTATTGGCCCCCTCCTTGCGTGCAAGAGATAGGCGTGCAGCACTCCACCATGGGTAGCGCTCAACCACGGCCTTCACATCATCTATATTAATATGGTTATTTCCTGCCTCCATACTCTATGCATACTACCAGTTTCCGGCTGCTGCCATGTAGATGTCGTTTACGAGGTCCTCGACAATCTCCTCGATAAGCTGGTCCTGAACATCGACCAGGAGCTGCGATGCGTCATAGTCGGCATACGACGAGAAGGAGCGTGCGTTGAACGAGGCGGTCTGGTCCACGGCGTTCTGGAATGTTACCTTCACGGTGATTGTGAGGCGGTTCTGCAACGCATAGTCGCCACTCGACACCGATGCTGTTGTAGATGAGTAGTTCGTAATCTCGCCCTCGAATGCGAAGTCGCCGCCCTCCTCAACCTGCTGGAGGCGTGTCTGGCGTGAGAACTTGTCGCGTAGGCCCTCGGTCAACACGTTACTCAACGTAGGCGCAACCATGGGTGCGTTATTGGGGAAGTATGCCACCGAGAATGTCTTGGCCTCGGGTGGGATAGAGCCTCCCGAGAGGTTGTATGTAACCTTGTATCCGCAACTCGTTGCAAAGCAGAGTGATACGACAGTAATGACTGCAATGGCAAATATCGAAATGAGTCTTCTCATAGTGTTTATAGCTTTGTGTTGTCGTCAATTCCTAACGCCTTCATGCGGCGATATAGTGTGCGCTCCGAGATGAAGAGCTCGCGTGCAGCATCCTTACGGCGGTAGCCATGCTTCTGCAACGCTTGGATTATCTGCTCGCGCTGCACATCCTCCTTCGTTAGCTCGTGCATAGGCTCCTCGTCAACCTCCTCATCCACAACATCGTAGTCATAGCTAAGGTCGTTGGTAGGGTGGTTGGGAAGCGCAGGGAGCAGTGCGGTGATATCTTCGCGGCGCTCTGTGGGGGCACTCTGTGGTACATTGCCGCGCATCGCCTCCATCATCATGCGCTTGAGGTCGTTGATGTCGCTGCGCATGTCGAAGAGTATCTTGTAGAGCAACTCGCGCTCGGTGTTCATGCTCTCGTAGCTGGTGTTGTCGTTGTTGCCACCCACGGTGCGCACCGAGTAACCATCATTGGGGAGGTAGCGGCGCAGTATGTCGGATGTTATGGTGCGACTCTGCTCGATAGCCGAAATCTGCTCTGCAACGTTCTTAAGCTGGCGGATGTTGCCACGCCAGTGGTGAGCCTCGAGCATGGCGCGAGCACCATCATCGAGCGTTATTGCGGGCATCTTGTACTGCAATGCCACGTCGCTTGCGAACTTGCGGAAGAGGAGGTATATGTCCTCTCTGCGCTCGCGGAGGGCGGGCACAACGATGGGCACGGTGTTGAGGCGGTAGTATAAATCCTCGCGGAAGCGACCCTCCGCAATTGCCTGCAGCAGGTCGTTGTTTGTCGCTGCCACCACGCGCACATTTGTCTTCTGCACCTTCGCCGAACCAACACGCATATACTCGCCCGTCTGCAATACGCGCAACAGGCGCACCTGTGTCGAAATGGGCAATTCGCCCACCTCATCAAGGAAGATGGTGCCTCCGTCTGCCTCCTCGAAGTAACCTTTGCGGCTCTCTATGGCTCCTGTAAATGAGCCCTTTTCGTGGCCGAATAGCTCCGAGTCGATGGTGCCTTCGGGTATGGCGCCGCAGTTTACGGCGATATATTTGTTGTGCTTGCGTGCCGAGTAGGCGTGTATAACCTGAGGGAAGAACTCCTTACCCACGCCACTCTCTCCAGTCACCAAAACCGAGAGATCGGTGGGTGCCACGCGCATCGCCACCTCGAGCGCCGTGTTTAGCGCGGGGGTGTTGCCAATGATGCCGAAGCGTTGTTTTACCGAGAGTAGTTCGTTTGCTGTCATCTGCATTGCCTAATTTACTCGTTGATAACCTCTGTTGGTGTTACTATTGTCGTTGTGGGGAGCGTCTCCTCCAATATCTCTGGTGTGGTGAGCGAGTCGATTGCGGGCAGTGTGTCCACTACAGTCGAGTCGCTCTCGATTATTGTCACGGTGTCGGGGTGGGGTGTCACCACGATGCTCTTGGGTTGTGGCCATAGTAGGTATGCGCCACCTGCGAGTATCGCTATGAAGAGTAGCACCACAATCCAGCCTCTGCCGCCGCCATGCACTCTCTTGCCATGTCCCGACTCCTCGCGCTTCTTGTTCTTGCGGCTGTCATACTTCAAGCCGCGGAGATAGGCATCGGGCTTGCCGAGTGTCAGGCCATCATCCTCTGTCTGCTGCTTGCGCTTCGATGTGCGCTTTGCTGGGCTCTCCGCTGTGGGCTGCACCACGCGGCGCTGTGGCTTTGCCTCGCGCGGAGGTATGCGCTCCTGGATAACCTCTACTGGGGGCTTGATGTTGCCTCCGAATATCTTCTGGCGTGGTGCGGGGGTGAACGATATGGTGTTGTTGATGTCGGCCGAGAACTCGCCCAAGCCCTCAATCTTCATCTTTCCGCTAACGGTAATAGCGTGGCGCACCTCGAACACAAAACGGTCGATGGCACCATTAGCCTCGAGTTCGCGCATGCCTGCGTCCATGAGCAGCGAGCGGAGTACGCCATCGTCGCCACGCATGAGGTCGGAGAAGATGATTGCTCCCGACGACTGCTTAACGATGAACGTTCCCAACTTCGGCACACAGAGTCGCTTGTTGTGCTTGAGGTATTCTACTATTATGTTAGTTAAAATCTCCACGCGTTACGTATAGTAAATAATCGCGCAAAGGTACGAAAAAAATATTAATTACGGAATTGCTATGCGCCAAAATAGCTGAAAATTATAGCACCTTTGACCATTCTCGCGGGTGAATGGGTGGCTATAGGCGTGGGAAATGGTTGATGGGGGTGTAGTTGCCCTTGTCGTCGTGGGCGTAGCAGTAGGTTGTTAATCCGTTGGTTATCACCACATAGCGGCACTTGAGTATGGAGTTGTAGCGCACCGCCTGTGCCAATACCTCGTTGTCGATTTTTATGTTGGGCTCTTTGCACTCCACGACGATGTGGGGCACTCCCGCATTATCCACAGCCACGACATCGGCGCGCTGTGCCATGCCGTTAATCTCCACGGGGTACTCCTCAATAATCTGCTGTGGCTGGAGGTTGCACTTCTCGAGCATAAACTCCACGACATGACGACGCACCCACTCCTCGGGCGTGAGCACAAGCCACTTGCCACGCACGCGGTCGAAGACCTCGGTGCGGCCACACTCTCCGCGGCGTGCGCGAAGGTGTATGGGTGGGAAGTTTAGCTTGGGGTACTCCATGGTTTATGTTGTGCGTTTTGGTGCTTATCCGCAAAATTAGATAAAATTTCGTGAAGCCACAAACTTATTTTGTGATTACTCGTTGCGAGATGCTTGTGTTGAGACAAAAAAGTAATATCTTTGCACAAATTAAACAAGCAAACAGATATGAATATCAATATTGGTGAGCGCGTTGAGCGTGCTCGCAACTACTTCCTCGAGGGTTACAACTGTGCGCAGGCCGTGGTTATGGCCTTCGACGATGTCATGGCTATGGATGTCACCCAGCTTGCCCGCCTTGCTGCACCCTTTGGTGGTGGCATGGGACGCATGCGTGAGGTGTGCGGAACGGTTAGCGGCATGACCATGGTGGCGGGTGCCATAGAGCCCTCGGTAGACCCCAAGAATATGTCGCAGCGTCAGGCTAACTACGCTCTTGTTCAGGCATTTGCCGAGCGCTTCCGCAACGAGAATGGCGACATCGTTTGTCGCCGCCTCTTAGGCTTGGAGCCTATGGCGGAGCGTGCCGAGACGGCCATGCCCTCGGAGCGCACTGCGGAGTACTACAAGAAGCGCCCATGTGTGGAGTATGTGGCGTGTGCTGCCCGCATCGTAGCGGAGCACCTCGCCGCAATGAATGCCTAACTTATAATTAGAATCAAGATGTCAAAACTTAAGATTGACTACTCAAAACTCGCCCTCAGGAACGACTCCGCAGAGGTTGTTGCGGGCAGAGGAAAAAATATAATCCCGCCACCCGAGCGAGAGCCGATGTGGAAGGCATACCTCGAGAAGTTCAAGGACCCAATCATTATAGTCCTCCTTGTCGCATTTATGCTCTCGGTCTGCTTGTCGCTCTATGAGATTTTTGCCGAGGGTGGCGCGTGGTCGCTCATGTTCGAACCCGTGGGTGTGCTTGTGGCGCTGTTGTTGGCTACGGGTGTGGGTTTCATCTTCGAGGTCAAGGCGAATAAGGAGTTCGAGATATTGAACAAGGTCAAGGACTCGCGCCCGGTTAAGGTGTTGCGCGCGTCGGAAGATGGTGGCCAGCCCCGCCTGATGCAGATTGCAAAGCAGGATGTAGTGGTTGGTGACATCGTGCGCCTGGAGAGTGGTGACGAGATTCCTGCCGATGGTATACTCTTGGACTGCAAGCAGTTGAAGGTGGATGAGTCGAACTTTACGGGCGAGACCTACGCTAATAAATATGTCGATGAGGCCGACTTCGATAGGGATGCGACCTACGATTCTAACTTCCTGTTGCGCGGCTCTACGGTTATCGAGGGCAATGGCGTTATGCGCGTCACGGCTACGGGTGTCGATACGGAGGAGGGACGCGGCGTAGCCCTTGCAAGCGAGGGTAGCGATGTGAAGACGCCACTCAACCTGCAACTCGAGCAGCTCGGTAATTGGATTTCGAAGGCGAGCTTCATCATAGCGACATTGATTATCGTTGGCCGTATGCTCTACTTCTGGCTCTCGGGAGGCTTCGGCGAGGCATTCTCGTGGGTCGGTTTCATGTCGTTTGCCTTGAACTCGGTGATGATTGCCGTTACGCTTATCGTTGTTGCGGTGCCCGAGGGTCTGCCTATGAGCATCACGGTGAGCCTTGCTTTGAGCATGCGCCGCATGCTTAGGGAGAATAGCCTTGTGCGCAAGTTGCACGCCTGTGAGACTATGGGTGCTGCGACGGTGATTTGTAGCGATAAGACGGGTACTCTTACCAAGAACCGCATGACTGTAATGGCCTTTGATGCGGGCGACGAGGCACTCATAGAGGATATCTATTGCAACATAGCAACCAACTCAACAGCCGAGCTTACGACGGATGACGATGGCAAGCTCATGGTCATTGGCAACCCCACCGAGGGCGCTCTGCTTATGTGGTTGAAAAATAGGGGAGTGGAGTATGCTACTTTCCGCGCGGAGTATGCCGTTGTTGAGCAAGTCCCCTTCTCTTCCGAGACCAAGTCTATGAGTACGACCGTCAGTCGTGATGGCGTCGTAATGCGATATATCAAGGGCGCTCCTGAGATTGTTATTGCGATGTGTGACCGCTTGGCTGGCAACCGCACGCGCGAGGAGTATGATGCTTTGCTTCTGTCACATCAGCAGCGCGCTATGCGTACCCTCGGCTTCGCTATGCAGCGCATCGAGAATGGTGTTGCGGGCGAGGTCATCTTCCTCGGTGTTGCGGGCATCGCAGACCCCATTCGTGACGATGTCGCCGAGGCTATTGATACTTGTATGAACTCCGCGGGTGTGCGCGTAATCATCGTTACGGGCGACACGCCAGGCACCGCGCGCGAGATTGGCCGACAGATAGGCCTTATAACCTCTGAAGAGGAGGGTCAGATTATCACAGGCCCCGAGTTCGCAGCCCTCACGGATGAGGAGGCTCGCGAGATGCTCAAGGGTCGTGCGTTGAAGATTATCGCCCGCGCCCGCCCCGATGATAAGGCGCGCCTCGTAATGCTCCTGCAGTCCAATGGCGAGGTTGTGGCGGTTACGGGTGATGGCACGAATGATGCCCCTGCGTTGAGCAAGGCACAGGTAGGCCTCTCGATGGGTGACGGTACCTCGCGTGCCAAGGAGGCGAGCGACATCACCATTATTGACAACTCCTTCGCGAGCATCAACAAGGCCATCATGTGGGGCAGGTCGCTCTACTTGAACATCCGCCGCTTCATCATCTTCCAGATGACCATCAACCTCTGCGCTTGCCTTATCGTGCTGGCGGGCGCTTTCATGGGTCTCGACTCGCCACTCACGGTTACGCAGATGCTGTGGGTGAACCTCATCATGGATACCTTTGCTGCCATGGCACTCTCGTCACTCCCTCCCGATAGGGGTGTGCTCTGCGAAAAGCCCCGCAAGGCTAATAGCCACATTATTGATGGCCGCATGTTGCGATTTATCGTGGGTGGAGGTTTGACATTCTTCGTCATCCTTGTCGCCTTGTGGCAGTTCTTGTGGCATAAGCAGATTGAGAGCGTTGCGGAGATGCTCACGCTCGACTCCATGCGTATCTTCTTCCTCGAGGTATTCAGCGCCGAGAAGGTCGCTAACCACCTTACGGGCTACGAGATGGGTGTCTTCTTCTCGATATTCGTTATGTTGCAGTTCTGGAACTTGTTTAACGCCAAGTACTTCCGCACCGACCGCAGCCTTCTGCTCGATATAGTCGACCTCTTCCGCGCACCACACAAGGTCAAGGAGTCGTACAATGCTATGTTCCTTGCTATTTTGGCGGTTATCCTTGTGGGTCAGATAGTTATAGTTACCTTCGCGGGTCAGTTCTTCAGCGTTGCGCCCTTGTCGGTTATGGACTGGGTGTGGGTGTGTCTACTCACGATGCCCGTGCTGCTTCTGCCCGATGTATGTCGCTTTGTGCGAGGCCTAAAATAGAATAAGGAGAGCATCACGCTCTCCTTATTTTTTTATCATTAATACAACTTTATGTACTCGTATGTGTTGCCGACTTTTGTGAGGTAGCGCTCGAACTCCTCGCGCGAGATAACCACCGTGAAGCGGTTGTCGTTGGGGTGAAAGCTCAGCGCGGGCTGCTGGCGCAGGGTCTCATCGAGGAAGAGGTGCACATGGTTCTCCGTGTCGTTGATAAGACCGAAGGGCGACACCGAGCCGGGCGAGAGGCCCAGCCACTTCAGCATACGCTCGGGCGAGGCGAATGAGAGTTTGCCCTGCTTAAGAATATGCTCAAGGTCGTGAATGGCCATCGACTGCTCCGAGTCGAATACAACCAGATAGTGGCGGTTGCCCTTGTGGTTGCGGAAGAAGAGGTTCTTGCAGTGCTTCGAACCATCCTGTCGCCAATACTGGCGTGCTATCTCGATTGTGGGTGCCTCGGGGTGCTCATACCACGAGTACTCAATACCTTGCTCATCGAGCCATCTGAATACATTATCGCGTCTTTCCATATCGCAAATATATAAAATTCTCCGCAAAGTTGTTGTCGAAACCGAATAAAATTCCTAACTTTGTAAGGATAAACCGAAAACTAAATTTATACACAATACTATGAATGTAAACACTATTCGCGAGAAATTCAACGAGAAATTCGGCACGCAGGGCGAACTCTTCACCTCACCTGGCCGCATCAACCTCATCGGTGAGCATACCGACTACAACGGTGGCTTTGTCTTCCCTGGCGCTATCGACAAGGGCATGGTGGCGGAGATTAAGCTCAATGGCACAGATAAGGTGCGCGCCTACTCCGTAGACCTTGAGGATTATGCAGAGTTCGGCCTTAACGAGGAGGATGCACCCGCTGCAAGCTGGGCACGCTATATATTCGGTGTATGTCGCGAGATACAGAAGCGTGGCGGTAAGATTGCGGGCTTCGACACAGCATTTGCTGGCGATGTGCCCCTCGGTGCAGGTATGTCATCTTCGGCTGCCCTCGAGTCTACATTTGCCAATGCCCTCAACGAGCTCTTCTCGCTCGGCATCGACCGCTTCGAGCTTGCACGCATCGGCCAGTCTACCGAGCACAACTACTGCGGCGTGAAGTGCGGCATCATGGATCAGTTTGCATCCGTATTCGGCAAGGCGGGACACCTCATGCGCCTCGACTGCCGCTCTATGGAGTTTGAGTA